>OLQE01000980.1_pt1 | contig 18127 bp, 13 predicted proteins | sample 1643161 | NCBI WGS metagenome assembly OLQE01 (sample SAMEA3136650, study PRJEB25190) | human gut metagenome | reverse complement strand
GCCTGGGATTCCACCTGATCGCCTCCTCGGCGGCCGTATGGATGCTGACCGGCTATGGTCCGGGCGGCGATGCGCTGGTTCCGATCGGATTCAGCGGCGAGGTGCCATTCTTCTGCCAGCGCGCCGGCGTGATTTGGATCTACGGCGTGATCGTCCTGCAGGTGGTCATGCTGTTCCTGCCGGCACGGTGGTTCATGGTGCCGGATCGTCTGGCTCCGGGGCCGGAGACCGTGGACGTCGCCGAGACGTTCGCCGCCGATGGCAGCGACGACGGCGAGGGGGAGCGGCCGTGAAACCGTTGTACTATCTGGGACCGCAGGGATCATTCACCCATCAGGCCGCGGCGGGTGCGGCGCAGCTGCTGTCCGGCGGTCCCCTCGGTGCCGGTCAGGCCCCGCAGCTGATCGCGGTGTCCGACGTGCCGACGATCATGGCCGCCGTCGAGCGTGGTGAGGCGTTGGGCGTGGTGGCCTGGGAGAACAATGTCGAAGGGTACGTGGTCCCGAATCTCGACCTGCTCATCGATTCGCACGATGCCGTCGGTTTCGCGCGCATCGTGGTCGACATCGCCTTCGACGCGTTCACCCGCGGCCCGCGGGTCGAGCCCGACGGGGCGCAGGTCAGCGCGCACCCCCACGGTTTGGCCCAGTGCAAGGGGTTCATCGCCGAGCACCATCTGACCGCCGTGCCCGCATCCTCGAATGCCGCCGCCTGCCGTGACCTTGAGACCGGACAGGTGGCCCTCGGCCCGTCGATCTGCGGTCCGCTGTACGGGCTGACCACGGTGGCGAGCTCGGTGCAGGACTATTCCGGCGCGCACACCGAATTCCTGGTGCTGGCGCCGCGCGACGAGGCCCGCGCGCTGCTGGAACGGGCCCGGACGGACGGCGTGGATGAATTCGAGACGATCGTCACGTTCATCCCGCTGAGCACCGGCCCCGGCGTGGTGGCCAACCTGCTGGACGTGGTGCGCGACGCCGGGTTGAATATGACGAGCTTCATCTCCCGTCCGATCAAGGGGCATGACGGCACGTACAGCTTCATCGTCACGCTGGACGCCGCCCCGTGGCAGCCGCGGTTCCGCGCGGTGCTCGAACAGATCGTCGACCATGGCGACTGGGTCAAGACGCTGGCCGTCTACCCGCGCCGCGAACGGCCGAACCCGCCGGTTGACGCCTGGATGCTGCCGCAGGGCGGGGTGCATGTGCCGTTGGGCGCGCTGCGCGCCGCCGACACGGACCGGATGGATGCGATGAGAAGGGAACTGCTGTGGTAGGGGAGCAAACGGAAACGCTCAATGTCGCGCCGCGGCGCATCGGCATCGTCGGCCTGGGACTGATCGGGGGGTCGCTGGCCTGCCGCCTCCACGACGCCGGATGCGACGTGCTGGCCTGGAACCATACGACGCGTCCGTATGCGGATGCCGAAGCCCGGGGCATACGCTGCCTGCCGTCCATCGAAGCGCTCGCCGCCGAACGGCCGGATGTGCTGGTGCTGTGCAACCCGCTCAGGGCGATGCCGGAGACGCTTGCCGCGCTGGCCGATGCGCTGGATGAACGGACCACCCTCACCGATGTGGGCAGCGTGAAGGGCATGGTGCGCGAACAGGTGGAGGCCGCCGGGCTGGGGGACCGTTATATCGGGGCGCATCCGATGGCGGGCAACGAACGTTCCGGTTGGTCGGCCGCCGATCCGTCGCTGTACGACGACGCCCTGTGGGCGGTCACCGTGCGGCCGGACTCGTCGTACCGGCGGTTCCTGGCCGTGGCGGGGATGGTCACCGCGGCGTGCGGCAACCGCATGATCGTGGTGGACGAGCTGACGCATGACCGTGCCGCGGCGTTGATCTCCCATATGCCGCATGTGGTGGCGACCGCGCTGATCAACGAGATGGCCGCCAATCCCGAGCGTGACATCGCCGCTGCCCTGGCCGCCGGCTCCTGGCGGGATATGACCCGGGTGGCGTTGACCGATCCCGACCGGACCCGCGCCATGGTGGAGGAGGACGGCGCCAACGTGGCCGCGCTGCTGCGTTCGGTGGCCCAACGGCTGCTTGCTGTGGCGGAGACCTTGGACGGGTCGGCGGACGGGGACGCGTTGGCGCGGTTCTTCGCCGAAGGCCAGCCGTTCCGGAATTTCAAGGCGGAGCAGGGCCACGGCGGGATTTACACGTCGGAACGGGTCCTGGAACTGCCAGAACAGGGCTGGCAGACGGTGTTGATGGAATCGGCGCGCCGCGGGGAACACGTCATCCGCCTGCGATCGCCGCGCACCGCCGTCGTGCGCGAGCTGTCGCATATCCGCTGACGGTCGCGGGCCTCAGGGGCGGGCTGACGGCCGCTCCGGCACCGGCTTGATGGTGACGATCGAGTCGACGTCGATGGTCACCCGCTGTTCGGGGCGCGACCCGTTGGCGGTCGCGTCGCGGGTCATCTCCAGCGTGTGCCCGTCCCATGAGCGCACGTGGCCGACGTAGTCGCGGAACTTCATGCGGTGGTCGGACGGGTCGACGCCTTCGCACACGCGCGCCACGATGCGTGCGCCGGTCGGAATCTCACGTGGTATAGGCATATCCCCATGCTACGCCGTGCGTGGGCCCTGCGGCGTGCGGTGTCCGGACAGCGGTCCGTGGCCTGCACGGCGCTGCGGCGTCCGCATGCGAGAATGGATGGCGAAGCGGCGGAAACGGAAAGGGGCCGTCATGCGGTTCGAACGCGAACTGGATGGGTATCTGACCTATCTGAAGGCCAACCGGGGGCTGAGCGAGAACACGCGATCGGCGTACGCGCGTGATGTGAGGTCGTGCCTAGAGGCCATGCAACGGCGCGGCGTGGCCGAGCTGGGGGAGATCACGCTGGATGACCTGCGGATGTGGATGGCGGGGGAGTCCCGCACCCACGCGCGTTCGAGCATGGCCCGCCGGGTGGTGGCGGTGCGGGGGTTCTTCTTCTGGGCCCATGAACACGGGATGATTCCGTCCGACCCGGCGGCCGCGCTGATGACGCCGAAGATCCCGGAGCACCTGCCGGAGATCCTGAACGAGGCCCAGGCCGAACGCTTGCTGGATAAGACGGCGGATCGTCTGGTCTCCGACGGCGACGACCCGCGGCGCGACGCCATCGGACTGCGGGACGACGCGATGCTGGAACTGCTGTATGCCACGGGGATTCGCGTGGCCGAACTGGTGGCGTTGGACCGCGGCGACATCACCTTCGCCAACCGCACGCTGAAGGTGACCGGAAAGGGAAACAAGCAACGGGTGGTGCCGTTCGGGGCGCCCGCCGGACGGGCGCTGGAACGCTGGCTGGAACGGGGGCGGCCGGTGCTGGAGAACGAGGCATCGGGGGCGGCCGTGTTCCTGGGTGCGCGGGGCGGGCGGGTGAATCAGCGTGTGGTGCGCCAGGTGGTCCACGCATCCGCGCGCGCGGCCGGCGTGCCCGACATCGGTCCGCATGCGCTGCGCCACAGCGCCGCAACCCATCTGCTCGACGGGGGCGCGGACCTGCGCGAGGTCCAGGAGCTGCTGGGGCATGCGTCGCTGAAGACCACCCAGCGGTACACCCACGTCTCGATCGAACAGCTCAAGCAGCGCTACGGCCAGGCCTTCCCCCGCGCGTAGGGAGGGCGATTTCCGGATGCGGGAAGCCGGCCGGGTCCCCGCGCGAGAGGAGGACGATCCGGCCGAACGCAAGCACGGTGCCGAACGTCGGGTCTTCCCCGCGCGTAGAGAGGACATTACGTCGCATGCGTGTCGGAATGTGGACGCTTAAACGTTGCAGCAACCCGTTCCGTCTCAGCATATGGGAAGTTCGGCATCGGTGATTCCGTGTTTGCTATGATGGCACGTTTCGTCGGTGTCGCCGGCGCAAACCCCTGAACTTCTGCGGCATAGGCTTGTCCATCGTTGTCTTCGGAACATGAACGGCGTCTGAACTTCCGGCGCTTTTGATATAACAGCATCTAATGAAAATGGCTCGGCTCACCGGTTCGACGACTAGAATGTTGAAGAGTTTGCATGGCCGAACATCCTGATAAGGGAGTAGCAAGTGATTAAATACATCATCAGACGCTTGGTGAATTACGTGATCATGCTATTCGTCGCCATTTCGATGACGTACTTCCTGGCAAGTGCGTTCATGGATCCGCGTTCGAACTACATGTCGCGTAACCCCCGTCCGCCGGAGGCGTCCATCGACCGTTCGCTCGATCTGGCGAACATCAACGACAAGACCCCGGTGCTCGTCCGTTATTTCAACTGGCTCAAGGGCATCGTCACCGAGTGGAACTGGGGTCTTTCCCCCGATCAGGAACCGGTCGCTCCGGCTGTGGCCTCCCGCATCTCCTCGTCGGTGCAGCTGGTGGCCATCTCCACGGTGCTGTCCATCATCATCGGCGTGAGCCTGGGCGTGTACACCGCCATCCGCCAGTACAAGTGGCAGGACCGCGCGCTGAACGCCGTCTCCACGCTCTTCCTGGTGACCCCGGCCGCAGTCCTCGGCCTGCTCATCGTGCTCGGCGCCATCGCGATCAACAACGCCACCGGCACCCGCATCTTCTACGTCACGGGTCTGCACTCATATGAGGGCGGGAACATAGGGTTGGCCATATTGGACTTCCTGCAGCACATCATCCTGCCGACGATCGTGCTGGTATGCATCGGCTACGTCAACTACCACCTGACGCAGCGCACCTACCTGCTGGACACGATGAACGCCGACTATGTGCGCACCGCCCGCGCCAAGGGCCTGACGCTCAACCAGGCGATCCGCAAGCACGCGTTGCGCACCTCGCTGATCCCGACCACCACCAACATCGCGTTCTCGATCGCCAGCATCTTCACCGGCGCGGTCATCACCGAAACGGTGTTCGCCATCAACGGTCTGGGCCGCTACTTCGTCACCACGATCCAGGACAACGACATCAATGGTGCCGTCTGCATCGCGGCGTTCAGCGGCGTGTGCACGCTGGCCGGCGCCCTGCTGGCCGACATCCTCGCCGCGTGGCTCGATCCGCGCATCCGACTGAACTGATGAAGGTGCGTGATATCCAGTGAACCAAGCAATGCTGCCAGTGAATACATGGTCCGTCAACGGACCTCTCGCGGAAGGAGACCGGTCGTGAGCGACATGGCCACCGAAGAAAAGGACCTCGGTCTGAATCAGGACGTCGCCACCGAAGGCACGCCCGCCGCAGTCGTCGTCAACCCCGTCTCCCAGGGCGGGGACGCCCAGGACCTCAAGCGCACCGGACGCATGACGCTGTACGTCCGCCGCTTCATGCGCCGTCCTTCGGCCGTGTTCGGCCTGGTGGTGCTGTGCATCCTGATCCTGTTCGCGCTGTTCGGCGCCATGGTCTGCCCCTGGAAGTACGACGAACCGGACTTCACCGCCCTCGCCGCGGCGCCGAGCGCCGACCATTGGCTGGGCACCACCATCGGCGGCTCGGATATGTACGCCATGATCGTGCGCGGCCTGGGCCGCTCGCTGCTCGTCGGCATCATCTCCTCCACGCTGATCATGATCATCTCCGCCGTGCTCGGCACGGCCATCGCCTTCTTCGAGGGCGTGGTGGAGAAGGTCGGCATGTGGATCCTCGACATGCTGCTGACCATCCCGTCCTTCCTGCTCGTGGCCATGATCGTGCGTTCCTCGTCCGGCACGTCCGGATGGCTGTGGCTGACCATCGGCATCACCGCATTCGGCTGGATCGGCTACGCTCGTGTCATCCGCACGCTGACCATGAGCCTGCGCGAGCTGGACTACATCCGTGCGGCCAAGTTCATGGGCGTCGGTTCCTTCCGCATCATCCTGCGCCACCTGGTGCCGAACCTCGGTTCGGTGCTCATCATCAACACCGTGCTGGGCGTGGTCAGCGCCGTCAATCAGGAAACCGCACTGAGCTTCCTGGGCCTGGGCATCAAAGCCCCCGACACCTCGCTGGGTACGCTGCTGATGAACGGCCAGTCCTCGGTGCTCACCGCCCCGTGGATCCTGCTGTTCCCCTCGGCCGTGCTGATCCTGCTGACCTTCTCGGTGCAGCTGATCGGCGATGGTCTGCGTGACGCGATCGATCCCTATTCCCGTTCGGCCGGAAAGGCGGAGTGATGACTGAACCGATGAATACTGTGGCGGCCGCGCCCGCCAATGGCGAGCAGCCTGTGCTGGAAGTGCGCGACCTGCGCGTCAACTTCGCCTCCGAGGCCGGCACCGTGCGTGCCGTGCGTGGTGTGAACTTCGACCTGTACCGCGGCAAGACCCTGGGCATCGTGGGCGAGTCCGGTTCCGGCAAGTCCGTGACGTCGATGGCCATCATGGGTCTGCTCGACAAGAACGCCCATGTGGAAGGCTCGATCAAGTTCCGCGGCGACGAGCTGCTGACCAAGAACGACAAGGAGATGAGCGTCCTGCGCGGCGACCGCATCGCGATGGTCTTCCAGGACCCGCTCTCCGCGTTGACCCCGGTGTTCTCCATCGGCGAGCAGCTCAAGGAGGCCCTGGTCATCCACAACCCGAAGATGACCGAGGAGCAGATCGTCTCCCGTTCGATCGAGCTGCTCAAGCTGGTCGGCATCCCGAACGCCGAGGAACGGCTCAAGTCGTATCCGCATCAGTTCTCCGGCGGCATGCGTCAGCGCGTGGTCATCGCCATGGCCATCGCCAACAACCCGGATATCATCATCTGCGACGAACCGACCACCGCACTGGACGTGACGATCCAGGCCCAGGTGCTGGAGGTGCTGCAGCGTGCGCAGCAGGAGACCGGCGCCGCCGTGATCTTCATCACCCACGATCTGGGCGTGATCGCCGGCATCGCCGATGACATCATCGTGATGTACGCGGGCCGTCCGGTCGAGAAGGCCGATGTGGACACCGTGTTCCACAAGCCCGTCATGCCGTACACGATGGGTCTGCTGGGCGCCGTGCCGCGCCCCGACCGTGAGAAGTCCAGCCGTCTGGTGCCGATCCCCGGCGCGCCGATGAACCTGGTGAACATGCCGAAGGGCTGCCCGTTCGCGCCGCGCTGCCCCCTGGCCACGGACATCTGCCGTCAGGGCGAGCCGGACCTGCTGCCGGTCGAGGGGCGTGAGGGCCAGCTGGCCGCCTGCCACCGCGTCAAGGAGATCGTCGATCAGAACCTGACGTTCAGCGACATCTACACCGTCGGCGAGTCGGTGAAGTCGAAGTTCGACGGCATCCCGCGCGAGCAGCGCCGGACCGTGCTCGACGTCAAGCATCTGAAGAAGACGTTCCCGCTGACCGCCGGTGGGTTCCTGCGCCGCAAGGTCGGCGAGGTGCACGCCGTCGACGATGTGACGCTCGACGTGCGCGAGGGCGAGACCGTGGCCTTGGTGGGCGAGTCCGGCTCCGGAAAGTCCACCACGCTGCTGGAGATCATGGAGTTCCGTCAGCCCGAATCGGGCGAGATCTCCGTGCTCGGCAAGCCGATCGCCAAGCGCATGAGCCGCGAGGACAAGCGTGAGCTGCACAGCAACGTGCAGTACATCTTCCAGGACCCGATGAGCTCGCTCGACCCGCGTCTGCCGATCTACGACATCCTGGCCGAGCCGCTGAAGGTGCAGGGCCTGTCCAAGCAGGAGATCAACGACCGCATCCGCGATCTGATGGCCCTGGTGGAGCTCAACCCGGATCAGGTCGACCGCTTCCCGACGCAGTTCTCCGGTGGCCAGCGTCAGCGCATCGCCATCGCGCGCGCCCTGGCCGTCAACCCCAAGCTGGTGCTGCTTGACGAACCGGTTTCCGCGCTGGACGTCTCAATCCAGGCGGGTGTGATCAACCTGCTGGAGGACCTGCAGAACAAGCTGGGCGTGGCCTACCTGTTCGTGGCTCACAACCTGTCGGTGATCAGGCACATCTCCAACCGCATCGCCGTCATGTACTTGGGCCGCATCGTGGAGCTCGGCAGCAACCACGACGTGTTCGAGGAGCCGCTGCACCCGTACACCAAGGCGCTGCTGTCCGCGGTGCCGGTGCCCGATCCGCAGATCGAACGCACCCGTCAGCGCATCGTGCTGGAAGGCGAACTGCCGAGCCCGTCCGAGAGCTTCTCGGGGTGCCCGTTCGCCGGCCGCTGCCCGATGTTCTCCACGCTGACCAAGGAACAGCAGGCCCGCTGTCTCGGCGAGTCGCCGGAACTGGTGGCCAAGGGCGGCGCCGCCGACCATATGGCGGCCTGCCACTTCGCGTGACCTATGGACACGGCGGGTGAGCGAACGCCGACCCGTGCCGTCTCCGTGATCGCCGGATGGATCCTCGGACCCATCCGGCGTTTTTTTCGTTGCCGTGCCCGGGCGAAAACGGGCACAGGAGCGCCGGTTCCCGACCGGTGATGTTGCGGCGGTGTTACGAACATGTGTCCAATAGATGAATCATCGCCGCGGTTTGGTCAGCGGTCCTACTACCATCGGAACTGTTTCAGTGCCGCGAGGCACATTCGAGACGAGAGGAAACAATAAGTGAAAACTCGCAAGACAATGATTGCGGTGACTGCTGCTTTCGCTGCCTGCATCCTGGCCCTGTCCGGCTGCGGCGGCAATAACGCGAACACCGACGACAACGGCAATGGCGAAGCCTACGTGCAGCCGGATGACGGCGTCCCCTCGAGCTATCAGGGCACGCTGCCGACCCCGGTCGCGGGCGAGCGCAACGACAACCCGACCGATCGTGACGACATCCAGGACGGCGGCGAGCTGATCCAGGACATCTCCGAGATCGGCCCGAACTGGAACGCCAACAGCACCGACGGCAACACCGCCTACATGGCTGAGCTGTGGGCCTGGTACCAGCCGCACCTGTGGGATTACAGCGTCGGCGGCGAGGCCACCCCGAACCCGGATTACCTGACCAACGTCGAGGTCACCAGCGAGGATCCGCTGGTCGTCACCTACGACATCAACGAAAAGGCCACCTGGAACGACGGCACCCCGATCGACTACACCGCCTTCCAGTCCACCTGGACCTGCCTGAACGGCAAGGACGACCGCTACAACCCGCCGCAGACCATGGGCTATGAGAACATCGCCTCGGTCGAGAAGGGCGAGTCCGACAAGCAGGTCGTGGTGACCTTCGAGACCCCGTTCTACCCGTACCAGTATCTGTTCCAGCAGCTTGTGAACCCGAACTCGGTCGATCCGGACGTGTTCACCCAGGGCTGGGTCAATGAACCGCACACCGAATGGGCCGCTGGCCCGTACACCATCGAGTCCTTCGATGACACGCAGGTCACCTTCGTGCCGAACGAGAACTGGTGGGGCAACCCGGCCAAGCTGGATCGCGTGGTCTTCCGTCAGATGGCCGACTCCGCTGCCATCAACGCGTTCCAGAACGGTGAGATCGACGCCATCGGTGGCCGTGCCTCCGGCGGCGGTGCGGCTTCGGCCGATCGTCTGAAGATCGTCCGTGGCATGGAGGGCGTGCAGCTGCGTATCGGTTACTCGATGCAGACCAACGTCTTCACCTACAACGGCACCGCCGGTGCTCTGAAGGACATCGCTGTGCGCAAGGCCATCTCCCAGGGCTTCGACTATGAGACCTGGATCAAGATTGCCTATCAGGGCGTGGATTGGGATCCGGAGCGTCCGGGTTCCGAGATCCTGCAGCCGTTCCAGGAAGGCTATGAGAACAACCTTCCGGAGGATGTGCAGGAGCTCGACGTCGAGGGTGCCAAGAAGACCCTCGAAGACGCCGGCTACACCATGGGCGAGGAGTACTACGAGAAGGATGGCGAGACGCTGCACATCACCTACACCTACTTCGGTGACAGCGCCACCCAGACCGCTATGGCGAACGCCTACCAGCAGATGATGAAGAACATCGGCGTCGAGTGCGAGATCATCAACCTCGACAACTCCGAGTTCTCCGACACCGTGGTCAGCGGTTCCTACGAGGTGCTGCCGATGGGCTGGTCCGCCTCCGATCCGTTCGGCTACAGCTCCTCTGGCTTCCAGCTGTACGGCTCCGATTCCTCCTCGAACTTCACCTATGTGGGTTCGGACGAGGTCGATGAGCTGTGGGCTGTTCCGGGCACGCTTGAGGACGCGACCGAGGCCACCGCCGCTGCCAATGAGGCCGAGAAGGCTTCGCTGGCGCTGTACGGCACCGTCCCGGTTTCGACCCCGCCGATCTACATGGCCGTCAAGGAAGGTCTGGCCAACTACGGTCCGTCCGGCTTCATGCAGATCACGTTGCACCGTGAGGACATCGGCTGGGAGAAGGAGGCCTGATTCCGATAGGGATTACGCCCCCGTGACCATTCCGGTCTGATTTCGGGGCCTGCGCAACCATGGGCTGCGCAGGCCCCTTTTCGTTGCCCGAAGGCGCGTATGCGGCGAAACCGTCCACATTGCGACCGCGGTGTTCGGATTGACGAAAACCCAGTCGTTTCAAGGAAAACGACGCCATGGCGTAACGTGTTCGTAACAAGCAGGACCACGACATCGTTCCCATCTCGGTACGTGAGACCTATAGTGGACCGCGAGATTGGGATTTCGACTTGTCCCTTGTGAACAGTGTGGGGTACATCTGGGGATTCACAATCGCCCACGGCATCGTGCGGCGCCACAAGCGCGACCGATGCCGTGGAGGACATGATGGTCTGCGAACCATGAGGGGAGCGAAAAATGAATATGCGCAAGACGATGACGTGGACGATCGCCATGGTCGCCGCGGCCTCGATGGCCTTGGCCGGCTGCGGCGGCAACGGCGCGGGCGACGCCTCCGCGTCCAAGAGCGGCTACGTCCAGCCGGCGGACGGCGTTCCGTCGGATTATACGGGAACATTGCCCGCTCCGGACGCGTCGAAGGCATATAACAACCCGCAGGAGCGTGACAACATCCAGGACGGCGGCACGCTGACCCTGGCCACGACCGAGATCGGCCCGAACTGGAACGCCAACAGCACCGACGGCAACACGTTGTACATGAGTGAGTTCTGGTCGTTCTACCAGCCGCATCTGTGGGACTACTCGTTCGACGGCAAGGCCACCCCGAACCCGGACTTCCTGTCGAAGGTCACGCTCACCAGCGAGGACCCGATGGTGGTGACCTACGACATCAACCCGGATGCCAAGTGGAACGACGGCAGCGAGATCGACTACACCGCCTTCCAGTCCACCTGGAACGCGCTGAACGGCAAGGATTCGGCCTACAACCCGCCGATGACCACCGGTTACGACCAGATCGCCTCGGTGGAGAAGGGCGAGTCCGACAAGCAGGTTGTGGTGACCTTCGCGACCCCGTTCTACCCGTACACCGGTCTGTTCAACCTGCTGGTCAACCCGAAGGCCGCCGACGCGGACACCTTCACCCAGGGCTGGACCAACGATCCGCACAACGAGTGGGCCGCCGGGCCGTTCGTCGTGGACTCCTTCGACGACTCGCAGGTCACCTTCACCCCGAACCCGAACTGGTGGGGCGACAAGCCGAAGCTCGACAAGGTGGTGTTCAAGCAGATGGAATCCAGCGCAGCCATCAACGCGTTCCATAACGGAGAGATTGACGCGGTGGGTGCCAGCACCGCCGATAATCTGAAGATCGTGCGCTCGATGGATGATGTGCAGATTCGCATCGGCTACAGCAAGTCCACCGATGTGCTGACATACAACGGCACGGCCGATGCGCTCAAGGACATCGCGGTGCGCAAGGCCATCACCCAGGGCTTCGACCAGAAGACGTGGTCCAAGATCCGTTACCAAGGCACGGATTACGATTCGCCGCAGCCCGGTTCCGAATGCATGCTGGTCTTCCAGGACGGCTACGAGAACAACCTGCCGAAGGATTCCGGGTATGACGTGGACGCCGCCAAGAAGACGCTGGAGGACGCCGGCTACACGATGGGCGACGCCGGCTACTACCAGAAGGACGGCAAGCCGGTCAAGATTTCCTACACGTACTTCGGCGATGACGCCACCCAGACCGCCATGGCGAACGCCTACCAGAAGATGATGAAGGACATCGGCGTGGACTGCGAGATCGTGAACCTCGACAACTCGGAGTTCTCCAAGACCCTGATCAGCAAGAGCTTCGAGGTGCTGGCGATGGGCTGGTCCGCCTCCGACCCGTACGGCTACTCCACCTCCGGCTACCAGCTCTATGGCTCCGATTCCGACTCGAACTACAGCTTCATCGGCACGCCGGAGATCGACGCGATGCTCAAGAAGCCGTCGACGATGTCGGATGCCACCGAGGCCATCGCCGCGTTCAACGAGGCCGAGAAGGCCGCCTTCGAACAGTATGGCACCATTCCGACCGATGTACCGCCATCGTACACAGCAGTCAAGAAAGGCCTGGCCAATTTCGGCCCCTCCGGCTTCAACAACTGCAACGGCGGCATCTGGCATACCGAGAACATCGGTTGGCAGAAGGAAGCCTGAGCGGCAGCCACCGAGCAGAGCACATGATCCCATGGGATGATGCGGCTGTTATAACACGGGCGCCGCGTTCCGCGGCGCCTCCACGGAGCGAATCCGGATCATCTTTCCTCTCATCTCTGATCCGGATTCGCTTGTTCCATTCTGAGCAAGGTACGGACAGGCCGTCGCGGTTCCCGGAACCGCGACGGCCTGATCGCAATGGTCGCGCCGGCACACGCATATGACGCGGGGCGTGTCGGCTCAGCGGCACGGCCGCGTCAGCGGCGCCCACGGCTCAAGCGTCACCGGTTCGGTTTCGAGCAGTGCGCGCGTCTCGTCGTCGAGGCAGTCCTTGCGGATGACGATCTCCGTCACGAAGCGGTCGAACCAGGCGCCCGAGGCCACGTAATAGCCTTCGTCGCCGTTGTCCTTGCCCCAGCTGTTCTCGACCTTCCAGCGGTCGGGCGCGCCATCGGGGGCGATGTTCACGCCGGTGAACGTCATCGCATGGTTGCTCGGGCAGTCGGCGTATTCGAGGCCCTGACCCTTGTCGAACGTGAACTCGGTGCCGAACAGCTGGTCCACACGCACGGTGTCGCAGTCGAAATACCCCTCGTCGCGCAGCGAGAACTGCATGCAGTCGCAGGCGAACCAGATCGGGTGGCCGGCGGCGAGCTGGTCCGCGGCGGCCTTCCTGAACGTGTCCAACGGCACGTTCACGAATTCCATCGGACCGGCTTCCTTGACGTTCTCGGTGTAAGCGATCCGGTATCGTTTGCCGAACGGGGTGCGCGCCATCGGAGCGTTGACCAGCGTCACGAACTCATCGACGTCCACGGGCACGTACTTCCTGTAGAACTCGAGCGGGGTGATGCCGTACTCGCGGATCTGCGGGCGGTCGTCGATGCCGGACTTCGGCGCGTCGGCGGCGTCCGTATCCTTGCCGGTGTTCTTGCCGTCCTTGGTGCGGGCGATGAAGTCGAATGTCGCGGGCGGCTCGCCCAACGCGATCGCACAGATGCGGTACACGGTCTCCATGTCCCTGACCTTGAGGTCGCGCAGCTCGTCAATCGTGGCGCCCGCGGCGTGGCGGTCGCGCAACTCGGCGGCGAACTCGCGCAGCTTGGTGTTGAGGTACTGCTCGAAGGCCGTCGAATTGCGGGAGTTCGCCGACTCCGGGAACGCGCTTTTGGGCATCAGGCCGTATTTGTCGACCAAGGCGGCGAACATCTGCCACCAGCCGCCGTCGCCGGCCGGATTGCCGTTGATGTTCTGGAACAGGCGGCTGTCGGTGGGCTCGTCAAGCGTTTCCAGCACGTTCTCCAGATAGGCGTTCGATTTCTCGAACTTGTCCCAAAAGAACAGGTAGGTCTCCGAGAACTCGAAGTCCTCCAGGTTCCAGCGGTGCATGAGCTCATAGCGCAGCGTGTTCAGGCCTGCGAACATCCAGCAGCGGCCGGACTGGCGCTGGTTGGTGATCGACCCCTGCTTGAGCTCGATCGAGAAGTCGCGTGGCAGGGCGCGCATGCCCTTGTAATCGGTCGCGGCCTTGAGAATGCCTTCGGACACCGAGGCGTTGGCGGCCACCAGATTCGCGCGATCCGCGTTGAACGACTCGGCGTAACCGCGCGTCATCTCGGCGGTCATCGCCACGGATGCGGTCGGATTCGTCATATTCCCTCCCGTCATTGGTGCATGGATGTCGGAACTGTGCGGGCGCATACCGATATGCCCCGCGCCAAGTCGGTATGATAGCACCGCCATCGGGGCGGATCCGGCCTCGGAGGACGCGATCCGTCGGCGCGGTCACGAACGGTCGGCGGTGGGCGGCCATCCGGCTGGGCAGTGCGGACGTGCCCGGGTGCGGTGCGGGGCGGCTGGTATGGTTCGGGGTATGACGATCACTATTACGACTTCGAATGTCAACGGCATCCGTGCGGCGCGGCGCAAGGGCATCGCCGCCTGGGCGGGCGCGAACACGCCGGATGTGTGGTGCATGCAGGAGGTGCGTGCCCCGCAGGAGGAGGTCGATCCGATCTTCGCGGAATTCGGGTTCGAATACGCCACGGCGGGCAAGATCGGCGATCAGGGGGAATTGTCGGCGATGAACGAGGTCTGCCGGGTCAAGGGGCGTGCCGGGGTCGGGCTGTTGAGCGATCTGCCGGTGGTCGAACGCCGCTACGGCTTGCCGGGATTGGATGAGGACGTGGATTCGGGCCGGTGGATCGAGGCCGATGTGCGCACGCCGCAGGGGTATGTGATCACGGTGGCCTGCGTGTACGTGCACGCCGGCAACAGCGATGACGAGGTCAAGATGACCCAGAAGTACCGGTTCCTGGACACGATGCTGGTCCGTTTGGGGCAGTTGCGCGACGAGGCGGCCTCCGGCGGACGGCAGGCCGTGCTGTGCGGCGATTTCAACATCGCGCATACGCCGCTGGACATCAAGAACGCCAAGGCCAACGAGACGCATGCGGGCTTCCTGCCCGAGGAGCGCGCCTATGTGGACCGCTGGCTGGACGAATACGAATTCGTGGACGTGGTGCGCGACCTGGCCGGCGACATCCAGGGGCCGTACACCTGGTGGAGCCAGCGCGGCAGGGCGTTCGACAACAACGTCGGCTGGCGGCTCGACTACCAGTTCGCCACGCCTGAACTGGCCCAGACCGCGCGGGGGTTCGTCATCGACAAGGCCCCCACCTACGACGCCCGGTGGTCCGACCATGCGCCGCTGACCATCACCTATGACGTGTGACGGTCCAGCTGGCATTCAGGTTCGGATGTCATCCGGGTGCTAGGCTATAGGACGGTTGCACACGAGCACGAAACCATTATCAAAGGAGCATTATGGGACTGTTCGGATTCGGCAGGAAGAAGCGCGAAGCCAAGGAGGCCGAGGAGATCAAGGAGGCCGAGGATCTCGGGGCCGTCCGGACCGAGGCCGAAGAGGGCGAGTCCGCCGCCGAAACTCAGCCGGAGCAGACGCCGGCGTTCCCGCCCGCCCCGTCGGCGGCGTATGAGGGGCGCGGCGAGGTCTACGGTCCGTGGGATGTGAACGACGAGGACGTGCCCGACTACGACGAATACCTGGATCTGGGATCGTACTACCTGCCGTTCCTGCTGGGCATCCAGCTGCGCATCAAGGCGAACCGCAAGACGGGCCAGGTGCTGGGCGCCACGGTGACCTTCGGTGCCTCCAGCCTGGAGATCGAGGCATTCGCCGCCCCGAAGACGATGGGACTGTGGGACGACATGCGCGCCGACCTGCTGGCCGCCAACGAGAAGGCGACCGAGAAGGAGGGCGTGTTCGGCACCGAGATCATGCTGCCGGTCACGCTCAAGGGCGGCCGCAGCGTGATGACCCGCGTGGTCGGCATCGACGGTCCCCGGTGGATGCTGCGCGGCGTGTTCTCCGGTCGCGCCGCCGTGGCCGAGGGGCCCGAAACCGATGCACTGAACAAGTTCTTCGCCGATATCGTGGTGGAGCGCGGCGACGAACCGCTGGCGCCCCGCGATCTGATCCCGATGCACCCGCCGGTCACCCCGAAGCAGCGTCGTGCCGCCGAACAGGCCGCCGAAGCCGCCGAACAGGGTAACGACAAGCGTGACGTCCCCGGCAAGCCGAAGGGGCCGTTCGATTCCGACCAGCAGGTGCAGGTGGAGACCACGCTGTCGCGCGGGCCGATGTTCTCCGAGGTCCGCTGAGCCTGTCGCTCGGCAGCCGGCCGGTCGCCATGGACGACCGGCCGGAGGAACGCTACTGATCGGGATACCCGTATGGCAGAACCAGGGAAACGTACCGGGCTGGCCTCGCTGGCCAGCGCCGGCGAGGATGAGGATTTCTCCGTCATCGACGCGATCGGCGGACCGCGCGGCGTCATCGAATCGATGTTGCCCGGAGTGGTGTTCGTGGTGCTGTTCGTCATCACCAGCAATCTGGAACTGACGGTTGGCGTGTCGGCCGTGCTAGCGGTGCTGCAGGTCGTCGTCCGCCTGATCCAGCGTCAATCGGCCGTGGGCGCCGCCAGCGGTCTGCTGGCGGTTGGCATCTGCCTGATCTGGGCGTGGCAGAGCCACGAGGCCCGCAACTACTACATGTTCGGATTCCTGACGAACGCGTTCTATATCGTCGTGCTGTCGCTCTCGCTGATCGTCCGTGTCCCCGCGCTCGGTCTGGCGGTCGAGTTCATCCGCACGCTGCCCACCGAACACCTCAAGGCCTGGCTGGACGATTGGATGCGGGACAAGCCGCTCAGGCGCGCGTACACGATCATCACCGCGCTGTGGATCGGCGTGTTCGCACTGCGGCTGCTGGTGCAGGTGCCGTTGTATCTGACCGACCAGGTCGGTTGGCTGGGAACGGCCCGCCTGCTGATGGGCATCCCGTTCTGGGCGCTGATGATCTGGATCTCCTACCTGATCATCGCCACGCCGATGCACCACCACAAGGCGATGCAATCCGCGGCGGAGGAACGGCACGCCGAACCGGAGCCGCCACGGCGGGACGCGTAGACGCGGCGTCGGGGCGGATGCCGTCCGGCCATGAACCAGTCGTACAGGCCGCAAGGCCGCAAGGCCCGTATCGGGCGTCAGGAGCAGGATGCATGGAATCGACGATCCGCATCGAACGATATGCCGATCAGGGCCGGTGCGTCGGCCATCTTGACGGACGCGTGGTGTTCGTCCGTTTCGCGCTGCCCGGCGAACTCGTGCGCATCGTGCTCGACGAGCCGCACGACCGTGACGATCGCTATTGGACCGGCGAGGTGGTCGAGGTCCTCGAGGCGAGCGAAGACCGTGTGACCCCGCCCTGGCCGCTGGCCGGCCCGCTGGCGATGGGCGGCGGCGTGGGCGGCGCCGACCTAGTCCATGTGAGCCTTGAGGGCCAGCTGCGCTGGAAGGCCATCACCATCGGCGAACAGATGAGCCGGCTGGGGCATATCGAGCTCGAGGACGTGCCCATCGAACGCATGGAGTGCGACCTCGCCACCGGAGGCCTCAACTGGCGTACCCGCATCGAGATGATCGTCGACGATCAGGGACGACCGTCGATGCGCCGCCGCGGCACCCACGTCCGTGTGCCGATCGACACGATGCCTCTGGCCAGCGAGACCCTGCTGCAGGTCGCCGCCGACCATCACGTCTGGGATGGCGGTTTCGAACCCGGCTCGCAGATCCGCATCGCCGCCCCCGAGCCCCGTGGCGCGCAGATGGCGGACGATTACGCCATCCTCGTCGACGGCGCGCTGCGCGATGGATCCCGGGAACTCGAGGAGACCGTAACCGTCGATGGGCATGATTTCCGGTACATGGTGGATGCCGCGGGCTTCTGGCAGATGCATCGTCAGGCGCCGGTCGCCCTGGCGAACCACGTGCTGGGGCTGGTCCGAGGCGTGCTCGACGGCGCGGCCGCCGCCACGGTGTGGGACCTGTACTCCGGATCCGGTCTGTTCACGTTGCCGTTGGCCACGCTCGCCGCCGATCGCATGCGCATGCTCAGCGTCGAAGGCGGCAAAACCCCCGTGCGCAACGCGCAGCGCAACCTGCGTCGCATCGGCATCAATGCCGTCGACGCGCGCTGCGGCGACGTCTCCGCCACGTTGCACCACGTGCCGCACGACCTGTCCCGTCCCGATGTCGTGGTGCTCGATCCGCCCCGCGCCGGCGCGCGTGCGAAGGTCTGCCGTCAGGTCGCTGCCGCCGAGCCGCAGGGCATCGTCTACATCGCCTGCGATCCGACCAGCCTGGCGCGCGACACCG
>OLQE01000976.1_pt1 | contig 18187 bp, 14 predicted proteins | sample 1643161 | NCBI WGS metagenome assembly OLQE01 (sample SAMEA3136650, study PRJEB25190) | human gut metagenome | reverse complement strand
TTTTTTCACCGGATATGAAATTCCGCACCTGGAGAAGACTCTGGATCGCTCTGGCAGAGACTGAGAAGGAGCTTGGACTGAACATCACCCAGGAACAGATTGATGAACTGAAAGCTCATGCAGACGATATCAACTATGATGTTGCCAAGGCCCGTGAGAAAGAAGTGCGTCACGATGTTATGTCCCATGTATATGCTTACGGTGTGCAGTGCCCGAAAGCAAAGGGAATCATCCACCTGGGAGCAACATCCTGTTATGTAGGAGATAATACAGACATTATTGTTATGACAGAAGCTCTGAAACTGGTTCAGAAGAAACTGGTAAACGTAATTGCAGAGCTTTCCAAGTTCGCTGACAAATATAAAGATCAGCCTACACTTGCATTTACCCATTTCCAGCCTGCACAGCCGACTACCGTTGGAAAGCGTGCCACACTGTGGACACAGGAATTCATGATGGATCTTGAAGATCTGGAATATGTTCTTGGCACCATTAAGCTTCTTGGTTCTAAAGGTACTACAGGTACACAGGCAAGCTTTCTGGAACTGTTTGAAGGAGACCAGGAGACGATCGACAAGATCGATCCGATGATCGCTGCCAAGATGGGATTTAAGGAATGCTATCCGGTATCCGGACAGACCTATTCCCGTAAAGTTGATACCCGTGTTGTCAATGTTCTGGCAGGAATTGCAGCAAGTGCACACAAGATGTCAAACGATATCCGTCTTCTTCAGCATCTGAAAGAAGTAGAGGAGCCATTTGAGAAATCCCAGATCGGATCTTCCGCTATGGCTTATAAGAGAAACCCGATGAGAAGTGAGCGTATTGCTTCCCTTTCCAGATATGTGATGGTAGATGCCCTGAATCCAGCCATCACCTCTGCTACCCAGTGGTTTGAGAGAACCCTGGATGACTCCGCCAACAAGCGTCTTTCCGTACCGGAAGGCTTCCTTGCAATTGACGGAATCCTGGATCTGTGCCTGAATGTTGTAGATGGCCTTGTGGTTTATCCGAAGGTTATCGAGAAACACATGATGGCTGAGCTGCCATTTATGGCTACTGAGAACATTATGATGGACGCAGTAAAAGCAGGTGGAGACCGTCAGGAGCTTCATGAGCGCATCCGTGAGCTTTCCATGGAAGCAGGCAGGAATGTTAAGGTAGAAGGTAAGGACAACAACCTTCTTGAGCTGATCGCAGCAGATCCGGCATTTAACCTGACCCTGGAAGAGCTTCAGAAGACCATGGATCCGAAGAAATATGTGGGACGTGCCAAAGAGCAGACCGAAAGCTTTATTGCAAAAGTTGTAAATCCGGTTCTGGATTCCCACAAGGAAATGCTTGGAATGACAGCTGAGATTAATGTATGATAAAAGGTTGTTAATTTCTTTTTTAATGAAATTCAGATCAGACACAGGAGGAATTTGAGTTATGATCAAAGCAGTAGTTGGAGCAAACTGGGGAGATGAAGGTAAGGGTAAAATTACCGACATGCTCGCTGAGAAAGCTGATATTATCGTTAGATTCCAGGGTGGTGCAAATGCAGGACATACCATTGTAAACGACTATGGTAAATTCGCACTTCACACTCTGCCGTCAGGTGTATTTTACGGACACACCACAAGTGTGATCGGCAACGGTGTTGCACTGAATATCCCTGTATTTTTCAAAGAATACAATGAGGTTGTAAGCAAAGGTGTTCCGGCACCGAAGATTCTGATCTCTGACAGAGCACAGATGGTTATGCCGTACCACATTCTGTTTGACCAGTATGAGGAAGAACGTCTGGGAGGTAAATCTTTCGGATCTACCAAATCCGGTATCGCACCTTTCTATTCTGACAAATATGCAAAAATCGGTTTTCAGGTAAATGAGCTTTTTGACGAGGATCGCCTGAAGGAGAAACTGGCAAGTGTTTGTGAGACAAAGAACGTTCTTCTTGAGCATTTATACCACAAACCGCTTCTGAATGTTGATGAGCTTTTTGCAGAGCTGATGGAATACAAGAAAATGGTTGCACCATATGTATGCGACGTTTCCTTGTATCTGAATAATGCACTGAAAGAGGGCAAGGAGATCCTTCTTGAGGGACAGCTTGGAACTTTGAAAGACCCTGACCATGGTATTTACCCAATGGTTACCTCTTCTTCCACACTGGCAGCATACGGTGCAATCGGAGCTGGTGTGCCTCCATATGAGATCCAGAAGATCGTTGTTGTAAGCAAGGCTTATTCCAGCGCGGTAGGCGCCGGTGCATTTGTTTCCGAGATTTTCGGAGAAGAGGCTGATGAGCTTAGAAGACGCGGTGGTGATGGCGGAGAATACGGTGCTACTACAGGACGTCCGAGACGTATGGGATGGTATGACTGTGTTGCATCTAAATACGGCTGCCGTCTTCAGGGTGCTACAGATGTGGCATTTACAGTACTTGACGTACTTGGATATCTGGAGGAGATCCCGGTTTGTGTTGCTTACGATATCGACGGAGAGATTACCACAGACTTCCCGACCACAGCCAGACTTGAGAAAGCAAAACCGGTTATCGAGAAGCTTCCAGGATGGAAATGTGATATCCGTGGAATAAAGAACTATGAGGATCTTCCGGAGAATTGCAGAAAATATATCGAATTCATCGAGGAGAAGATCGGATACCCGATCACCATGGTTTCCAACGGACCAGGAAGAAACGATATTATTTACAGAAATAAATAATTGGGAAAAAAGCGGCTGTGTATCAGACGCTTGTAAGTAAGAATACATTACTGGTTACAGAGTGACTGGTAATTGAAATGTGACTGCGCCGGAGGATTTTCTCCGGCGTAAGTTGTATCCGAGAGAAAAGGAAATAAGAATGAAAAATTTTAAAAGGATCGCTGCTGTTTTCGGAGTGGTAGTCTTACTGGCAGTTTGCTGTCTGCCTATGATCTTTGCTTTTGGCAGCGGCGACAACGCACAGGGGAATTTTAAGGCGGCAGTAGGTACTGTAATTCTGGTGCCAGTGCTGGCTTATGTATTTCTTATGGTTTATAAACTTTTGAAGAAAGAGGAAAAGGAGGTCGCAGGCGAAGTGAAAAACATAATTTTTCCCACATCAAAAATATTATTTTTGATGTGGGACAGGTTCTGGTTTCCTATGATTGGGAAAGCTATCTGAAAGCGTTCCACTTTTCGGCAGAAGAAGAGAAGCTGATTGCTGAGAAGGTTTTTAAGAGCCAGATCTGGAATGAGCGTGACCGTGGCCTGTTTCCTGAAGAAGAATACCGGAAACAGTTTATCGCAGAACTTCCGGCCGAGTACGAAGCGGATGTAAAGCGTGTGATCGAAGAATCAGGAAAAACAATTGGAATTAAGGATTACGCCGAAACCTGGACCAGCTATCTGAAAAGCCAGGGCTATCATCTGTACATTCTGTCAAACTACAGCCAATTCATGCTGGATCAGACAAGACCAGGTAAAATGCCTTTTCTGAAAAATATGGATGGTGTGATTTTCTCCTGTGAGGTTCAGCAGATCAAACCGGAGGCTGATATTTATGAGACACTTCTTTCCAGATTCGGTTTAAAACCGGAGGAGAGCGTTTTCCTGGATGACCGCCCGGAGAACTGCGAGGCTGCAAGAAAGCTTGGTATTCATGCCATTGAATTCCATGATCTGAAGCAGGCTGCAAAGGAACTGGAGAAGCTTGGAGTAAAATAGAAAAAAACAGCAAAACAGGAAAGTCAACGCCCCGGCTTCAGCTAGTACTTCAGAAGCCGGGGCGTTTCGGGGAGGATATAAGTTAATCTCGCTTATCTTTTGTATTGCATCATCATTGAAGGGGGTTCAATGAATTTGTTGGTTCATTTTACTGAACACTCATAGTATGAACCTGTTGCAGTCTTTTTATACATATGTTACAGAAAAATAGTATGAATTTTATGAAAAATCTGCAAGAAAATTTTGGAGAAAAAATAAGATTTGTGTTTTTCAGCAAAAGATGGTATAATAAATTTCAGCTGTAAAACGGCATAATTACGAAATTTTGTTGAAAAGAGGAATAAGAAATGAGCGACAAGACCATTTTAGAGCAGTGGCGTGCCATTGCCTATGACCAGCAGGCAGATCGTAATAAACTTCAGCAGTTCTGGGCAAAATATTTTAACATTGAGAAGAACATTTATGCACAGCTTCTTGAGAATCCGGACGAAGTAGTTACTGGTACAGTTAAAGAGCTGGCTGAGAAATATAATCAGGAAGTGCTCACCATGGTTGGTTTCCTTGATGGAATCAATGACAGCCTTAAGGTTCAGAATCCGATCGAGACTATGGATGAGAATACTACCGTAAGTCTTTGCTTTGACAAAGAGCTTCTTTACAAGAACATGGTAGACGCTAAAGCTGACTGGCTTTACAATCTTCCACAGTGGGACAAGATCTTTACCCCGGAGAAACGTAAAGAGCTTTATCTTGAGCAGAAGAAATCCGGTACTGTTGTTAAGGCACACAAGATCGGACGTAACGATCCGTGTCCATGCGGAAGCGGAAAGAAATATAAATTCTGCTGCGGAAGAAATAAATAAGAGAATGTGAATACTGACCGGGATCCGGTGGATTCCGGCTGTGGGGACGGATTGCAATGGTGGATAACTGCCAGGCAATCCGTTTCGTGTATATTTATAGGAAAATTAGTTGATTTATGAGTTCTACAAGTATGAATCAGTTTGCTTTGTGCGAGTAATGAGTGAAACACGCAGAGTGGATTTGAATTTAGAAAGAGAGAAAAGAATTTGAGTTTATTTTGTTTTTGCGCCGGGATTTTAAGCCTGGCTTATTATGTGCTGATCGTGGTATATGCTGGCATTACAGCTGATTTTGCCTGGTTCTGGGTACTTCTTACAGTGTTTTTTGAGGGTGGCGCCGTGCTGTTCCGCTATGGAAGAAATCATCCGGGAGCTTTCCCTGGATGCCTGGGAACGGTGATCATGGTAGCAGTGTTGGTCGGAATTATCTGTTTTGGATTTATCTGCAGCTGTGTGATTTCCGGAATGAAGTCTTCCGGGAAAAAGAACCTGGATTATGTAGTTGTGTTAGGTGCTCATGTAAAAGGAGATGTACCATCCAAGGCCCTGGAGCTTCGTCTGAAGGCGGCACTGAAATATGCCAGGGAGAATGAAGATACCACGATGATCCTTTCCGGCGGACAGGGCTTGGGGGAGGATATTACGGAAGCAAAATGTATGGAGAATTATCTGACAGCGCATGGTATTTCACAGGAGCGGCTGGTGTTGGAAGAGAAGTCTACAAGCACGAAAGAAAATCTGAAATTTTCCGATGAGCTTACCGGGTGCAGTAAGAAAAATACGGGAATATTGTCAAATAATTTTCACGTGTACCGGGCAGTAAAATTGGCGGAAAAGCTGGGATATAAACATCCTTATGGAATTGCGGCGGCATCAGATCCTATTATGCAGGTGCATTATGTGGTGCGGGAAGTAGCAGCACTTGTAAAAGAAAAACTTCGGGGAAATATCTAATTTTTTATCATCTTTATTTTACAGATTATTGACAAACTCAAAACCCAAGGCTATAATGGGACACAGTGATAAGAAAACACGTTGACGAGAAGAGTAAACTGTGGAATGTTTCAGAGAGAGGCAGGCGGCTGGAAATGCCTTATCAGGAAACAGTTGAAAACTACCTCCGAGTGGCCCTAATCCGGTCCGGTGATTCCGTTACCATCAAATAAGTGGCCTGGTTTACAGATACGTATGCTATGGCAAGCAGGGTGGAACCGCGAGTATATTCGTCCCTTACAGTGTGAGAGCATTGTAAGGGGCTTTTGTTTTTCACGAGCAATGAGTTAAAGTCCACGTTTGTGTGTGACCTTGGAGACTGCAGCTCGTCTCGTCCCTGCATGGGAGTACAGAAAATGTTTGGTTTTCAGTGCTCAGTCAAACGTTACCATACGTTTTTCGTATCAGACAGTTTCCTGCCGGATACAGTTTCAGAAAAAGAAAAGGAGACACGAATCATGATTATCACATTAAAAGACGGTTCTAAAAAAGAATACGCAGAAGCAAAATCCGTTATCGACATTGCGGCTGATATCAGCGAAGGCCTTGCAAGAGTTGCATGTGCAGGAGAGGTTGACGGAGAAGTTGTTGACCTTAGACATGTAGTTGACAAGGACTGCGAGTTAAGCATCCTGACATTTGAGGATGAGGGTGGAAAAGGCGCTTTCCGTCACACCACATCCCACATTATGGCACAGGCAATCAAGAGACTGTACCCGGATGTAAAGCTTGCAATCGGACCATCTATTGCAGACGGATTTTATTATGATATTGACAGCGAGAACCCGATCACTACAGAGGATCTTGCAAAGATCGAAGTTGAGATGAAGAAAGTGGTAAAGGAAGCACTTCCGATTACCCGTTTTACCAAATCCAGAGAAGAAGCGATCGCATTCTTCAAAGAGAAAAATGAGCCATATAAAGTGGAGCTTATCGAAGATCTTCCAGAAGATGCTGTGATCAGCTTTTATCAGCAGGGTGAGTTTGTTGACCTTTGTGCAGGACCTCACCTTATGACAACCAAACCGGTAAAAGCATTCAAGCTTACCAGCATTGCAGGTGCTTACTGGAGAGGAAGCGAGAAGAATAAAATGCTTACCAGAATCTACGGAACTTCCTATACCAAAAAGGCAGATCTTGAAGAGTACATCACCCGTATGGAGGAAGCAAAGAAACGTGACCACAGAAAGCTTGGAAAAGAGCTTGGCCTGTTTATGATGAAAGAAGAGGGACCGGGCTTCCCGTTCTTCCTTCCAAAGGGTATGGTTCTGAAAAATACTCTGCTTGACTACTGGAGAGAGATCCATAATAAGGCAGGATATGTGGAGATTTCCACACCGATCATGCTGAGCCGCCATCTCTGGGAGACTTCAGGCCACTGGGATCATTACAAAGAAAATATGTATACAACTGTAATTGACGAGACTGATTTTGCCATTAAGCCAATGAACTGCCCGGGAGGTATTCTTGTATACAAATCTGAACCACGTTCCTACAGAGATCTTCCTCTGAGAATGGGAGAGCTGGGACTGGTTCACCGTCACGAAAAATCCGGTCAGCTTCACGGCCTGATGCGTGTGCGCTGCTTTACTCAGGATGATGCTCATATCTTTATGACACCGGAGCAGATCCGTGACGAGATCAAGGGCGTTGCCAGACTGATCGACAGTGTATATCAGCTTTTCGGCTTCAAATATCATGTTGAGCTGTCCACCCGTCCGGAGGACTCCATGGGAAGCGATGAGGACTGGGAGATCGCAACAGAGGGCTTAAGAGGAGCTCTTGACGATCTGGGACTTGACTATGTGGTAAATGAAGGCGACGGCGCATTCTATGGTCCGAAGATCGACTTCCATCTGGAGGATTCCATTGGAAGAACATGGCAGTGCGGTACTATTCAGCTTGACTTCCAGCTTCCGCTGCGCTTTGAATGTGAATATATCGGAGCTGACGGCGAGAAGCATCGTCCGATCATGATCCATCGTGTTGCTTTTGGTTCTATTGAAAGATTTATCGGTATTCTGATCGAGCATTTTGCAGGCGCATTCCCAACATGGCTTGCTCCTGTACAGGTAAAAGTTCTTCCGATCTCTGAGAAATATATGGATTATGCAAACAAGGTTATGAATGATCTGAAGGATGCAGGTATCCGTACAGAGATCGACGACCGTGCAGAAAAGATCGGATATAAGATCCGTGAGGCACGTCTTCAGAAGATTCCGTACATGCTTGTGGTAGGCGCAAAGGAAGAGGAAGAAGGAAAAGTTTCTGTCCGCAGCCGTTTCATGGGCGATGAAGGAGCAAAAGATCTCAATGAGTTTATTGATTCTGTAAAAGAAGAGATCAAAAACCGCGAGAACAGAAAAGTTGAAGTAACAGAATAAAAAGAACAGGACTGCTGAAATTCCGTAAAAAGGAATCAGCAGTCTTTTTCCATATGAAAAGAGCAGTATATTCTTACTGTTCATGGAAGCAGAAAGGAAGATGGGCAATGACAAAAGAAATTCAGATCAGAGAAGTACGTATCGGAAGCGGTCAGCCGAAAATATGTGTGCCAATGACCGGAAAAGACCGGTCAGCGCTGCTTGAGGAGGCAGGCAGAATCAGGGATATAAAAGCGGATCTGGCGGAATGGAGAGCTGACTTTTATGAAGGGCTTTCTCATGAGGAAAGCCTTCCGGACATGCTCAGAGAGATTAGAAATGCATTGGGAGAGATACCGCTTATTTTTACCATCCGCACTGTTTCAGAAGGCGGAAATGCGGAAATTTCTGAAAAGGAATATGAAAAATATACACTGACAGCAGCAGAAAGCGGAAATGCAGACCTGATCGATATAGAGTATTTTTCTCATGAAAATGTTTCAGAGCTGATCCGCAGGATTCAGATGACCGGAGCGAAAGTGATTGCCTCAACCCATGATTTTGAAAAAACGGATGACAGTAAAACGCTGAAAAACCGATTTATCGACATGGACGCATCCGGGGCAGACATTCTGAAAATGGCAGTGATGCCGCAGAGATTTGAAGATGTCGCTGATCTTATGCAGGTGACCAGCGAGGTCACAGAAGAGTATACAGAAAAGCCTGTGATCGCCATGTCCATGGGAAATCTGGGTTCCATGAGCCGCATTGCAGGAGAAAATTTCGGTTCTTCCGTAACCTTTGCCACAGTAGGAAAGGCGTCTGCGCCGGGACAGTTTCCGGTGGAAGAGCTTCGGATGATGATGAATGCTCTTCACAAAAAGAACGTAGAGGATTAATCAGAATTATCTCGGCTTATGTCGAACCTCAACGAGAAATTATGGGAATCTGTTTCCCGGTTTTGACAAATTACGCACCCCCTGTAACCTATAATGAACTCACTTACCAAAGTGAGGGAATGACAGGTCATAGGGGGCTTTTTTATGTATGGAGAAATATACATAGATGTTGTCTTTGTGACGAATCTTCTGATGGACTATATTGTTCTGCGGATTACAGGAAGACTTCTGAGACTCAGGACAAACCGGTGGAGATATCTGGCAGGAGGCGCGGCGGGAGCTTTTTTTTCCTGCCTGATTCTATATCTTCCTTTTGAGAAAAATCTGCTCATGGGAATTTTTCTGCACGGCGCCTGCGCTTTTCTTATGCTCAGGATCGCTTTCTGCATCAGGAAGGGAAGTCTGCTGGCAAAAGCAATGGTCATGCTGTATCTGACTGCGTTTCTTGCAGGAGGATTCTGGGAGGCAGTGTCAGAAAACGGAATTACGCTTCCTGCATTTCTGATTTTTGCTTTTGCCACCTATATGGGCATCGGGGCGCTGGTCTGCGCGGCAGATTCTGCCAGAAGTCTGAGGAAGAATATCTACCCTGTAACCCTGAGCTATCAGGGAAAAGAACAGTCTGCTTACGGGTTTTATGACACAGGAAATCTGCTCAGTGATCCGGTAAGCGGAGAACCGGTTTCGGTTGTGAAACCTGAAATTCTGGAGACCATGCTGTCAGAGGACCTGATAGACAGACTGAAGAACCTTTACGAGAATCCGGGGGAGCTGAAAAGTACAGAGATTGCCGGACTGAAGCCCCACTATCTGTCCTGCCGTACGGTAGGACAGGCAGAAAAGCTGATGCTGGCGGTTACATTGGAGAATCTTTGTATCCATACTCCCGCAGAAGAGGTTCGCATATCAAGGCCTGTGCTGGCCCTGGCTTTTGAACCCTCCGCTTTGGGAAAGGAATACAAGGTACTGTTGAATTCCAGATTATTGCATTAGGAGGGGCATATAATTATGAACAGATCAGCAGCAGGCGTCAGTTATTACCCGTTTCAGATGATTCAGAGGATGGTTCTTTCAAGACCGAGAGAGCTGTACTACATTGGTGGAAATGATATTCTTCCGGCACCGCTGGAGCCGCAGAGGGAAGCCTATGTCATCAGTAAGCTGGGAACAGAACAGGATAAAGATGCAAAAGCGCTTCTTATTGAGCACAATCTAAGACTGGTGGTGTATATTGCCAAAAAATTTGACAATACAGGAGTTGGGGTGGAGGATCTGATCTCCATTGGGACCATTGGGCTTATTAAAGCAATTAATACCTTTAATCCTGTAAAAAAGATCAAGCTGGCAACCTATGCTTCGCGATGCATTGAAAATGAGATCCTGATGTATCTGCGCAGGAACAGCAAGACAAAGCTGGAGGTTTCTATTGATGAACCGCTGAATGTTGACTGGGACGGGAATGAATTGCTGCTGTCTGATATTCTGGGAACGGATGAGGACGTTATCTCCCGCAGGCTGGAGGATGAAGTGGAGATCACACTTCTGGGAAAAGCAATTAACAAGCTGACGCCCCGGGAGCAGACGATCATCCGTCTCAGATTTGGACTGAACAGTGCCGAGGGAAAGGAAAAAACTCAGAAGGAAGTGGCTGATCTTCTGGGGATTTCCCAGTCATATATTTCAAGGCTGGAAAAAAGAATTATGAAAAGACTGAAAAAGGAAATTGTAAAATATGAATAAGGTCTGTCAGTGAAGGTAAAGGTTCACAGGACTCTGTATATTTTTGGGGGATCCGTGCATACTGAAAGAAAAAGGAGAGTGTGGTATGAACGCAAATACAGAGCTTTTGAATTTTATTTATCAGAATTCACAGATGGGAGTGGATACCGTAAGGCAGCTTATGGATATTACTGAGAACGCAGATTTTCAGAAGCTTCTCAGTGAACATCTGGAGGGATACCAGAAAGTCCACGAAAAGGCATGGCGGATGCTGAATGAAAATGGTTATGATGAAAAAGGCCTGAGTGCTTTTGAAAAAATCCGTACGTATCTTATGGTCAATATACAGACTATGAAGGATCATTCCGCATCCAATATAGCTGCGATGCTGATACAGGGAAGCAGTATGGGGATCACAGAAGCCCTGCAGAAGCTGAACCGGTATGAAGGAGAAACAGAGAAGGATATCAGAAAGCTGATGGAGGAACTGAAAAAGTTCGAGGAAAGAAATATTGAAGAGCTGAAGGCGTATTTGTAGACAAAAGTAAATATATATTTAGAGAGAAGTGGTTTAAGGATGTATTTACTTGAAAAAATATGTGATGGAGCTTGTGATGTCCGGGCTTCTGCTGGTGTGCTTTTTGCTTTTGTCCAGACAGGCAGCCCAGGTTTCCGGAACCATGAAAGAACAGGAAAACCGTAAGGAAATCATTGCGGTCGATCCCGGACACGGGGGAGCGGATCCGGGAATGGTGGGGCTTAACGGACTGGAGGAAAAGGAAATCAATCTGAAGATAGCCTGTAAACTGGAACGCGTACTTACAGATAAGGGGTATCAGGTGGTAATGACACGAAAGAAAGATCAGGGGCTTTATGATGCTTCTGCGCCAAATAAAAAATCTCAGGATATGCAGAGGCGGATCGCCTTTCTGGAAAATGCTTCTCCTGTGCTGACTGTCAGTATTCATCAGAACAGCTATTCTGACCCGGATGTCAGGGGACCGCAGGTCTTTTATTATGAAAGCTCCCAGGAAGGAAAAAGACTGGCACAGGAAGTACAGGAGAGTATGAACCGGAAACTGAATCCTCAAAAACCGCGTACCATAAAGGGAAATACCAGCTATTACCTTTTGAAAAGAAGTAAGGGAACACTGATCATTGCAGAATGTGGTTTCCTGACAAACCCGGAGGAGGCTGCTCTTCTTCAGAAGGAAGAATACCAGCAAAAGGTTGCTCAGGCAGTTGCGGATGGTATAGAGTCGTACCTCAGTAGCAGGAAATAAAAAAGAAAATCGCTGTATCCTTTAAATTTACCAGAGGAGACGGCGATTTTTGTATTTTCAGAATCAGGATACTTTGGTATACTGTTAATGATCAAATTAACAGAAAAATAAAAACAGAGGAGTATGTATGACTGGGATTTTGTATCTGATCCTGGGAAGTCTCTGCGGAAAAGAGCTTGCAGAGATTTTTGTGGGACAGAAGAAAACCGGAAAAAATAACAGGATCTGGCTGGTTCTGCCAGGAGCATTTGGAGTTGGAATGCTTGCTTTTGGCTGGGTAACGTATCTCATTGCCTGGGCTGCCAGCGCCGCAGGAGCAGACAAACCGCTGATATACGGAAACCTGCTGACAATGGCTGCAGGAGCTGTTTTTCTTTTGGGCATCTATATTCAGAGATACAGGAAAAACAAAAGGATTTTTACAGATAAGGGTCTGGTTGAGGATAAACAGCTGTTTTGGAAGGAACTGATATTTTTTTCTGTGCTGTTTGTATTTCTTACCTGGATCATATTCTATGTATTTTACATAAAGGACGGGATTCTGTATTCAGGATTTACCGTGTTCGGCGATTATGCGCCCCATACGGCAATGATGCGGTCTTTTTCTTTGCAGAATAATTTTCCTACCCAGTATCCTCATTTTGGAGGACAGGACGTAAAATATCATTTTATGTTTCAGTTTCTTGTGGGAAATCTGGAGTTTCTGGGACTCCGGCTTGACATTGCTTACAACGCCGCAAGTATTCTGGCGCTTCTGGGATTTCTTATGTTGCTTTACAGTATTGCCAGACGTGTTGTGGGAAGTGGAAAGGCAGGAGTGCTGACGGTTCTCTTTTTCTTTTTCCGCAGCGCGCTGACTTTTTTTCAGTTTCTGTGGGAGCATCTGCGCGCCGGAAATCTGCTCCAGGTACTGCAGGAAAACACTTCATTTATCGGATATACAACAAATGAAGACTGGGGACTGTGGAATTTTAACGTATATCTGAATCAGAGACATCTTGCCTTTGGACTTCTGATCGTGGCTCTTGCTGTGTGGATGTATCTGGACTGGGCAGAACAGGGATGCCGCCATAAGGAGAAAGGACTTGTGTGGTTCAGAAACCGGATTTTTTCAAAGGATGCATGGAAATGCAGGTATGTGGAAAATGCACTGGCAGCAGGCCTTCTCATAGGCATGACGTCCTTCTGGAACGGAGCGGCTGTTATTGGAGGCCTTCTTATTCTGATGGGCTTTGCTGTGTGCTCAGACGGTAAGCTGGACTATCTGATCACAGCTGTTACGGCTGTTGTATTTTCGGTTCTTCAGACCAGACTTTTTATGAATGGTTCTTCTGTGGAGGCTGCCTTCCAGTGGGGATTCATTTCAGAGGATAAAAGCGCCGGGGGTGTCTTGTGGTATCTGATCCAGATGAGCGGCATCTTTTTTACGGGAGCGTTGATTTTATTCTTTTTCTATAAAAAAAGACTTCAGCGGGCAGTTCTTGTAAGCTGCCTGTTTCCTCTTGTATTTGCCTTCTGCTTCTCTTTGACGCCGGATATCACTGTAAATCATAAATATATTATGATTTCTTACGCATTTCTGGCAATGTTCTGGGCAGGAGCCGTGTGCCTTCTGTTCCGGAAAAAATGGCAGGGTCGTATTCTTGCAGCAGTGCTTACAGTGTGTCTGACGATCACGGGAATTTATGATTTTGTGATCATAGTAAGAGATAACGGGCCGGGACACAGAGTAACGGTAAATACCAACAGTAGTCTTACAGACTGGCTGGCACAAAATCTGGACAGCCGGGATCTGATCCTGACGCCGGAATACAGCATCAGTGAAGTGACAATGGCCGGAGTAATGATGTATCTGGGCTGGCCTTATTATGCATGGTCGGCAGGATATGATACCTATGACCGGGCGGAAAAGGCAAAGGAAATTTATACTTCCCAGGAGCCGGAGAGGGTAAAGAGCCTTGTTAGGCAGGAGGGAATCACCTATATACTTTTTGAAGAGGGCATGACTTTTGAGGGAGAAACCTGCATAGAGACTACGATTAAATCAGTATACAGGCTGGTATATCAGTCAGAAGATAGGAGAATCAGAATTTATGAAACCTGATACAATAAAAAAAGTAACAATAAGGGCAGTTCCTGCAGCCGTTCTTATAGCATTGTCTGCATATCTGCTGAAAGGAGACGTATGGACTTTCTGGACCTGGTATCTTCTTGCAATGGTTCTGGGAATTGTGACCATGCCTCTGACAGGAAGGCTTTTCCGGGAATTTGACGATAAGGGCTGGATGTTTTCCAAGGTTCTGGCAGTGGTTGTCACAGGATTCGGAACCTGGTTTCTCGTTGCGGTCAAACTTTTGAAATTCACTTCACTGACCTGTATCGGGGTGACTTTGGCCTGTGGGGCCGGCTGTCTTTTGCTTGGAAAAGCGCAGCATAAAAAAGGGATCGAGTGTCTTCCGGTAAATCATCTGGATCTGGTGTACTGGGAGGAAATCCTGTTTTTTGTTTTTTTCCTTCTGTGGACTTATCTGGCAGGATTTCATCCTGCGGCATACGGAACAGAAAAATTTATGGATTATGGGTTTATGGAAGCCATGATGCGAAGCACCACTCTTCCGGCAGTTGACCTGTGGTATTCAGAGGGAAATATCAACTATTATTATGGCGGCCAGTATTTTGCAGTATTCCTTACAAAGCTTTCCGGAACCAGCGTGGAGTTGACCTATAACCTGATGCGCACCTTTGTGGCAGGACTTGCCTTTTCCCTTCCGTTTTCTCTTATATACCAGATGACCAGGGACAGAATGGGAAAAAGAGCTGCAGGCGCAGTGGGATGGAGAAGATATTTTCCTCAGATCACAGGCGTGGTGGCGGGAATTTCTGTTTCCATTGCCGGAAATATGCACTATGTGGTTTATGGACAGGTGCTTCCTTTTCTTCAGAAACTGACAGGACAGGAGCCGGACAGCTACTGGTTTCCTGACGCGACAAGATATATTGGTTTTAACCCGGATGTTCCGGATAAGACAATTCATGAATTTCCCTGCTATTCGTTTGTTCTGGGAGATCTTCATGCCCACGTGGTCAATATTATGTTCGTCCTTCTGTTATTGGGACTTTTATATGCCTGGATAAAAATGGTACGGAAAAAAGATTTTGTTCTGGGACAGCCGGGGACAGGGGAATTCTGGGGAAAACAGCTTTTCATGCCTCAGATCCTTCTGGCGGCAGTGCTTCTCGGTATGTTCCACTGGACGAATTTCTGGGATTTTGTTATTTACTTTGTGGTAACAGGAGGAGTTATACTTTTTACCAATATTGTTCTGATGAAAGGTCAGACCAAATGGATCCTTGGAGTTACGGCGGCTCAGGCAGCAGAGGTTCTGGCTGTGGGAACCGTGGTGATTCTTCCTTTTACCCTGAATTTTGAGACAATGGTCCAGGGTGTGGCGGTGGCTCAGTATCATTCCCTTCCTCATCAGCTTTTGATCCTGTGGGGGCTTCCGGCGATTCTGACTGTGATTTTTGTGATCGTTCTTCTGGTGGAAAAGCTCAGCGGCGCAAAGCATAAGACGATTTTTCATTTTATGGAATCTCTGAAGCTTCCGGATCTTTTTGCAATGATCATGGGGCTGTGTGCCATTGGACTGGTACTGATCCCGGAGCTTGTGTATGTGCGGGATATTTATGAAAATGGAAATGCCCGCGCCAATACCATGTTCAAGCTCACATATCAGGCATATATTATGTTTGGAATGACAATGGCTTATGTGATTTTCCGTCTGATGGTGATTTCCTACAAAAAGATATTAAAGGCAGCCGCAGGGGTGGCCCTGGTTCTTCTTGTGTGGACATGGGGATATTTTGGAAACAGTGTCAATTCATGGTTTGGAAACGTGCAGGATCCCTCCCAGTACATGGGCCTGAATGCAACTGCTTTTCTGGAAACCGATTTTCCTGAGGATGCAGGGGCAATCCGCTGGCTGAAAAAGAACGTTACAGGCTCTCCGGTTGTGCTGGAGGCCAACGGGGACAGCTATACAGAGTACGAGCGTGTGTCTGCAATGACCGGACTGCCCACAGTCCTTGGATGGTATGTCCATGAATGGCTGTGGCGGAATGATGTGGCGGATCTGAATACAAAGAGCGGAGATATTGAGCTGATCTACACCTCACAGGATGAAAAACAGGTAAAGGAGCTTGTGGAAAAATATGATGTTTCCTATATTTTTGTAGGTTCCTGTGAGAAAAACAAATATGGAGAAAATCTGAACCATGAGCTTCTTCGCAGCCTGGGAGAGACTGTGTTCCAGGATGGAAGTTCAGGAACCTATATTGTAAAAGTCGGATAGGGGAAGATAATGAGTAAGGAATGATTAGTGCCTAAGAGGGAATATTTAGTAATAAATAGAATAATTTTGAGTGTTTTAAAGTTCTTCTGTGATGATACAAAAATCATAGAAGAACTTTTTTTGGTGCATTCAAATAATACATAACATGAATAAAACGATTATTTATTGTATACACAGTTAATGGATATTTAAACCATAAGAGGACAATAACTAGCTTTGTATGGTACAATGACATGGAATCTAAAAGGGTATTTTCTAGGAAAGGACTACAATATAATGAAAACTCCAAAATCATACCTGAATAATTATATAAAAGAAGAGCTTCTTGCTGCTTTTGACAGTCAGGATGTATGTGTAAGTTACAGTGGGGATTATCAGAAGGGTACGTTGACTCAGGTGCATAACTCCTGTGAATTATTATTTGTGGAGGAAGGTGGGGCGGATTATCAGATTAATGATAAGGTGTATTCTGTAATGCCCAATACTGTATTGATCATTGGGGCTACAGACAGGCATCATTTTCATTTTACCAAGGTTCCATATGTGCGCTATGGACTGACGCTGATGCCGTCATTTCTGCAATCGCTTCCTATTGTCAATGGATATATGAGCATTTTTCAGACACAATCACCTGAGCAGCATTGTAAATTATCCGGTATAGATTCCGCGGTATTCCAACGTATGATTAAAATTCTTTGGGAGCTGAGAGAGGAAACAGAAAATAAAAGTGGTGACAGTGGAAATATGGTTTATGCACTTTTGATGGAAATGACGATTTTGCTGAAACGCCTGCTTCAGGTAGAAAGCCAGGAAAATAACAGCATTTATAATTCTATGAATGAGATCAAGGCATATATTGATCTGCACTATCATGAAGAATTAAGTCTTTCAAAATTAAGTAAACAATTCTTTCTTCAACCCAATACAATCAGTAAGAACTTTCGGAAGATATGGGGAAAGAACATTAATTATTATATTAATTCTGTACGAATCACAAATGCGGTGAGGATTCTGGATATGGAAGATATAAGTATTACAGAATTATCAGAACGGGTGGGATATGACAATGTAAATACTTTTCTCAGGCAGTTTAAGGAAAAAATGGATGTATCTCCTCTTCAGTATAAAAAGAAAAATAAGAGTTTAACGGAGAATCGGGATTTTTTTGGCAGCCGCAGAGAAGAGAAAAGAGGGAGGAATGAAAGGTGAGCAGGACAGAGCAATATTTAAATGCATATGAGGAGGAAGCGCATAATGTTGCGTTGAATAATCAGAATGTATATGTAAGCTACAGTGGAGATTATAAAGCAAATCCTATATTTCATGTGCATAACTCCTGCGAGCTTTTGTTTTTTGAGGAAGGGGCAGGATTATATAAAATTAAAGATGTAGACTACGAGGTTGGGAAAAACAGTATTCTGATCATAGGGGGAGCAGATCCTCATTTTCGGAAATTTACCCGTACCCCCTGCATTCGCTATGGCCTGACAGTAATGCCCTCTTTTCTTCAGAACCTGCCCATTATAAATAGTTATATGCAGGTTTATCAGACGCATTCGGTAAAAGAAGCCAGGAAGCTGCAGAATCTTGATCCGGCTGATTTTCAGAGAATTATTCAGATTATAAGGCTTCTTCGGGAAGAGACAAGAGAAAACGGAGAAGGCCGGGGCGATATGGTTTATGCCTTGCTTCTTGAGATGACGATTATCTTAAAGCGCTATTTAAATCTGGAAAAGCAGGATATCAGCGGCACATATAAGGCTATGAGCGACATAAAGAATTACATTGATCTGCATTATGCGGAGGATCTGAATTTGACAGTTTTGAGCCGCAATTTTTATATCCAGCCAAATACAATAAGTAAAAATTTTAAAAAGATATTTGGAAAAAATGTTGTCAACTATATTAATTCAGTACGCATTGCCAATGCAGTGAGAATACTGGAAGAATCCCATATCAGTATTACAGAACTTGCGGGAGCTGTAGGGTATTCGAGTATGAATACCTTTCTGCGGCAGT
>OLQE01000968.1_pt1 | contig 18300 bp, 30 predicted proteins | sample 1643161 | NCBI WGS metagenome assembly OLQE01 (sample SAMEA3136650, study PRJEB25190) | human gut metagenome | reverse complement strand
CCCCCGCCCCCGAGACCCCGGGCGAGACGGAATGCGAGGTTTCCGACGGAGTAAAAAACGGGGGTTTCCAAAACCAAGAACCCCCGTTTCCAGTTTCCGAAACCCCCGTTTCCGAAACTGGAAACCCAGACCAGTCCAAGCCAGTACAAGCCAGTACAGACCATTTGGACCCCCTACCCCCTTCGGAGTTCCCGCTGCTGTGCCTCAAGGCGCTGGCCGACGTCTCGGGCCAGGCGTACACCACGATGCCCGCGCGGTGCCGGCGCGAGCTGGAGCGCGCCGGGGGCCGCTTCGACGCCGACCAGGTACGGGGCATGATCGAGTTCAAGCGGGACGAGTGGCGGGACGAGGACGCGCGGAGGGGCACCACCCTCTCGCGGAACCTGACGCCCAACACGCTGTTCTCGCCTGACCACTTCGAGCAGTACATGGGCCAGTTCATGGCCCATCGGAAGGAGGCCGACCGATATGCGGCTTACGACTAGGGAGGCCCCGTTCGTGCCGGGGCCGATCGAGTGCCCCCACTGCGGGGCCGAGCGGGCGCCCATCACCGCCCCCATCGCCGTCAAGGGCCGCGAGGAGCGCATCTTCGCCGGCTGGGCGCCGTGCCCCTGCGAGGGGGCGCGGGCCGAGCGCGATGCGTGGGAGGCCGAGCAGGAGCGCGCCGCAAGGGGCGCCGCCGAGGCCGCCAGGCTCGCGAAGCTCGACGCGTCCGGCATCCCCGAGCGGTACCGGTGCGCCGAGCACCCGTGGGCCGCAAGGCTGGCCGAGCGGATCGCCGGCGGCCAGGGGTTCTACCTCTTCGGCCCGAACGGCACCGGCAAGACCACGCTGGCCTGCGCCGCCGCCCGCATCTGCCTGGATCGAGGGATGTCCGTGCGCTTCGCGGTGTCCACGTCGCTCCTTGAGTCGCTGCGCGAGTTCGGCAAGGACGCCCGGTCGCTGGCCGACGACCTGGCGGGGTGCGACCTGCTGGTGATCGACGACCTGGGCAAGGAGGGAGCGGGCACCCCGAGGGCCGCCGAGCGCCTGTTCGACCTTGTGAACGATCGGTACAACCGATCGACGCTCCTGCATCCCCGGCCCACGCTGGTGACGAGCAACTTCAGGCGCGGGGAGCTTCCCCGCATGATCAGCGAGGGAGGGGCGGGGCTGGCCATAGCCTCCCGCCTCAGCGAGACGACGGAGGCCGTCGAGATGGGCGGCCCGGACAGGAGGCTGCCATGATCGGCAAGACCACGCTGCCGCAGATGTGGTGGCCGCTGATGGGCCGCCCGAGCGTGAGGCTCCCCTACTGCCCGATCTGCGGCCGCACATCCCCCCTGGAGCAGCACCACCCCGTGCGGCGGGGAGCAGGGAAGCTGTTCGACGCAAACGGGCGCGAGGTTCGCAAGCCGACCATCACGCTGTGCGGCTTCGGCAACAACCGGCTGGACGCCGACGGGACGCCCTACTGCCACGGCCTGGCCCACGAGGGCCGGCTGCACTTCCGCTGGTCCGAGGTGCGCGGCCTGGACACGTCGCTCGCCCACTTCCCCGCCCCCTACGAGGGAGGCCACTGGGAGTACCTGCTCCTGGACGAGGGGTGCGACTACCTGACGGCCCTGGGGATGGACGGATGGAGGCGGCTGCGATGACCGGCAAGCGGGCCTGGGACGTGCCCGACTTCGACCTTGAGCCGCCAGACGAGCAAGTGCCCCGCCGATGGTGCGACCGCTGCCGCAACTGGGCCGAGTGCCCCTGCGGGTGCGGCTGGGGCTGGTGCACCTACGCCGACGGGTTCACGCGGCCCGACGATACGGACGAGTGCGGAGACTTCGACGGGGATCCGCCCGAGCTTGGAGACAACCCAGCATGGGACGACGAGACAGACGACCCCCGCATCGACACGCTGCGGGAGGAAGGATACGAGTTATGAAGACCTACGCGAGGGACGAGCTTCAAAGCGTCCTCGACCTGCACAGAAAGTGGCTCTACAGCGAAGAGGGCGGCCGCCGTGCAGACCTGAGCGGTGCAGACCTGAGCGGTGCAGACCTGAGCGGTGCAGACCTGCGCGGTGCCTACCTGAGCGGTGCCTACCTGAGCGGTGCGAAGAACGCCGAACTCGCCTGTGCCATGACCGTCATCGTCCCCGATGGCGAGATCGTCGGGTGGAAGAAGGTGGTGGTCGCCGACAAGGATGGAATGCGCGTCGGAGCGGCCATCGCGAAGCTACGCATCCCGGCCGACGCAGAGCGAAGCAACGCCTCGGGGCGGAAGTGCCGCGCGTCGAAGGCCGAGGTGATAGACATCGAGCCTCTATGCGAGGTGCCGGACGGTGCGACCTACAGGTCTTCGCACAAGCCCTCCTTCCAGTACTCCGTTGGCGCGACGGTGGAGCCGACCGCGCCGTTCGACCCCGACCGATGGAACGAGTGCGCCAGCGGCATCCACTTCTTCATCACCAGGGAGGAGGCCGTCGCATGGGAGCTGTAGACCCCAAGGACATGACCGCATCGGAGCTGCTGCGGTGGGCCACGAACGGCGAGCCGTACTACGGAGTAGACGGGAACAGCTGGACATACTCGACGGGGAAGATTAGGGCGCTCGTAGAGGACGTGACCGGGGAATTTCCAAGCGACCACGAGGCATTCTCTATCATCGCCGACAAGATCGACGCCGAGCTGTCCCAGGCCCGCGAGCTATCCCTGCTCCATGGAGCCGAGCTGTGGGCAAAGGCCAACGGCTGGCCCGACTTCCGCGAGGGGGAGGACTTCGGCGCTTGGCTCGAACGCTGCGCCCTCCCGCGCCCCCGCTTCGAGGACGGGGAGGTTGTTGGCGTCCGCGAGTACGAGGACATCCAGGGATACTGCGTCTACGACGACGGCGAGTTCTTCGTAACCACGCCGAACCGATCAATCGACTACGCGGCAGGCGAGCGCGTGGAGCGCCCCGCCCCAGAGGCGCTGGGAGCCGACGGGAAGCCAATCAAGGATGGCGAGACGGTGTGGCTCGATGAAGCGCATTCGCGGTGCGCTGGCTCATGTGGCTTTGAAGATGGCAATGGGTACAGCCTATACGGCATCGAGCGGCAAGAAATGCTGACGGTGGAAGATGCCCACATTGAAGTTGATGGGAGGGAATACGTCCGGGTTTGTACGTGCGGAGCATGGTGTCACGCGTCGTGGCTCACCCACACCCCTCCCGAAACCCAGGCGCGCATCGACGAGGACGCGTCCCTGCCGCCGCGCGAGTACTACGCCCGCCACATCGGGCACGACGTCGGCCTGAAGGGTGCCGTCGAGGTGCACTCCGCCGTCACGGCCCACCTGCTGAAGCGCCAGCGAGAGCTTGACGCGAAGGGGGCGATTTAGTATGGCGCTCTACGGCACCGAAGGGGCGGACGGGACGGTCGTCGGCGTCGGAGACACGGTGTGGACGGCGAGGCGGCTCACCGGCCCTGGCATCCCATACGGCACCGAGTGCCGCGTCATCGACACGGACAGAGAGCACGGGGCGCTCGTTGAGATCGACGGGCGAACGCCTGAATGGCTGGCCGCCAGACATCTCACGCATAAACCGCCGCGATGGGCGAAGGAAGGAGAGTAGCCATGTGCGAGTACTGCGACTTCAAAAACCCTACGCCGCTCGAAACGCGCCGAACCTGCTGTGACAAAGTTGGGAGAAAGCCGCTGGTTGCCCGCAACGACGAGGTGTACGGCCGCGAGGGCATATGGCTCGGGTTCGACGCCGCGAACGATCTGCTAGGCCTTCCCGACCAATTTGAAATCGTCTTCTGGGAGGCAGGGCGCGGGTTCTACGCCGAGATCGACTACTGCCCCATGTGCGGGCGCGACTTGAGAGGAGATGCGAGATGAGAACGATGTCAATGGGGTTCACCGAGGGGATGCTCTTCGGCATGGGTCGCACCATTCCCGGCGGCCCGAAAGTCCTCGACTGGGAGCGAGCCGCCGAGTTGTGCGCCGCGTCAGATGTACCAGTCTACGCGGGCCTTGCCGAGGATTGGAGCTGCACGAGCGGCATGATCTGGGACGGCGATAAGCAGGTGCGGGACTACGTGTACGTGTGGTCTTCTTGGGCAACGCCTGTTCTCGTCGTTGGCGACGATACCGATGACGGCATCGAGTGCTTCAAGGCGGCCACGCAGAACGACCCGTCGGAATACCCCGAGTGGTGGGCCAAGGAGGCCGTCCATGACTAGGCTCTACATCTCCGGCCCCGTGACGGGCAAGCCGGACAACGGTTGGGGTGCTTTTGCGGAAGTAAGAAACGCACTCTCCAATGCCGGGTTCCATGCGCTCGACCCGCACGATCTAGTGTCGGGCGTCCTGTCCCACGAAGAGGCGATGCTCCTTTGCGTAAGCAACCTCACCGATCATATGTGGCGTGACAATCGCCCAAAGCCGTGGTTCGACGGCCTGGCCCTCCTACCAGGCTGGGAGCAGTCGGAGGGCGCGAAGCTGGAGAAGGCCGTGGCCGAGGCGTGCGGCATCCCGGTGAAGACCGTGGACGAGTGGTTGGAGGAGGCGCAATGAGCGAGCACAAGCGCGGAGACGAGCGCATCATGCGCGTGACCGAGGTCAATCGCGGGCAGACCACGTGGGTTCGCGTCGGCGACCTGGTACGCTGCGCCGATTGCATCAACTGGGGCGCGTTGGCGGGTAACTACTCTCCCGACTGGTGCCCAGTAGTGCAGAAGCACACGAGACCGACGGACTGGTGCTGCTGGGGCGCGAGGAAAGGAGAGAACGATGGGCGATGAGCTTAAGCCGTGTCCGTTCTGCGGCGGGAAGCCGACCTTCGTCCACGCGACGAGCGAGGACATCGGCAACGGCTACGTGTGCAGGACGCTCGCCGTCATCTCGTGCGACCACTGCATGTTCGACATGACCGGCGAGACGGATGACGATGCCGTCGTCACCTGGAACGCCCGCGCCGAGCGGACGTGCCACATGGTGCCCGTCTTGCTCTACGACGAGGAGGGCGTTGACGGCATCGAGTGCGACGAGTGCGGGTGGTCGGACGTCCATGAATGGTATGACCCGATGCCCGAGTTCTGCCCGAACTGCGGCGCGAAGGTCGCGGGGAAAGGAGAATCCGATGAGCGATGAGAAAACCTGCGGCACCTGCGTCCGCTTCGTGGAGATTCCGCTGTCGATAGCGGAGCCAGACGAGCGCATAGGCGTGTGCGAGTGCAACTGGCAGCTGGGCCTCACCAGCAACAGGCCGTTCTTCGAGGCGATGCTGCCCAGCGACAGCATAGACGACTGCGGCTACTACGAGCCGAAGGAGGAGTGGAACGCCCGCGCCGCCGTCACCGACGAGCAGTTCGCGATGGCCGTCCACGAGTGGGCGCTTGCCCGTATGGAGGGGTGCGACGAGCCGGAGTGGTCGATGTACTCCGGCATCGTTGATGCCATAGGGCGGCACCGTGCGGCCTCCGCGAAGGTGGTGGGGTAGATGGAAAGCGTGACAGCCGTGCTCTTGGCGTTCTCGTTCATGGTGCTCATGGTCGTCCTATGCTTCATCGTCTTCGCTGTCGCGGCACTTGCCTGCATGACGCTGTGGGCTCTTGTCAAGCCTCTTCTGTCGGGCCTCATCGACAAATGGATCGACTGGTTCGAGCGGAGGACGGGATGCTAGCCCGCGCCGCCCTGGCGGCGGTGCTGGTGCCCCTGGGTCTTGTGTGCTGGATGGCTATGGACGAGGTTAGGAGGTGCGGGCGATGAGGAAGCGCGATCTTGAGGCCCTGGTGAGGTCGAGGGATAGGGTGATAGCCGAGCAGAATAGAACCATAGATGAGCTTCGGGCGAAGCTGTGCCACGGAGAGCACGACTGGGTTCTGGCCGATACGATCTGGGAGGACGGCGGCGCCTGCGGTGCGTTACCGCACTTCGTGCACGTGTGCGCGAGGTGCGGTAAGAGGAAGGTGGCATAGCGATGAGGGACGAGGCGCACAGGATGCTCTGGCATCCGTAGCGACACCAGGGGCATCATGACGAGGTGCCGGAGGCCCTTCGACTACTTCCCCCTCCGGCCTTCCTCCTATCTGGGGCCGTCCCTAGCCGGGGCGGCCCTCCTTTTTCCGGCGACACATCCGCGAGCATTGCGGCGAGAGAGGAGGCCCGATGCCCAGGAGCATGCTCTACTGCCTCCGGTGCGGGGGCTCTTTCCCCATCCGCCGGCAGAACAATCGAAAGCGCGAGAGGAACCACGTCAAGACGATGTGGTGCCCGTGGTGCAAGCGCGTCACGCCGCACCGGGAGAACCGGTGCTGACGCCCAAGCAGGAGGCCTACTGCCTCGCCCGGTGCCGTGGGCTCACGCAGCGCCAGGCGTACCGCGAGGCCTACCCCGCGTCCAGGAAGTGGCAAGAGGGCACTGTAGACAGGCGCGCCAGCGAGTTGGAGCACGATGGTGAGGTTTTGGGTAGGCTGTCCCAGCTTCGGGAAGCAGCGGCCAAGGAGGCGCGCATCACCAGGGCGCAGGTGATCGACCGCCTGGCCGACCTCGCGGAGGACGCCTTCGAGCGCGCCCAGGGCGCGACCCCCCTCACCTACAAGACGGCGGCGAGCGCGGCCATCAAGTCCCACGAGGCGCTGCTCAAGTGGCTCCCCGAGGACGAGCCGGAGGCGCGGCCTGCATTCGTGGCCGACTTCGGCCTCCTGATCGCCCCCTCGTTCCTGGAGCCCCACAGGCTCATCGCCTCCGGGGGCATCACCGACGTGTGGCTCGGCGGCGGCCGCGGCTCCATGAAGTCCTCCTTCGCGGCCCTGGAGCTGGTCTACTGGGTGGAGCGCCACCCCGACCAGCACGGCCTGGTGCTCATGCGCTACAAGAACTCGCTGCGGGACTCGGCCTACGCCCAGGTGGTGTGGGCCATCAACATGATGGGGCTGCAGGACGACTACGACGTGCCGGACAGCACCCTGCGCATCCGCAAGAAGTCCACGGGCCAGCTCATCCTGTTCCGCGGCTGCGACAATCCCAAGAAGATCAAGTCCGTCAAGGTCCCCTTCGGGCACATCGGCATCGGCTGGTTCGAGGAGGCCGACATGTTCCGGGGCATGTCGGAGATCCGCATGGTCAACCAGTCGATCACGCGCGGCGGCTCGGAGTTCGTGCGCATCTACTCCTTCAACCCGCCGCGCTCCAGGACGTGCTGGATCAACGAGCACTGCGCCGAGATGGAGGCGCGAGGCGAGAGGGTGTTCCGCTCAACCTACCTGGACGCGCCGAGGGAGTGGCTCGGCGAGCAGTTCGTGGCCGACGCCGAGGCCCTGCGCGAGGCCGACCCGGCGTCCTACGAGCACGAGTACCTTGGCGTCGCCGTGGGGGTCGGCGGCGACGTGTTCGACAACGCCGTGTTCCGCGAGGTGACCGACGAGGAGACCGCCGCGTTCGACAACCTGCGCTGCGGCCAGGACTTCGGCTGGTACCCCGACCCGTGGCACTTCACGATCTCCGAGTGGCAGCCCCAGCGCCGGCGCCTGGTCACCTGGTACGAGGACTCGGGCAACAAGTTGCAGCCGTGGGAGCAGGCCGAGCGCATCCGGGCCGCGCTCACATGGGCCGACTGGGAGGGAGAGGACGCCGCCTTCCACAACCTGCCCGTGCGCTCGGACGACGCCGAGCCGGGCACCATCTCGGCGCAGCGGGACGCCGGTGTGAACGCCCGAGCCGCCCAGAAGGGAGGGATGCGCGACCGCTCCTACCGCTTCCTCCAGTCGGTCGAGTGGGTCATCGACCCGGCCCGCTGCCCGAGGCTCGCAAGGGAGGTGCGGGAGATGCAGTACGAGCGCAACGCCGACGGCGAGTGGCTGAACTCCATCCCCGACGGGAACGACCACGGCATCGACTCGGTGCGCTACGCCATGATGCGCGAGGCCCGCTCCCGCAGGGGCATGCGGCCGGCGACAGAGGGCCGAGAATAGCCCCCGAGAGAAAGGGGGCCGCGTGGCCGACAACGAGTTCACCATCTCGACGGAGGCCGTCAGGCTCATCCGCGAGCAGGGCTACGAGCCCAGGCGCACCATGGACGGGAAGATCGCGGAGTGGCGCGGGCTCTACACCGGCACCGATCCGTTCTACGACGTCCCGTACGTCAACGCCAGCGGGGCGCGCCGCAAGCGCCGCCGCAACTCGCTGAAGCCCGCGCGTCGCGTGTGCCGCGAGCTGGCGTCGCTCATCCTCACCGACGACACCGAGGTCTCCGTCGACGCCCCGAGGGCCAACGCGTGGCTCGCCGGGCACCTGGCGCGGTCGAACTTCTGGCCCACCGGGCAGCGCGTCGTGGAGAGCTGCGCCGCGCTCGGCACCGCCGCCTGGGCGCTGTCCTTCGACGTGCGCGACGGCGAGGTGTCCCGCATCCTGATGCCGCGCTACGACGCCCGCATGGTGCTCCCGCTGACCTTCGACTCCCAGGGCGTCTACGAGTGCGCCTTCGTCACGCGGGTGACCGACGCGGGCAGGGACGCCGAGCAGGTGCAGCTCATGACGATGGACGCCGTGACCGGCACCTACCACGTGCGCACCTGGCTGCTGCGCGACGGGCGCGCCCTCGACCCCGGCTCCTGCGGCATCATCGCCGACTTCGACACATGCAGCCGCTTCAAGCCGTTCGGCATCTTCGCCACCGGCGTCGAGAACGTGCACGACGACCTCTCCCCCTTCGGGGCGTCGATCTTCGCCGACGCCGAGGACGAGATCAAGGCCGTCGACATTGCGTGGGACGCGTTCATCCAGGAGATCGCGCTGACCGGCGTGCGCCTGTTCGTGGACGACGAGCTGATCTCCACCGGGGAGGAGGACGGGAGCGTCGTGCCCACGGGAGTGGCCGAGGACATGTTCTACCGCAAGGTGGAGGGCAAGGAGGCCAAGAACTACATCGAGACCTTCTCCCCGGACATCCGCACCGAGCCGCTGCTGGCCGCGCTCAACGCCTCCCTGGCCGAGATGGGGGACGCCTGCGGGTTCGGCCAGAACTACTTCACGCTGGACAAGCCGGGCGGCATGAAGACCGCCAAGGAGGTCATGGCCGACTCGTCCCAGCTGATGCGCACCGTGAGGAAGCACGAGAACGCCCTGCGCGGCGGCATCCAGGACGTGGTGGGCGCCCTGCTGGACAACCACCGCATCCACCTCGGAGCGGAGATCGAGGAGGACTTCGGCGCCGTGTCGGTCACGTTCGACGACTCCGTCATCACCGACACCCAGAGCGAGAAGGAGACCATGATGGCCGAGATCGCCGCCGGCGTCGTGCCGAAGTGGATGTACCTCGTGGAGTTCTACGGAAAGAGCGAGGAGGAGGCCCGCGCGCTCCTGCCCGAGGCGACGTTCGACCCGGGCTTCTAGTGCTGTCCCCGGAGCAGATCGAGGAGGCCGGCGAGCGCGTGGCGGCCGTCTACCGCGAGATCGAGGCGCGCATGCTCGACCTCATGGCCCGCGCCATGGCCGAGGGACTGGGCGCGTCCCAGGCGACCGTCACGGCGGCGGCGCTGCTGGCCCAGTCCCAGGGCGATGAGCTGAGGCGCATGCTCGACGGGCACGGCCCCATGGTGGACGCGGCCGTGCGCGACGTCGTGGAGGAGATGCTTGAGGCCTCCGACGCCGATGACGCAGCGCGCTGCGGAGGCTCCCCCGAGTGGCCCAGGCAGGTGGACGCGACCATCGCCGGCATCTCCGAGGTGCTGGCCCGCGACAACATCCAGATGGTCGAGGGGGCCAAGCAGGCGTTCCTCGGCGCCTCGATCGAGGCCGTGACGCGCGTGAACACGGGTGCCGCCACGCGCGAGCAGGCCGTCCACCGCGCCGTGCGAAGGCTTGAGCGCGACGGCATCGACATCGTCACCTACCAGGACGCCGAGACGGGGCGCGCGACCGTGCGGAACAAGGCCGACGTGGCCGTGCGCCGCCACGTGCGCACCCAGATCGCCCAGGACGGCGCGCGCCTGACCATGGAGAGGATGGAGCGGCTGGGCGTGGACCTCGTGGAGGTGTCGAGCCACAGCGACAGCCGGCCCGAGCACGCCGCCTGGCAGGGTCGCTGCTACAGCCTGAGGGGCGAGCGGACCATCGACGGCACCGTGTACCCGGACCTCGCCCAGGCGACGGGGTACGGCACGGTGACGGGCCTCATGGGGGCCAACTGCCGGCACAGCTTCGGCCCCTACCGCCACGGCGCGCCCAGGGCCTACGAGCCCGACCCCGAGCACCCCAGCGGCCTTACTGGAGCCGAGGTGTACGAGCTGGAGCAGGGGCAGCGGTACCGCGAGCGCAAGATACGCGAGGCGAAGCGCGAGCTGCGCGGCGCCCAGGTGCTCTACGACCGCGACAAGTCGGCCGCGAACCTGGACGCCGTGAACAAGGCCGGGCAGAAGCTGCGCAACCGCCAGGAGAAGATGCGCGCCTACATCGACGGCGCCAACGCGAAGAGCAAGACCGGGAAGCCCGTTCTCCACCGCAAGCCCGACCGCGAGTGGGCGGGCGATATGCCGAAATCCAAGATGCCGGCGAGCGCGAACCGCACCCTGCCGCAGCTCCTCGGGACGCCCAGCGCCAAGCGGGCCATGGCCGGACTGGATAAAACGGCCGTGACCGCCGCCGTGGGCGAGGAGATGGCGAGAAGGGGCGGCACCGTCGCCCACTTCCGCAGCCTTTCCCCCGGCGAGCAGCAGGGCGTCCTGCGCGGCGCCATCGCGAGCGTCAGGGTCAAGATGGACGGCACGGCCAAGGCGTCCAGCGGGGCGCACGCCGCCGTTCCGAAGAGGTACATCCAAGACCTCGAAGCCAAAGGCCTACAGCCATCGCATGCCCAGGGCATCGCCCAGAGAGTTGCCGCGTGCTCCAATGCCGACGCGCGCAGGGCGTTCGAGCGCGCCCTTCCCGAGCTGGGCTTCGACAGCATCGCGGGCGATCCACGGGACGCCCACTACAACGTGACAACCCGCAGGCTGACGCTCGACATGGCGACTACGGCTTCCGGCTTCAGCGCACGCCCAGACAAAGCGCCGTACCAGACGTTCTTTCACGAGGCCGGCCATTACATCGACCATCTGCTGGGCAACTTCGAGTTCGAAGTCGTGAAGGCCGGCAGGTACCGTATACCCAACATGAGCGGCGCCGCCTATCAGGCGGGCATGGCCGACGTGGTCAAGCGGGAAGTCCGCAACATGCTCGAAGAGATCAAGAAGCGCGACGGCTGCACGATGGACGATGCGAGGCGAACCCTCACGATGGAGCTACGGGCCATCCCTGCCGCAAACACCGGCGGTCTACCCGATATAATCCACGGCGCGACCGCCGGCAAGAGCGGCTGGGGCCATCGCCTGAAGTACTGGAGGGAATCGAAGGACCCAGGTCTCGCGACCGAGACCTTCGCGCACTTCTACGAGACAACCATGGCCAATCCCGCAGCACTTGAGACCTTGAGGAAGCACCTGCCCGAGGCGTATAATCTATTCATATCTATCATCGGAGGTTTGTAATGGAAAGCGACGAGTTCTGGGAGGCCATGGACGCCTACAATGACGCCTTCGGCGAGTTCTTCCCGACCGAAATGACCGGATGCTCCAAGGCTGACATGATCGGCCTCATGCGCGAGGCAGTCGCATCCGGCGTGCCGTTCGACCCGAAGCTGCCAGAGGGCTGCATAGCCTAGCGCCTCACCATAATCCGAAACCTTTAGCCGCCCTGCAGGGCGGCTTTTCTTTTGCCCAAAACCTCCTGGCGACACCTCTCCGATACTGCTCCCCGCTTGGGATAGCGCGAAAAACCCACCCACTGCGGAGAGAACCGCGCAAACAAACCTGGGATGAAAGGAGCAGGAAATGGCACTAGAGGACTTGGGCAACAAGGCCGATAGCGCAGATCCGAATGGCGACGGAGCCGAGCCGAAGGGCGCGGAGCCGAAGCCGGCCGACCAAAAGCCCGACGGGGCCGACGGCGGCGCAGACGATGGCGTCGTGGACTCCCACGGCCAGCCGGGCATCAACAAGGAGCGCCACGACAAGGAGGTGGCAGACCTCAAGGCGGAGATCGCCAAACTCAAGTCGGAGGCGGCTGACGCATCCGAGGCCAAGTCGAAGCGCGAGGAGTATGAGAAGAAGGTCGCCGACCTTGAGGCCAAGATGGCCGACACCGAGGTGACCCACAAGCTCGAACTCGCCGGGTGCCTCTCGGTGAAGGCGGCGAAGGCCCTGCTGGGCGATTTCGACGGCGACGTTGCGAAGCTCAAGGAATCGTGCCCCTACCTGTTCGGAGAGAAGCCGAAGCAGACCGGCACCACGGGGAAGCCCCCCGCGGGAGCGTCCAAGGCCATGGACGAGAAGCTGGACAAGATCTTCGGCGTTTAAGAGAAAGGGACCTAGATGCCGCAGAACAATCTGGGGAACATGGTCGAGAAGTACACCACGCGCCTCGACCAGCAGATCATGCAGGGAACCTGCACCGCCGACCTCAACATGAACCAGGACCTCCTGGGCGACATGAACGGCGCCGGCGTCATCGACATCGCGACCATCGCCATGGACGGCCTCGCCGACCACGTGCGCGGCCGGGGCTTCGTGCGCGGGGGCGCCGAGCTGACGTGGACGCCCTACCAGCTGGAGTTCGAGCGCGACCGCGAGTTCGTCGTGGACGAGATGGACGACGCCGAGCGCCTTGGGCTCGTGACCGCCAACCTGATGGCGGAGTTCCAGCGCCAGCACGTCATCCCCGAGGTGGACGCCATCCGCTTCGCCCGAATGGCCGAGAGCGCCGCGAACATGGACGCCGCGACCTACTCCACGCCCCAGCAGGCGTTCGACGACCTGCTGCTCGCGGAGGAGTGCATGGAGGACAACGGCGCGCAGCTGTCCGGCTGCATCCTGTACTGCACCTCCAAGTACAAGGGGCTGCTGCGCAAGGCGCAGCCCTACCGCATTGGCCAGGGCGAGGCGCCGAACGGCAAGTTCGACACCTTCGACGACATGCGCATCCGCGTCGTCCCCGCGAGCCGGTTCATGACCGCCATCGACCTGCTCGACGGCGCCACCTCCGGCGAGGAGGCCGGCGGCTACAAGATCGCGTCCGGCGGCTACCGCAAGACCGCCGACGCCGACGTCGTGAGCGGGAAGGACTACTACACGAAGTCCGGCGAGACCTACACCAAGGTGGCGAGCCCCGCGAAGGCGAGCATCGGCGACTACTACGAGCTCTCCGGGCAGGGCGAGCCCATCAACTTCCAGGTCGTGCACCCCTCGGCCGTGGCGGCGCTCTCGCGCCTCGCGAAGCTGCGCTACTTCTCGCCCGACGTGAACCAGGACGACGACGCCCACAAGTGGCAGTACCGCCTGTTCCACGACCTGTGGGTCTACAAGAACAAGAAGGAACTCATCTACGGCACCTACGCCGGGTAAGGAGACGAGAATGCGAACAGTTGGCAAGATCATGGCAGGGCGCGCCGTGCAGGAGACGGTCGCCGACAAGCCGAAGGCGGCCAAGGAGCCGAAGGGCAGGAAGCCCGCCGCGAAGGCTCCCAAGGCAGCCAAGCCGGCGGAGTCCGAGCCAGCCGCCCCCGAAGCTGAGGAGCCAGAGGCGACGGAGCCGGCCGAGCCCGAGAACGCCGGCGAGGACGGCGGGGAGTAGCCGTGCGCCCGGAGGTCACGGCGGCCGACTACAGGGAGTCGCGCGGCGAGATCGCCGACGCCGACTTCGGGGAGGCCCTCCCCTTCGCCGTCGCCGCCGTGGACTCCCTAGTGGGGTTCAACGAGGTGGACGGCGCGGCCCGTGAGGCGGCCTGGAAGAGGGCCGTGATCGCCGCCGTCGGGATCGACGCCGCCTACGGTTTCTCCCACGGCGTCGGCGAGAACATGGTCTCCACGACCGTCGGCGCCTTCACCGCGACCTTCGGATCGGTCTCCATGCAGTCGGCATCGCAGCCGAGCCCCTACGAGCGGGACATGGCCAAGGCGATCCGCCGGGAGCTGGCCGGGTCCGGGCTGCTGTACCAGGGGATCGCGTGACGGCCCCCATCCCCCGCCGCGCGCTGCCGTCGAGCTGCGCGGTGCGGGTCCCCGCGAGGGAGGGCGGCGGGAAGTTCGGCGAGCCCGTGGAGATACGCCACGTGCGCCTGGAGGCGGCAGACGCCATCCGCGCCACCGGCTACCAGCTGCGCGACACGGCCACGGGGCTGCTCTTCGTGGACGCGGTGTCCTCGGAGGGCGCCTTCGCCATCCCCGCGGGATCGCTCGTGTCCGTTGACGGCGGCCCGGAGTCCTGCGTCGCCTCGTGCGAGGCGCGCCGCGACTTCAGGCGGGTGCACCACTGGGAGGTGGAGCTGCTATGAGCGTCACCGCCGACGTGAGGCTGCCCGGGCTGGACGCGGTGTCGCGCGACCGCGGCGACATCCTGGAGGAGGCGTCCATGCGGGCGGCCCTCATGATGCGCCGCTACGTTCCCGCAGACCAGGGCGCCCTGCGCGGCTCGGAGCCGCTGGCGTCGAACTACCGGGCGGGCATGCTCGTGTGGAGCACGCCCTACGCCGCCAGGCAGTACTACGAGCCCATGCGCCACACGGAGCCGGGAACGACCGACCACTGGGACGAGAAGTTCTGGCGCAACGACGGAGCCGCGTGGCTGGAGTACGTGAGATCGCTCTACGGGAAGGCATGCTCATGAGGAACGACCTTCTGGACGTGATGGCCTCCGCCGTCTCGTCCGCACTGGGATGCGAGGTCCTGACCTCGCTGGCCGACGCCCACGAGCGCCCGGAGTCGGTGAGCCTGGCCGTCGGGGTGCCCGAGGCCCCCACGGCCTACTTCGACTTCGAGCAGTCGGTGAAGGTGCGCGTCACGTGCTACGTGCGCCGGTTCTCAGAGGAGGCGGCCAAGGCTGACGCGGCGGACGCCGAGCGCGCCGTCAGGCTCTCCGCGCTGGAGAGCGCCAACGGCTCCTACGAGATCAGAAAGCACGAGACCACGCGGCCCGGGCCGCTCCCATGGGACCAGTCCGGGCGCTACGTGTGGTTCTTCGAGACGACCATAGAGTACAAGGAGGCATAACATGGCCGACATCGGCTTCCCCCTCAACTGCAACTACATCACCGAGGTCAACATCGACCCCCACGCCGACGAGCCGGCATGGGCGTGGGTCGGGCCCGGCATCCGCTCCATCTCCCCGTCGAAGTCCGAGACCAGCGAGGAGAAGAACTACTACGACGGCGGCGGCGCGTCCCGCACCAAGGTGACGGGGCTGGGGCGCTCGGCCACCGTGACCGGCGACCGCCTCGTGGGCGACCCCTTCCAGGACTTCGTGGCGAGCCTGGACGACTGCATCGGCGACGAGCTGTCCACGCAGGTGCGCACCACGTCCCCCGACGGCGCCGTCATCGAGCGCGACGCAACCATTCACAACATCGTCGGCTTCAACGAGCCCAACGGAGAGGCCAACGCCTCCCCGGAGTGCTCCTGCGAGTTCGCCTACAACGGCACGCCGCGCCTCATCACCAAGGCGGCAGGCACCAAGCTCCCGGAGTCCGTGACGGTCGGCTCCGAGTCCGTGGAGGTGGCCGTGGGCGCCACATCGAAGGTGACGGCCACGGCCTCGCCGGAGGACGCCTCCCAGCGCATGCTCTTCGCGATCGAGAACACCGACATCGCCCGCGTGTCCGCCGACGGCACCGTGCGCGGGCTGAAGGCCGGCAAGACGCAGCTGTCCGTGAAGTGCGCCGCGAAGCCCGCCCTGGGCGTCGTCGTCCCCGTGACGGTGACCGCCGCGTAGCCGGGCGACACATATACGACGATCTCCACCGAGGTCGGGGCCAACGCGTCGGGCCCCGGCCTCTTTTTTTGGTTCGGACGCGGAACTGGAGAAAACCATGATCGAGATCAGCACGCCGGCGCCGTACGTGCCCGTCAGGGTCGCCGTCGGGGACGAGGCGATCGAGGGGCGGCTGGACGTGACCGCCGTCAACCGCGTGGCCATCGCGCGCAAGTGCGCGGCCGCCGCGAAGGAATCGGCCTGGCTGCAGGAGCAGTTCGGCAAGGCCAAGCGCGAGGGCGACTACGGCAAGCTGCCGAAGCTCGTGCGCAAGATGTCGGCCATCGGGGCCGGCGCGGTGGAGGTCGCCTACGGGCGCGAGTTCCTGGACGCCGTGGTCGGGGCCTGCGGGGGGCGCGAGGAGGACGCCTTCGAGCCGCTGATGAGGCTGCTGCAGGCGGCCCGGGAGGCTGTCGACGGGTTCCTATCCGATGAAGAAGTGTCGGCGACGCAGTACCTCGCGGAGGTAGAGCGTGGAGCCGACGAGCCTGCTCAGGAAGAGGACTAGGGCCGAGGGCAGAGGCGTCGGCCGGTTCGAGTGGCGCGGCATCGGGCTGCGCGCCGTGGACGACGCCCTGGCCGCCATAGAGATAGACGCGCTGCTCGGCGAGCCGGGCGGCGACGAGAAGATGCCGGCGCTGCTGCGCATCCTGTTCCCCGGCTCCCTCATGGCCGAGCTGCGGGGCGCGCTGCCCCCGGACTTGCCCGCCGGGGAGCTGGGCGACCTCGCCGCGCAGATCGCGTGGGAGGCCTTCGGCATCGACCTGACGGGCGAGCGCGCGTCCGAGTGGGAGCCGCCCGTGTTCGACTTCGCCGAGGACGCGGGGCGCATCCGCGCGTCGCTGCTCATCGCCTACGGAATGGACTGGGACGAGGCCTGCACGCGCATCTCCTACGCCGAGCTGTGCGACCTGCTGTCCTGCCTCATGGAGTCCGGCTGCGAGACCCCCTTCCGCGAGGCGGTCTACTACCGCACGGCCGAGCCGCCGAGGGACGCCAAGGGCGCGGGCGAGTACCGCCGCGCCTGGCTGAGGCGCCGGGCGCACTTCGCCCTCAGGAGCGCCGCGCCCACGGCCGACCAGATCGCCCAGGCGCACAACGACGCCATGGCCGGCATGTTCGCGGCCGCCGAGAGGGCGGCGATGGCCAATGGCTAGCAACGAGATCAAGATCAAGGTCACCCTGGACGACGCCGGGGCCGTCTCGTCGGCCAAGTCGCTCAAGTCGGACCTGTCCGAGGCCCCCAAGGCGGCCAACGAAGGCTTCACGGTGCTCAAGGGCACGCTCGCCGGGCTGGCAGCCCAGGGCATCGCGTCGGTGGCGGGCGCCGCCAAGGACTTGTGCGGGCGCGTCGTGGAGATCGGATCGGGCTTCGAGACCTCCATGTCGAAGGTCTCCGCGCTCTCCGGCGCCACGGGCGACGAGCTCGGGCAGCTGGAGGCCAAGGCCCGCGAGCTGGGCGCCTCGACGACCTTCTCGGCGTCCGAGGCCGCCGACGCCCTGGGATACATGGCATTGGCAGGATGGGACACCGCCGACATGCTGGACGGCGTGGGCGGCGTGCTGTCGCTCGCCCAGGCCGGCGAGATGGACCTCGCCGCCGCATCCGACCTCGTGACCGACTACCTCAGCGCGTTCAACATGACAGCCGCCGACACCACGCGGATGGTCGACGTGCTCGCCTACGCGCAGGCCAACGCCAACACGACGGTCGACGGCCTGGGGCAGGCGTTCAAGAACTGCGCCGCGAACTGCAACGCCGCCGGCATGGACGTGGAGACGACCTCCGCCGCCATCTCGATGCTCGCCAACCAGGGCCTGAAGGGCTCCGAGGCGGGCACCGCGCTCACCGCCGTGATGCGCGACATGACGTCGAAGATGGACGACGGGGCCATCGCCATCGGCGACACGAGCGTGGCCGTCACCGACGCCCAGGGCAACTACCGCGACTTCGCCGACATCCTGGCCGACGTGGAGTCCGCCACCAACGGCATGGGCGACGCAGAGCGCGCATCGGCCCTCATGACCACCTTCACGGCCGACTCCATCAAGGGGCTGAACCTGCTCCTCAACGCCGGCTCGGACGAGCTCGCCGGCTTCCGCGAGGAGCTGTACGGCGCGGCGGGGGCGGCCGAGCAGACGGCCACGACCATGACCGACAACCTGGGCGGCGACCTTGCGGCCCTCAACTCGGCCCTGGAGGAGCTCGCCCTGAAGGTGTACGACTCCCTCAAGGAGCCGCTGCGCGACGCCGTGCAGTTCCTCACCGGCACCGCCGTCCCCGCCCTCACCGCCCTGCTGGAGAACATCGACGAGGTGGGCCCGGCGCTCGCCGGCATCGCCGCCGGCGTCGCCCTGGTGGCCAACAAGCAGCGCCTGCTCAAGGGCGCCGACGCCGCGTACTCGGCCATGTCCAGGGCCGTGGCGGCCCTCACGGCCGACACGAGGGCGTGCGCGGACGCGACCGCCGCCCAGGGGGCGGTCGCCGCGAAGTCGGCGGGGG
>OLQE01000963.1_pt1 | contig 18362 bp, 9 predicted proteins | sample 1643161 | NCBI WGS metagenome assembly OLQE01 (sample SAMEA3136650, study PRJEB25190) | human gut metagenome | reverse complement strand
CAGCATGCGGTGTATGTCGGAGACTCGGATGTCGATCTGGAGACGGCTGCGAATGCAGGGATGGATGTGATTCCGGTCTGCTGGGGATTTCGCTCCAGAGAATTTCTGATCGAGCACGGAGCGGTGAGTGAACGAATCGTGTCGAATGCCCGGGAGCTGCGTGAGCAGATTACAGCGAAACAGATTGTGCAAAAATGAGAAAATAACGTTTAGATTTTGCTAAATTTCTGTGATGCATCCAAATTTTTGTTTTTTATGGAAAAGACGTTGACAGGTTTTGGACAGAGGTGTACACTACCTCCATCAAGCGAAGGCGCTGTGGTAGTTCATACCGCGGCGCCTTTTCTGTTACCAAGAAGGAGGAAACGTTATGGAAGAATTAAGGGCTTTGGCAACGAATGTGGACATTGGCTGGACGCTTGTGGGAGCGGCTCTCGTGTTTTTCATGCAGGCCGGATTTGCGATGGTTGAAACGGGTCTGACCCGTGCAAAAAATGCCGGAAATATTGTCATGAAGAACCTCATGGATTTCTGCATCGGTACACCGATATACTGGTTTATCGGGTTTGGTATCATGTTTGGCGGGACAGGAGCTCTGATTGGCGGGCTGGATCTGTTCAGCATGAAGAGCACGGATTATACGACGATGATTTTTCAGACGGTTTTCTGTGCGACTTCCGCGACGATTGTATCAGGCGCAATGGCAGAGCGTACAAAATTTTCGTCTTACTGCATTTATAGTGCGCTGATCAGTCTGTTTGTATATCCGATTTCCGGACACTGGATATGGGGCGGCGGATGGCTGGCACAGTTGGGATTTCATGATTTTGCGGGGTCTACGGCGGTACATATGGTAGGCGGCGTTGCAGCGTTTGTAGGTGCGGCGATCCTTGGACCGCGTATTGGAAAATATGATAAAAATGGCAAACCGAATGCGATTCTTGGTCACAGCATGACACTTGCAGCACTTGGTGTATTTATTCTCTGGTTCTGCTGGTTTGGATTTAACGGATGCTCGACCGTTGCATTGTCCGGGGATGGCGCGACAAATGCGGCACGGATTTTCTATACGACGAATCTGGCAGCAGCGATGGCGACCGTGACCGTTCTCATTATCACATGGGTACGTTATAAGAAGCCGGATGTTTCCATGACATTGAATGGATCTCTGGCTGGACTGGTAGCAATTACGGCCGGCTGTGATACTGTTACACCGGTAGGAGCGGCACTCATTGGTGTGATCGCGGGCTTTGCGGTTGTATTTGGTATTGAGTTTGTAGATCAGAAGCTGAAGGTCGACGATCCGGTCGGGGCCGTTGGCGTACATGGTATCTGTGGCTGTCTTGGAACGATTCTGACAGGATTGTTTGCATATTATGATTTTGGTAATGGCGAGAAGCTTGGTGTGTTTTATGGCGGAGGTATTCATTTCTTCGGACTGCAGATCCTTGGCGTGGTAGTGGTTATTGCTTGGGTTGCAGTGACGATGACGATTATCTTCAATGTATTAAAGCATACGATCGGACTTCGGACTTCGGCAGTGGAGGAGATCGAAGGACTGGATATTCACGAGCACGGACTTGCGTCGGCTTATGCGGACTTTGCACTTACCTCCAGCATCAACAACTTCAGTGGAAGCGGAACAACTGCAATTCCGACAGAGCTTCCGAAAAAAGCTGTTCCGGTGGATGATGCAGTACCGGTGCAGGTGAGATCTGAGACTGCACCGATTGCGAGTGATACGCATCTGACAAAGATTACGATCGTGGCGAAGCAGAGCAAGTTTGATGACCTGAAGGATGCCCTGAATGGCATTGGCGTGACCGGAATGACGGTGACGAATGTGCTTGGCTGTGGTATTCAGAAAGGAAAGGCGGAATTTTACCGTGGCGTACAGATGGATATGAATCTGCTTCCGAAGATTCAGGTGGATGTCGTTGTGAGCAAGGTAGCGCCGGAGAAGGTGATTGCGACGGCCAAGAAGGCGCTGTATACCGGACATATTGGAGATGGAAAGATATTTGTTTACAATGTTCAGAATGTCATTAAAGTGCGGACCGGAGAAGAGGGTGTAGATGCCCTGCAGGGAGAGGATTTCTTCTAGAGCATTTGTAAAGCGAACACGAAGAGGATTACGAATGCCCGCTTTGTGTCAACTATAGAAGCAGCCGACAGGTGATTTTCCAAAGATTACCGGTCGGCTGTTTTTTATTCTTGCTTATTTCTGTGGGTGCTTCCATCCTGTGGCAGATATATTTGCTTTTCGCCGGTCACAGAAAGAATCGATAGCGGCGGGGCTTGCCCTTGGCAGATGAAGCGTGTATACTGAACAGGAGCAGCGGGAATAAAAACAGGAGCAGCGGAAACAGATAAGATGTGAAAAGGAGGCGTTAGATGGAGAAAAAACGTTCGGGAGGCCGGAAAAGAGAGCTTCCGATTACCGGAATACTGGCAGGCATTGTTCTGATTTTATTGATTGGGCTTGGCGTGCTGGTCGGATTGACACAGAAGAATGAGTCCAGGCAAAAGGAAGAACAAAGGAAAAAACAGACGGAGGCTGTGACGGAACTGTTGACTGCGGCAGAGACAGAGTCAGAACAGGCGCAGACCGGTAAAACAGAGACAGAGCTGGAATCAGAGACGGCTGTCAAAGAAGAGACGGAATCAGAATCCGGACAGGATCTGCTGGTTACAAAAGAGACAGAGACAGAATCAGAGACGGAACCAGAATCGGAGCAGCTGGTCGTTGCGATTGATCCGGGACATCAGGGGAATTGGGTTGATATGAGCGAAAAGGAACCAAATGGGCCTGGCTCTTCTGAGATGAAAGCAAAAGCGACGACCGGGACGCAGGGCAGCTTCAGTGGCAAGGCAGAATATGAGCTGAATCTGGAGATCTCTCTGCTGCTGCGGGATGAGCTGGAGAAAAGAGGCTATCGCGTGATTCTTACAAGAGAGGATAATGATACAGCGATCAGCAATGCGGAGCGTGCGCAGATGGCCTATGAAAAAGGCGGCGACATTTACGTGCGGATCCATGCAAACGGTTCGGATGATGCGGGCGTTCAGGGGGCATTGGCGATGGTGCCTTCTTCGAATAATCCATATATTCCTGAGCTGGCAGAAGATTCCTATACGCTGGCAGAATGTATTTTGAGTGCATATTGTGAAAAGGCATCATTTACCTCCCTTGGGATTCAATATTATGACAATATGACCGGAATCAACTGGAGTAAGCTTCCGGTGATGATTCTGGAAATGGGCTTTATGACAAATCAGTCTGATGATCTTCGGATGTCAGATGCCTCGGTACAGCCGCTGATGGCTGAAGGGATTGCCGACGGGATCGATCTGTATTTTGAAAAAAAGGATATGAAAAAGAAGGTGGTGTCCGGGGAGGCGGCGGAGAAAATGAACACGCTGCTGGAGATAATCGGCGAGGGTTTCATTTATCCGGCAGAAGCACAGAAGGAGCAGTGGGCGGTCAGTGTGCTGGATCTGAAGACCGGCGCTGAGGGCGATTTGAACGGAGACGTGAAGATGGCCTCCGCGAGTGTCATGAAGGTGTTTTTAATGGCGACGATCTATGACCGCGTGTGCTATCCGGCATCCGAGGACCGTCATATTTCTTTTGAAGAGAGCTATGACGGGGAATTAAAGCAGCTTATCACCGATATGATTACAGTCAGTGATAATACAGCAGCCAACACGCTGCTGGAGCGGCTCGGAAACGGAGATGCGACGGCCGGTATGGCGGTTGTCAATGAATTTTGTCAGGAGAACGGTTATACGCGGACTTCATTCGGACGAAAGTTTCTGGAAGCACCGGCCACCGGGGACAACTGGACTTCTGCGAACGACTGTCGCAATCTGCTGGCTTCGATTTGGCAGGGGACATGCGTGAATGCAGAGGCATCCGGGAAAATGCTGGAATATTTAAAGAATCAGACCCGTACCGGGAAAATTCCGGCTGGTATTTCGGATTCGGATGCGATTACAGCAAATAAGACCGGAGAACTGGCCGGTGATTACGGACAGTATGTGGAAAATGATATTGCAGTTGTAGAGCATGGAGATCATGCATATATTCTTTGCGTATTGAGTGAAGATTTGCAGGATAACGGTACGGCGATCAGCCGTATTCAGGAGCTGTCCGCACAGGTTTATGCGAATCTTGGAACGGAGAAGAAATAGTTTCGATGGGAATACCGCCGGGTAAAACATCCGATAAGCAGGAGCAGTTTGAGAGGATCAGATTGCTCCTGCTTTTTTGTTACGCAGGAAATGGTATCTCTGTGGATTGATTGCGGATGTCCGCTTTACTGTTAATTGCGGGATACAACATTAATTGTGTGATGTATTATAGAATATAAAGAAATAATTAATAAATAATATGTTGCAAATATTAATATAAAGAGTATAATGAGAGAAAAAGAAGAAGGGAGGAGAAGAGACGATTATGAAGCTTCCCGCTTCTTATGGAAGGTTTGAACAGGAGTACTGTATTCTCAGGGAACTTGGCAGTGGTGGCGAGGGAAAGGTCTATCTGGTACGGCACCAGGTGACGGAGCAATTGAGGGCGGCGAAGAGACTCTGGAAGGGAACGGATGCCGATCGCCTGCATGAATTGAAGATGATGAAGCGGCTGAGACACCCTTCACTTCCGGAAGTGATCGATGTGCTGCCTGAGAAGGACTGTATCTGGCTGATTATGACTTATGTGAAAGGGCAATGTCTGCAGGAGCTTTTTGGAGGTGGGATTTCAGAGATGGAATTTTTTTCGATTGCCGGACAGCTATCAGAGGTACTTGGATATTTGCATGGGCGTCGAATGCCGATTTTGCACCTGGATATAAAGCCGACGAATCTGCTGCTGAAAAGAAACGGGCGGCTTGTGTTGATTGATTTTGGGGCAGCGTTGCAGGGACAGCCGGGGATTCGACCGGAGCAATGCTGCGGGACACCTGGTTTTGCGGCGCCGGAGCAGTATCAGAAGGGAAGCTATCTGGATGCAAGGACAGATGTATACGGAGCCGGAGCTGTGCTGTACTATCTGTTATCCGGCACAATTGCGGGCGGAGGACCTGAAGCAATGCGGACCGCAGCAGAACAGAGTATACGGAAGGACAGCTGGAAAAAAGCGGCATATACGCTGGTTGAAAACTGTATGAAAAAGGAACCGTCAGAGCGGTATGCGGATGGTGCACAGCTGACATTGGCAATACGGGAATTTCAGAAAAAGTGTGCCGGAAAAAGGCGGATGAGAGATCTGCTCGGAGTGCTGATCCTTGTGCTGGTATTTGGGCTATTTTGTGTTGGAACATTGAAACGGGAACAGGGGACATCGGCAGATCGAAGAGCGCAGGAATATGCACTTTTACTGGAGCAGGCAGAGCGGGGAGGCATTGCGCAGGCCGGGAATTGTTATCGGAATGCAGCAGAGCTTTATCCTGAGAAGGAGGAGCTATATACGCATTTTGTGAATCGGATGCTGCAGGACTGCCGTATGGATCAGGAAGAGGAAAGGCTTCTGCAGGAGCTATTGTATGCACCGGCTTCTGGCGGTGAGCAGACAGTAAAGGAGGCGCTTGCACAGGATCGGAACACATATGGAAGGCTGGCCTATCAAATCGGCCTGTTGTACTGGTATTTTTATGAAAACAGCGGTGGAAAAACAGCTGCGTCCAACTGGTTTCAGGAAGCGGTACAAAGTACGCAAGAGATGGAGAAAGTGCCGGACTGGCTGCAGGCGGCAAGGATTTATCAGAGAATTTCCGGATATTATGAGCGTATTGGGAAAGAAAATCCGCTGGGAGAAGGAGCTGATTATGGAACGCTGTTTCGGGATTTGTCTGCCTTATGGACGGAAATACAGTTTCAAAGTACAGATGCAGGGATTCGTGTGCAGGCGGCGAAGGAGCTGCTGGCCTGTATGATTATGGCGGCATCCCGTTTGCAGCAGGATGGCATGACAAAAGCGGAGCTGTCCGAAATCATCGAAGAGATTCAAAATCTGTCAGAAGAACAGGTGCTTTCAAAAGAACAGAAGGAAGAATTACAGAGACAATGCAAGGCGGCGTGTGCATCTGTCGAACGGACCTATCATGGAAAGCAGGCGGAAGGAGGAGTGGTGGATGAAATGGAAGCAAGGATGGAATGGGCTGCTGATTAGTGGGATGCTCGGAGCCGGAGGCATTTTGATAATTTCCGGGGGCACAGCAGCGATCCCCAGAACGGATTACAGCTATGCAGCAGAGACTGCAGCGGGCACAGAAGAAGGGGGTGCTACATCGGAGCCGGAAAGTGAGACAGAAAGTGAACAGCGGACAGAAAATACTGGTGTGGAAGAAACAGATCAAGGATTAGAATCAAATATAGAAAGCGAAAGTGAGACGATGCAGGATCTGTCAGCTGTAGAAGAAAACAGAAGGGAATCAGAGGAGAGCACAGAAGGGCAATTGCAGGAGACAGAGCTGGGGGTAAATGGACGATTCGAAGCAGAAGCACCGACAACCGAGCCGGAAGCGGCAGAGGAGTTCGAAAGGGAAGTCTCGGAAGCAGAAACAGAAGAGAGCGAAGATAACGAAACAGAAGCGCCGGAAGTGGCAGAGGAAACCGAAACAGAAATACCGGAAGTGGCAGAGGAAACCGAAACAGAGATACCGGAAGCGGCAGAGGAATTCGAAACGGAAGTCTCCGAAGCGGAAACAGAAGAGAGCGAAGACAACGAAACAGAAGCGCCGACAACCGAATCGGAAACGGCAGAGGAGTTCGAAACGGAAGGCTCCGAAGCGGAAATAGAAGAGAGCGAAGATAACGAAACAGAAGCGCCGGAAGTGGCAGAGGAAACCGAAACAGAGATGCCGGAAGTGGCAGAGGAAACCGAAACAGAAATACCGGAAGAGACAGAGGAAACCGAAACAGAGATAACGGAAGAGACAGAGGAAACCGAAACAGAGATACCGAAAGAAACGGAAACAGATCCGCCGCAGACAGAACCACGACAGCCGGAAACGGAATCTCAGCCGCTTCAGGTACAGCGGGGGCGGGAATATGAGATACGCGGTGATGAAAATGCGTGGTTCCGGGATGACAGAGATCGGCTGTGGGTACGTGCGGGGAGCAATGTCTATGTTCAGGCACTTGGGACCATGGATTACGGAAAAGGAGGTAGGGTATCGTCGGTGCAAGAGGATGGGACACTGATGTTTCAATTGAAACAGATGGAACCGAATGGGCAGACTGCACGGGTATCTGCTTTGCAGAAGGAAAACTATTATGTAGATGCAGAGGCACCGGCAGCTGTGATTTCCGGAAGCGGAGAGGAACAAAATGGCGTTCTGTATGCAGCACAGGCGGCGAATCTGCAGGTGGCTATTGAACCGGATGGAAAGAGCGGACTGAAAAAAGCGGCTTACTGTATTCGCAGCAGTGTCGGCAGACCCGGTAGTAAGGCGGCGGGGCAGCAGGATATCTGGAAGGAATGTACAGACGGTCAGCAGGTAGCAATTTCTGAAGAGGGAGTCTGGAAGGTTTATGTTCGGACAGAGGATCAGGTGGGAAATCTGAAATTTTCAGAGAGCGCGCCAATCTGTGTAGACCGTACGGCACCGGAAATCACGATCAGCGGGGTAAGTGATCAGTCTGCCAATTCCGGGAGTCTACCGATTCAGATTTCCTGTGAAGATGCCTATTACCGGCCAGGGTCTCTGAAGATACAGATACACGGGTCAAACGGTGGAAAAGCGCCTGCACTGAAAAAGAGTGAGGAGTCAGAACAGGGCTGTCTGGTCGAATATTTTGATTTTCCAAAGGAACAGAGCTACGACGATACGTATACCCTGACGGTGGAGGCAAGCGATCTGTCAGGCAACCGGACGCAAAAGACAGCGGAATTTTCTGTGAATCGCTTTGGATCGGTCTTTGACTTGGCTTTGGATACAAAGAAGAAACTGAAGCAATATTATTTCCGTCATCCGACAGACATTGTATTTCTGGAGACGAATATTGATTATGTAGGCGCATCAAAGATATTTTGCCGGGAAAACGGAGAGGTGCGGCAGCTGATCCGTGGAACGGATTATGAAGTGACGATGACAGGCGATGCATCTTCGTGGAAGCAGTATCAGTATCGAATCCCGGCTTCCAGCTTCCAAAAGGAGGGGATTTATGAATTACTGCTCTCTTCGGAGGATCGGGCGAACAATCAGAGTGATACAGGGATGCAGGGAAAACGGGTGACATTTGCGCTGGACTGGACGGCGCCGGAGTGTCTGATTACCGGAGTGAAAGGCGGAGAGCTCTGTCAGACGGCAGTGCAGACAGTCTGTTTCTGGCCGCAGGACAATGTCGGAGTGCGCACTTTGAAAATTTATAAGGACAGTGAGCTGTATTATCAGACAGACACGGTGAATACGTCCGAGCTTCCGGTGAAGATCCGGTTATCAGAATCAGAGGAATGGCAGACACTTCAGGCGAAGGTATGTGATTTTGCCGGAAATGAATGCTGGACTCCGGAGCTTGCGGTTTATGTCAACACGAAAGGGGCAAAGACAGTCCCGTATCAGAAACAGCGGAAAAGCGCGCAGGAAGAGGAGGAGCAGAAGCAGCAGAGTGCGATTCTGGCCCCCGGGACGATCAGGCTGCACACAGCATTACAGCTGTCGGCGGCGGGAATGTCCGGGGAGCAGTATGTTGCAAAAGCAGGACAGATCCCGGATGAGAAGAAGGAAAACGGACAAAAAAAGGGAGAAATATCTGCCGTGACGAAGATTCGGCAGCAGGAACGGCAACGGAGAGGAAAGCTGTTTCTGGTGTTTGGCGGACTGTTGTTTCTGAGTACGGCACTGGTCTGTATCCTGCCTGTAAGAAAAAGGAAAACGTGAGTTATGCGTGGACTTTTTCTGACAACTGTGTTATCATGCCCCTTGAAGGGGTGAAGGATAAGGAATGAAGAGGAAAAATATGCTGAAGAGAAACAGCGGATTTATCATCGGCTGCGTAGTTGCAGCCGGTGTATCTTTTTTTGCTGCAGATGTTGTAATGTCAGATCAGGTGACCCTGAAGCTGCCATCAGAAGAAGCGGCAACAGAGAACGATTCAGAAAGACAGCTTGCACCGGAGATGACAGAAAAGCATACATATGAGACGGATCCGTTTACCGTGACGGCAGATGGAACGGTCGTCAAAGGCGTAGAAACCGAGTCACCAAAGCAGTCAGAGAAAGAGACGGAACAGCTGCAGACGGACGCGGACGGCAATGTGATTACACCACAGACAGATGAGAATGGCAGTGCGATCACACCACAGACGGATGAAAATGGCAATGTGATTTCATCGACGGATACAGGAAGCGGCCAGGAAGACACAGACTGGGATACCGGAAGCATGGACAATAGCTCAGGCGGCTCAGGTGAAAATGATTCATCCAATAGCAACGGCGGAGATACCTCATGGGATGACGGCAGCTATGAAAATGGTGCTGGAAATGGGAGCAGCTCCGGAGGACAGGCGATAGAAATTACCGATCCGGGAAATGGAAGCTATTCCTATAATGGCGGCTCCGGCAACAGCGGAAGCTCCGGCTCCGGCAACAGTGGAAGCGGAAACTCCGGTTCCGGCAGCAATTCCGGAAACAGCAGTCAGAGCGGTGGAAACGGAAATGGCCAGGGATCGGCTGCGACGCCGGATGACGTAATTCTGTGGGGGATCAGCAGCCGGTATATTGACGAGAGCGAGCTGTATAATTACAGTGCAGGACAGCTTCGTCTGATCCGAAATGAGATCTTTGCATTGCACGGAAGAATATTCCGGTCACAGGATCTTCGGGATTATTTCAGCCAGAAGTCGTGGTATGTTCCGACTTATGATCCGGATGATTTTGATGCAAACATGTTCGATTACCTGAACGATTACGAAGCGGCGAATCTGAAGGTAATTCTCAATTATGAAGCGGCGCTTGCCGGAAACTAGGAGGAGAGAACATGAAGGTATTCAAAAGAGTTCTGATAAAATTACTGCTCCTGCTGCTTGTGATTGGTATTTCAGGAGGAGGTGCCGCGTGCTATCAGGCAAGTCGCCAGAGCACGGCTGACTATGCAATGGATCATTATCTTGCACTGCTGATTGACAACAGCGTCGATAAGGCGTACAGCAGCCTGGATCAGTCAGAGGCACAGGAACTGACAAAGGCAGAATATGAAGGTGCACTGGAGGCTAAAAAGTATAGTCTGTATGCCTCCTATCAGATGAAGGAAGCGGAAAAACGCCGGGATAATAATGGCAATGAATATGTAGACTATGATGTAACCTTTCAGAATGCAGCAGGTGAGGAACAGGCTTCGGAACGCTTTACGGTAAAGAAGCAATCAGCGCAAATCATGGGTCTGTTTGATCGCTGGAAGGTGCTTTCCGAGCATTGTATGGTAAAAAATTTTCTGCTGACCGTTCCTGACGGATCAGAGGTGTATCTGGATGCGGATCAGGCGGATGCGTCGTGGCTTGTCACAGAAGATGTTCCGGCTTCCTGCGACCGTTATCAGATACCGACGCTGATTCCTGGAAAAATCAGCCTTGTGATCCGTCATCCGGCGCTGGAATCCGTAAATACGACGCTGGACGCGACTACAGGAAGTGCAGATTATACAGATAAAATGCCTCTGAAAGAGGATGCAAAGAGCGCATGTACAGAGCTTGGTGTAAAGCTTCTGAAGGCTGTCTATGTATCTGCGGTGAAAAATCAGACGAATGATCCGGATAAACTGCTTGCAGAGTGCCAGAAGCAGGCAAATTCACTGATTAAAAAGCAGACGGAAAGCTTCCTGGTGGATGGAGCTGATTTTAAAAATGTGGCGATTTCAAATTTCGCGGCACAGTTTGGCAATCCGGTCTTTACCGAAGAGAAGAACGGTGCGATTACGACGGAGATGACGTTCTCTTATCACTATGTAGTGCGCGAGGATGTCACGACAGATACCGATGAAATGCTTGAAGACGGAACTTATGCGCAGCAGACGACGACGCAGGAACAGTCCGGCGATGCGACCGCAAAGCTTACAATGGCATATTATGAGGATGCATGGCATATAGATGCAATGCAGATGGATGTCATTCCGAAGTGATCAAACAGGATGATGCTTACGGGAATATAGAAAAAGTCAGATTTGTAAAGGTAAAGAATTAAAGAGAATGAAAACAGGCTGCCGCGAAAAAAGATTGCTGCAGCTTGTTTTGTCCTTAAAGCAGAGAAAAACAGTCTGTCAGAAAAGTATTAAAAAGGCATAAGGAGGCTGCATATGGAATTTATATTGTCATTGATAACACCGGTGCTGCTGCATATGGCTGTTTCGGTTATTGTGACAGCAGCGGGAGGGGCAATCGGAGGCGCGGCGGCGGATTCGGCGGTGTGCACTTCTGTGACCGCACTTCTGGTTCTGCCGGTTCTGATCTGGATGTACCGGAGCGATGCGGCGAAGGGCATGCACTCAAATAAGAGTATCTGTCGTTTTGACGGAGCGCAGCATGAAGAACGGCGATCTCAAAACATGCAGGGTACGGCAGCAGCGAAAACAAATAGGACAGAAAAAAACGGGAAAAGAGGGAAAGGCATAAGACAGACCGCATATTTGATCGGTATATTGGTTTTGTGCGCCATATCCGGCGGTGTCCTGAATTTGCTCTGGAGCGGAATCCTGCAGCAGCTTCGAATTCAGGAACATTTTTCTAATGCGGTGCAGGAGCAGCTGTTTGCCGGACAGGCGATGGTACAGCTGCTCGGACTGGGGATGCTTGTGCCGCTGGCTGAGGAGTTGATGTTTCGTGGGTTGATCTATACGAGAATCCGGAAACGAATTCCAACGGGGGCAGCGATTTTTTTCTCTGCACTTTTATTTGCATTGTTTCACGGAAATGTGATTCAGATGGTATTTGCATTTCCGCTTGCACTGATTCTGGCCTGGCTGTATGAGCGCAGCGGCTGGTTTGCCTGCCCTCTGGCCTTTCATATGGGAGCGAACCTGACAGCAGTCGTATTGAATCTTCTTTCGTAGCCAGGATACATATAAATTGTTTCAAAATCGGTTTAAACGCTCGAAAAATCAAATAAAAAACTGACAAAAATGCTTTAAAATAAGAAATGACAAATTATCTGACAATTAAAAGAAAATTTGTTATTTACAAATGAAAAAAATGGGTGTATAGTGTCCTCAACCGAAAACTCAATACAGGAGGAAATGAGATGGATACGAGAGAAATGTCGCGTCCTGTCTGTAAGGAACCTGGATTGTACCGGCCGGAGTTTGAACATGATAACTGCGGAATCGGAGCAGTCGTAAATATCAAGGGGATCAAGACACACCAGACAGTGGAGAACGCACTGAGTATAGTTGAAAATTTGGAACACAGAGCTGGCAAAGATGCCGAGGGAAAAACAGGTGATGGAGTTGGAATCATGCTGCAGATTTCGCATAGATTCTTCCACAAGACCTGTTTGGAACTTGGCATCTTTTTAGGTGAAGAAAGAGATTACGGAGTTGGTATGTTTTTCTTCCCGCAGGATGTCCTCAAACGGAATCAGGCCAAGAAAATGTTTGAGAGTATCGTACGCAAGGAAGGAATGAACTTCCTTGGCTGGCGCCAGGTGCCGACCGTACCGGGTGTGCTCGGACATAAGGCACTGGAAAAGATGCCGTGCATTGAGCAGGCATTTGTAGAACGGCCGAAGGATGTGGAAAAAGGACTTCCGTTTGACCGCCGGCTGTATGTTGTGCGCCGGACATTCGAACAGTCGAATGATACGACTTACGTTGTTTCCTGTTCAAGCCGGACAATTATATATAAGGGAATGTTTCTGGTAGGGCAGCTGCGGACCTTCTTTAAGGATCTGCAGGATCCGGATTATGACTCAGCGATCGCGATCGTACACTCCCGTTTCAGCACAAATACGAACCCGAGCTGGGAGCGTGCACATCCGTACCGCTACATCGTGCACAACGGAGAAATTAATACGATCCGGGGCAATGCGGACAAGATGGCGGCCCGGGAAGAGCGCATGGCTTCTGAATATATGGAATCAGATATGCACAAGGTGCTTCCGGTCATAAATGCCAAAGGGTCTGATTCTGCGATGCTGGATAATACGCTGGAGTTTTTGACGATGAACGGCATGGATCTGCCGCTGGCAGTCATGATTATGATTCCGGAGCCATGGACGAACAACCGTGTAATGTCTCAGAAAAAGCATGATTTTTATCAGTATTATGCGACTATGATGGAGCCGTGGGACGGACCGGCGTCGATCCTGTTCTCGGATGGCGACATTATGGGAGCGGTGCTTGACCGGAATGGGCTTCGCCCGTCCAGGTACTACATCACGGATGACGGCTATATGATCCTTTCTTCCGAAGTCGGTGTGCTGGATATCGATCCGACGAAGATTGTTTTAAAAGAGCGGCTGCATCCGGGCAAAATGCTTCTTGTCGACACGGTGGAAGGCCGTGTGATCGATGATGAGGAGCTGAAGAACCGTTACGCATCCCGTCAGCCATACGGTGAATGGCTGGATCAGTATCTCGTAAGCCTGAAGGATCTCAAGATTCCGAATAAGCGTGTAGAGTCCTACGGTGATGAGATGCGGATGCGTTTGATGAAGGCTTTTGGATACAGCTACGAGGATTACCGGACTTCTATTTTAAATATGGCAGCAAATGGAGGAGAAGGCACGAGCGCAATGGGAATCGACACCCCGCTGGCCGTACTTTCCAAGCGTCATCAGCCACTGTTTAACTACTTCAAGCAGCTGTTTGCACAGGTTACAAATCCGCCAATCGATGCGATCCGTGAGGAAATCGTTACCTCTAAGACCATTTATGCAGGCGTCGAGGGCAACCTGCTCGAAGAGAAGCCGGAGAACTGTCAGGTGCTGCGCATTGATAATCCGATTCTGACAAACACGGACATGCTGAAGATCAAAAATATGAAGGTAGAAGGCTTCAAGGTAGCAGAGGTACCGATTACCTTCTATAAAAATACCGGACTGGAAAAGGCGATCGATCACCTGTATCTCGAGGTCGACCGTGCATACCGGGATGGGGCAAACATTCTGATCCTGACCGACCGCGGCGTCGATGAAATCCGTATGCCGATCCCGTCACTGCTGGCGGTCTCTGCGGTACATCAGTATCTGGTGCGCACGAAGCGCCGTACCTCTCTGGCTCTGATTCTGGAGTCCGGCGAACCGCGTGAGGTTCATCACTTTGCGACACTGCTCGGATATGGCGCGAGTGCCGTGAATCCATATCTGGCACTGGATACGATCCATCAGCTGATTGACAGCGGCATGCTGGAAAAGGATTACTATGCGGCAGTCAGCGATTACAATAAGGCGATCATTGACGGTATTGTAAAAATCGCATCCAAGATGGGTATTTCTACGATTCAGTCTTATCAGGGATCTCAGATCTTTGAGGCGATCGGCATCAGCAGTGAAGTCATTGATAAGTACTTTACGAATACGGTCAGCCGCGTAGGCGGTATTTCCTTAAAGGATATCGAAAATGATGTTGATACCCGCCATACAAAGGCGTTTGACCCGCTTGGGCTGAAAGAGGATCTGACATTAGACAGCCAGGGCTGGCATAAGATGAGAAGTGCCGGGGAGCATCACCGCTACAATCCGCAGACGATCCATCTGCTGCAGGAGTCGACAAAGACCGGAAATTATCAGATGTTTAAGCAGTATACCGATATGGTAAACCAGGAGGAGACCGGTTACATCCGAAGCATTATGGACTTTAATTATCCGGAGCAGGGTGTGCCGATTGACGAGGTCGAGAGTGTTGATTCCATCGTGCACCGCTTTAAGACCGGTGCGATGTCCTACGGATCAATTTCACAGGAGGCACATGAGACACTGGCGATCGCCATGAATATGCTGCATGGTAAGTCAAACACCGGTGAGGGCGGTGAGAGTCTGGATCGTCTGACGATCGGACCGGATGGAAAGAACCGCTGCTCCGCGATCAAGCAGGTGGCCTCCGGCAGATTTGGTGTGACCTCCCGCTATCTGGTCAGCGCAAAAGAGATCCAGATCAAGATGGCACAGGGCGCGAAGCCGGGTGAGGGCGGACATCTGCCGGGCAAGAAGGTCTATCCGTGGATTGCCCGTACGAGACTTTCCACACCGGGAGTGAGCCTGATCTCCCCGCCGCCACATCACGATATTTATTCAATTGAGGATCTGGCGCAGCTGATTTACGATCTGAAAAATGCAAACCGTCAGGCAGATATTTCTGTAAAGCTGGTTTCAGAAGCAGGTGTCGGAACCGTAGCGGCAGGTGTTGCAAAGGCCGGGGCACAGGTCATCCTGATTTCCGGTTATGACGGAGGTACCGGAGCGGCTCCGAGAAGCTCCATCCACAATGCGGGGCTTCCGTGGGAGCTCGGACTGGCAGAGACTCATCAGACGCTGATTATGAACGGATTGCGCAATAAGGTCCGGATCGAGACAGACGGTAAGCTGATGAGCGGCCGCGACGTGGCGATTGCAGCGTTGCTCGGCGCGGAAGAGTTTGGCTTCGCAACCGGACCGCTTGTGACAATGGGCTGCGTTATGATGCGTGTCTGCAATCTGGATACATGTCCGGTCGGTGTGGCGACCCAGAATCCGGAGCTGAGAAAGCGGTTCCGTGGCAAACCGGAATACGTCGTAAACTTCATGCGGTTTATTGCGCAGGATCTGCGGGAATATATGGCAAGACTCGGATTCCGTACGTTAGATGAGATGGTAGGAAGAAGTGATCTGCTGAAGAAAAAAGAGGTTTGCGAGAATGAGCATGGCTATTCGCTGGATCTGAGCAATATTCTGGACAACCCATATGCACACAAAGGAGAAAAGGTGACCTTTGATCCGCAGAAGGTCTATGATTTCGGCCTGCAGAAGACACCGGATATGAGGGTGCTGGTCGCGAAGCTTGGGTCGGCACTTGAAACAGGCGCAAAGCGGAGCATTGAGATTGATGTCAAGAATACAGACCGTGCATTTGGTACGATTTTTGGCTCAGAGATCACAAGAAAGTATCCAGAAGGACTGGAAGAGGATACCTATACTGTGAAATGTCACGGTGCGGGTGGACAGAGCTTCGGCGCATTTATCCCGAAGGGGCTGACCTTGGAGCTGGTCGGAGACAGCAACGACTACTTCGGAAAGGGTCTTTCCGGAGGAAAGCTGATCGTATATCCGCCGCAGGGCGTGAAATTCGAACATGATGAAAATATTATTATCGGAAATGTCGCGCTTTACGGGGCAACGAGCGGCAGCGCCTATATCAACGGCGTCGCAGGCGAGCGGTTCTGCGTTCGTAATTCCGGAGCAGTTGCGGTCGTAGAGGGTGTCGGCGACCATGGCTGTGAGTATATGACCGGCGGACGCGCAGTCATCCTCGGCCGGGTCGGCAAGAATTTTGCAGCCGGTATGAGCGGCGGTATCGCATATGTCCTGGATGAAGATTCGGATCTTTACACGAAGGTCAACAAGAACATGGTGGCGATTGAAAAGCTGACCTCGAAGTACGATGTACTGGAGCTGAAGGACATTATCAATGACCATGTAAAATATACCAATTCAGAAAAGGGCAAGGAAATCCTGGATAATTTCAGTGAGTACCTGCCGAAGTTTAAAAAGATCATTCCGCATGAATTTAAGAAAATGCAGATGGCGATTGTACAGATGGAAGAGAAAGGCCTGAGCAGTGAACAGGCTCAGATTGAGGCATTTTATGCCAGCATGAGTGAGAACGAAAAGTAGGAGGTGTGAGAGATGGGAAAACCAACTGGATTTTTAGACTACAAAAGAGAAAACGACCTGGAAATCGCACCGAAGGAACGAATTCAGAATTTTAATGAATTCCATATTCCGCTTTCTCTGGAAAAGCAGCGCCTGCAGGGCGCACGGTGCATGGCGTGCGGTGTACCGTTCTGCCAGGCGGGCATGATGATCGGAGGCATGGCCTCCGGCTGCCCGCTGAACAATCTGGTGCCGGAGTGCAACGATCTGGTATACCACGGTAACTGGGAGGAGGCATACCGGAGACTGACGAAGACGCATTGCTTCCCGGAATTTACATCCCGTGTCTGCCCGGCTCTATGCGAGGCAGCCTGCACGTGCAATCTGAATGGTGATCCGGTGACGACGAAGGCGAATGAGCGTGCAATCATTGAAAATGCCTATGCAACCGGTCTCGTAAAAGCATGCCCGCCGGAGGTGCGTACCGGGAAAAAGGTCGCAGTCGTCGGCAGCGGTCCATCCGGTCTTGCGACAGCGCTGCAGCTGAATAAGCGTGGACATAAGGTGACGGTATTTGAGCGGAATGACCGGATCGGAGGGCTGCTGCGGTACGGAATTCCGAACATGAAGCTGGATAAGAAGGTCATCGACCGCAGGCAGGCACTGATGCAGGAGGAGGGCATTGAGTTTGTAACGAATGCCAATATCGGCGAGAATGTCAGGGCGGATGATCTGCTGAAGGAATATGATGCTGTGGTGCTCGCCTGTGGGGCATCGAATCCGAGAGACATCAAGGCACCGGGACGTGAGGCAAAGGGCATTTATTTTGCAGTCGATTTTCTGAAGGCGACGACAAAGAGTCTGCTCGATTCGGATTTTGCAGATAAAAAATATATTTCCGCAAAAGGGAAGCACGTCATCGTCATCGGTGGAGGCGATACCGGAAATGACTGTGTCGGCACGTCGATCCGCCTGGGCGCAGCTTCTGTGACGCAGCTGGAGATGATGCCGAAGGCGCCGGATACGAGGGCGCCGGGCAATCCATGGCCACAGTGGCCGAGAGTCTGCAAAACAGACTACGGCCAGCAGGAAGCGATTGCCGTGTTCGGACATGATCCCCGGCTGTATACGACGACCGTGAAAGAGTTTGTCATGAATAAAAAAGGCGAGCTCTGCAAGGTTGTGCTGCAAAAGCTGGAAGGCAAGCGGGATGAGAAGACCGGCCGGATGATGATGGTGCCGATCGAGGGAAGCGAGGAGACGGTAAAGGCGGATCTGGTGCTGATCGCAGCAGGCTTCCTCGGCTCTCAGAAATATGTGACAGATGCATTTAAGGTGGATCTGGATGGCCGCACCAATGTGGCGACGAAGCCTGGCGGATACGCAACGAGTGTTCCGAAGGTATTTACTGCGGGAGATATGCACCGTGGGCAGTCACTAGTCGTATGGGCGATCCGTGAGGGCCGCGAGGCGGCAAAGGAAGTCGATCAGTATCTGATGGGCTATACGAACTTGTAAGATGATGACACAAGGGTCAAAAGGTCATGCGTTTCATGCTTGCATGAAAAAGCATGACTTATTG
>OLQE01000960.1_pt1 | contig 18409 bp, 15 predicted proteins | sample 1643161 | NCBI WGS metagenome assembly OLQE01 (sample SAMEA3136650, study PRJEB25190) | human gut metagenome | reverse complement strand
CTTGCATGTGTTAGGCACGCCGCCAGCGTTCGTCCTGAGCCAGGATCAAACTCTCGTTTAAATGGTTATATTTAAGCTTTCGCTCTTATATACTCGATTGTTTGTTAGCTCTAATTACTAACTGACTTCTCTTCGTAATTTTTATCCGAATTTCTGTCATAAAAAACTCAATAGTTTTACATTTGCAAAGCAAATGTTTGACATAAAACCTGCACTATTTATCTTTCAATGTACATGCTCTCTTGCGACAGCTTGTTTATTCTATCACATCGTTTTCAGTTTGTCAAGACTTTTTTAAAAGTTTTTTGAAAAAGTTTTTAACTTCTTCTCAACCCCGAACACTTCTCTTCCCGTATTCTTTAGCCCTCTCAACTGACGACTTGATTATTATACACTCTATTACCCCTTTTGTCAACACTTTTTTTCAACTTTTTTCATCTTTTTTTATTTTTCTTTTTGCTACACTATATATTGTAGTTTTCACTTTCTGCAACCACTAATCCTATAAAATCACAAAAAAATTACCGCTCTTAGAGCGGTAATTTTAATTTACATTATTGAGCTGAATACTTTGTATCTGACTTACCGATTGTTACTTTAGTCAAATCGAAGTCATAAGTGTTACCTCTTATATAACCCCAACATGTTGTCTTAATACCTGTGACACCTGATGGAATTGATGCTTGGTAAGCTGCATCAAGAAGTGAGCCGACTACCTTACCTGTTTCTACATCAGTAACAACAGCACTGTATTCTTCAAAGTTGTTATCAAGAGTAATTCTTACTTTGTACCACTTATCAGCTTGAAGTGTTGCCAAGTTTTCTGTTCTTACACCGTTATTGGCTGTTACACCGTTAAGGCTGAATCTTAGATTCAAAGCAACTTGAGTTGCTGCATTAAATCCATTGCTTGTCGGGTCTTCAAACCAACCCATCATAAAGTTGAAATCCTGTGTATCAGCTTTTAGACGAACGTCATATTCAGCAATACCGTAAGGTCCCATTGTTTTAGCAAGGTTTCTGTTGTAGAAATACATTGAACCTGCACCGTCGCCCGAACCTGTCTTATCACTGTTTGACCAGAAGTTACAATAATTTACGTTTCTTTGATCATCATGATAGAATGTCTGATAATGAACGCTCGCACTACCCTTTGAAAGCCATGGAGAACCGTCCATAATGATTCCAAGACCATAATAGCCTGTACCCTTAGCTCCTCCGATAGAAACGTCATTAAAATCAGAATTTTCCACATAGTGTGTGCCTTGTTCGGCATTTGCAATCATAGGCATTGCTATAGCCTGCACACCAAGTACACACGCTGCAGCTATAGATAATAGTTTCTTTTTCATTTAATTCTCTCCCTTTCTTACTTTACGCTATCATATTAATTGTATTTTACCTTCTTTTATACAAAAAATAAATACAAAAAGCAGATATAATTGTTCAAAAAAAAGTAATACTTCAATTAACACAAAAGGGATACCGCAATTTATGCAATATCCCTCAATTATATTCTATTTTACACCCTGTTCCGATATAGACAACCGTTTTTCCACATAGTTAAATCCAAATGTCAAAATAAGCGTTATAACAAGGTAGAAAAGCGCCGCTACAAGATACGGAGATACACGCATATCTCTGTTTACGGCACGTTGAGCCGCCTTTAACAAGTCGATAAGTGCGATTGACGATGCCAATGCCGTATCTTTTACAAGCACGATTGTTTCATTCGCAATCGGCGGAATGACTGTTCTTATCATTTGCGGAACTATTACATATCGCATAGTCTGTACTCCTGTAAGCCCCAGTGCCTTTGATGCCTCATACTGTCCTTTGCTCACGCCTATTATACCGCCGCGGAATATTTCCGCAAAATACGCCGCGTAATTAAGTACGAATGAAATCACTGCCGCCGTAAACATCGAAAGCGTTATCGACTCACCGTTTGGCAATGTTACATATGTAAGTCCGAAGTAGAAGAAGAACAACTGCAGCAAAAGCGGTGTTCCTCTGAATACCCACAGATACACATTTATAATAAATCGGATTGGCATTTTCACAATCCATCGGATAACAAAATTATCAGTCGGTCTTTTGCTTACCGCTTCTTTGAAAAGTGATATTAAAAGTCCAAGAGGCAGCGACAGCACAAGTGTCACCACAAATAATTTAATTGTAATCTTTAAACCCTCAAGCATTTGAGGCAGTATTTGTAAAATATACTTAATAGAATCTTGCATATGTATTCTCCATAAATGCACAAACCGCTGAAATACGTTATTCCAACGGTTTGCTTATTTTTAATTATTTAATTAGGTCTTCTCCAAACCATTTTTGTGAAATTTCTGAAGTTGTGCCGTCTGCTTTACACTCGTCAAGTGCCTTGTTTATAGCCTCCATAAGTGCATAGTCGCCTTTTCTTCCGCCGACACCGTAATCTTCTTCATCAAAACCTTCTTCAAGAACTGTGTACTTGTCAAGCAAGTTTTCTTTTTGCAAATAGTATCTTACGAATACTTCATCAATTACAGCCGCATCTGCTCTACCGGAATCAACTTCCATAAGAACCTGTGAATTTTCCTTGAAACGAGAAATGTTGTCATCGCCGACTGATTCGTATGTAGCTGTATCAGCTTTCAAAGCATCTTCTGATGTTGAACCGTCTTGAAGTGCAATCTTCTTGCCTGCAAGGTCGGCTTTCTTTGTTATATCAGAACCTTTTTTAACAACGATTGATTGCTTTGTTGAAAGATAAGGATTAGAGAAAAGAACTTCTTGACGTCTTTCATCTGTGATTGAGAAACCGTTCCAGATAACATCAATCTTACCTGATGAAAGTTCCATATCCTTTGAATCCCAATCTATCGGTTTAACTTCTACGTCCACACCCATCTTTTCACCGACTGCTTTTGCAAGGTCTATATCAAATCCAACGATTTCGCCGTTATCATCTGTAAAGCCCATAGGTGCAAAGTCTGCGTCAAGTCCCAAAGTGAAGTGACCTGCCGACTGTACATCTGTCAATGATGTATCTTCCTTAGACTCGCTTGTTGTGCTTTCGTTTGATGAACTGCCACAGCCTGCAAGCATTGATATGCTCAACGCACCTGCAAGTGCAAATGTAAATACTTTTTTGATATTCATATTAAATTTCCCCTTTAAATTATAATTACTATATTATTATACTGTATCAATTTAATTTAGTAAAGTGTTTTTTAAAAAAATATTGCACAAAATATATAATCATATTTGTTCAAATAATTAGCCACAAAAAAAACGAACTGCAAATAACATTACAGTCCGTTTTACTATACATATTAATCAATTACCCTTTTACCGCCTAAAAATCTTGATGAATAGTAACTTGAGTCAATAGAAGTATATTGAATCACCTTACCTGTTGACGGAGCATGAATCATCATTCCGTCGCCTACATACATACCAACGTGAGATGCATAACCGCCACTTCCGAAGAATACAAGGTCACCCGGTTGAAGTTCACCTCTTGTTTCATATGTACCCGGACCGTGAAGTTGGTCATCAGCTATACGAGGTATTGAAATACCGTTTGCACGGCATACATACTGTACAAATCCCGAACAGTCAAAACCTGACGGTGTTGTACCGCCCCATAGATACGGTACGCCAAGATATTTAGCCGCTTCTGTAAGCAAGCCTTGTGCGGCAGGATTTTCCTGAATATATTCACTGTTTGGTATTATCGGCTTTGCCACATATTTAAAGTCAACAGGCAGGCTGTAAACTTCTGAGCCGTCTGCAATAACAGCACCGATTGTTATTGAGTAATCATTACCGGCTCTAAGCGAACCTTCGCTGACTTCAATGCTTTCGCCGTCATATACGTCTGACAAAAGAACCGAACTTGCGTTTGCGTCCTTTATAATAACGTGATATGCTTGTGCATTACTTACAGGTGTCCAAGACACTGTAAAGTTGCCTTCTTCAATTTCTGCACCGTCTTCCGGAAGTGTAATTTCAGGAAGTTCGATTGAATAATCATCGCTCTTAAATGTATTGTATGAACGATTGATACTTGAAATGGCTTGTTCTCTTGTTGTTGAACCCAACGGTGAGAAGTTTTCATCGTCAACACCGCTCATTAATGAGTAGTTAAGCATTGTAACTACCGATGATTTAGCCCAAGAGCTAACTTCGTCGGAATCTTCAAATGCATTGACAACATCAGCGTCGTCATAACCGTCTGAAAGGTTAAAATTGACTTCACTTGCAGTAAGTGTACTTACAAGCATTTTTGCCATTTCTTCACGTGTCACAAGTCTGTCAGGTGTAAATGTATTATCACCTGTACCGGAAACCATTCCATAACAGTAAGCTTGGGCTACCGCCATGCTATCTGTATCTTCAAAAGGTGACACTTCCGGTTCTATCATATCTTCACCTGTAAGCTTTTCGTATAAGTTTACCGCAAGCTCGCAGAACTCTTCACGAGTTATGTTATCCTTTAGGTTGTTTGAAACCACCGAGTACGAAACAAGGCCGGCTTCATTAGCCTGTTGGTAGTCGGATACAGCCCAGCCGCTTAGGTCTGCCGCCAAAGCAGAAGTTCCTAAAACCGCTGACATCGATATAACAGATAAGATAATCTTCTTTGCTAACTTATTCAAGATATAATCTCTCCTTTTTTACTTTAAAGACCTTTACCCTATGAGTTTTTTCTATGTTTGTATTATCCGCGTTAATATTTTGTCTTACGTTCATAGTCTTTGCTTTTTGAACGTTGACTGTATTGTAACACTAAAAAATAGCTGTGTCAAGCCTTTGGCAAGTAAAAATGTTAAATTTCTTAAAATTTTTGTATTGTTTTTGTAAAATTACAGTAAAACAGCTGAAATATTCGTGTAATTAAGCTGAAATATTACAAAAATTTGTTCATCGTTTTTACAGTATATTACATTTACGATTAACATAAAAAACTTTACATCTACAATATATTGACATATTTTTTTATCCCACGCAAGATATTGAACGATTTATGTTAAAACTTGCACATAATATTACAACTTTGTTACAAAATTTTAAGAAGTTGTGAAGAAATTGCTACAATCCGCACCACTGTGCGGTTTTTCCTGTTAAAATTTCTGAGAAATTCTTTAAAATATTTTTTAAATCACACCATATTTTACTCATTTTCGTTCGAGTTTCTTCTTATTACAATGCATTTTTTATTGAATAAATTTTCATTCATAAAAACATCCTCAAAAACAGCGTTTTTAATAAATACAGCGTCGAATTTGTTACATAACTCCATGCCACCACTCCACCGCAAGCGGTCCCCCTCTCCTCAAGGAGAGGCTTTCGACACACAGCTCATTCCGCGCGGCTCCCCTTGAGGGGGCTGTCAACGCAGTTGACTGAGGGGTGGCTCTCTCATATCTTTTATCTCCCACCCCTCCGTAGTGGGCGACCAATGATCGCCCCTACATTGCTCACACATCTCCGCAACGCCTATTTTCCCACGTAAAAAGCGGACAGCCTTAGCTATCCGCTTTAAATATGTACACATTCAATTATTTAACGTCAACCTTTTCACCGGCAAGAATTTTATTCATAGTTCTTGCGGCGCACATCTTACCGCACATTGAGCAAGTATGTTTTTCTTCCGGCGGCAATTCGTTATAATATCTCTGTGGTTTTTCAGGTTCAATAGCATATTGGAACATTTCATCCCAGCACACACGTCTTCTTGCGTCACTCATCTTGTTGTCAATATCTCTTGCACCCGGTACACCCTTAGCCATATCAGCGGCATGAGCAGCAATTTTAGCGGCCACAATACCCTCTTTAACATCATCGGCATTAGGAAGTCTTAAATGTTCCGCAGGTGTTACATAGCATAGGAAGTCAGCACCGTTTGCCGCCGCAATAGCACCGCCTATTGCAGAAGTGATGTGGTCATATCCCGGTGCAATATCGGTTACAAGAGGACCTAATACGTAGAACGGTGCATTATGGCAAAGACGTTTTTCAAGTTTCATATTTGCCGCAATCTCATCTATCGTCATATGTCCCGGACCTTCAACCATAACTTGTACATTCTTTTCCCAAGCACGTTTTGTCAAAATTCCAAGCTCGATAAGCTCTGTAATCTGTGACGCGTCTGTCGAATCATGTGTTGAACCCGGACGGCAAGCATCACCAAGACTGATTGTTACATCATATTTTGCAAGTATGTCAAGCACCTTGTCATAATACTCATAAAACGGATTTTCATTGCCTGTCATTTCCATCCAAGCAAAAATCAACGAACCGCCTCTTGAAACAATATTTGTAAGACGGCCGCCCGATTCTTTAAATATTTGAGCAGTTCTGCGATTGATGCCTGCGTGAATTGTCATAAAGTCAACACCCTCTTTAGCGTGAGCCTCTATAACCTCCAAAAATTCATCAGCCGTAATATCCGCAAGCTCTTTATCAAGATAACCAACCGCATCATACATTGGCACTGTACCGATCATAGCAGGGCATTCGTCAATAAGTTTCTGACGAAATTCGTGAGTTTTGCCGTAACAGCTAAGATCCATAATAGCCTCAGCTTTCATATCAACAGCCATCTTAACCTTTTCCCATTCAATACTGTAATCCGTACAGTCCTTTGAAATTCCGAGATTTACATTTATCTTTGTTTTAAGACCTTCGCCGACACCTTCCGGACTTATAGCCTTGTGCATTTTGTTTGCAGGAATTGCAACACTGCCTCTTGCAACTCTTTCACGAAGTTCCTCTGCGGTTATATTTTCTTTTTTAGCCACTATTTCCATCTCAGGTGTTATAATACCCTTTTTAGCGGCATCCATTTGTGTTGTATAATTCATATATATATCTCCTCTTTCTTTTTATTGAGCATAAAAAAATGCTCTCAAAAAGAGAGCTGTTTCCAAAATCCCGTTACGGCATTACCCGCATACGGTCAATGGGTCGAAGTCAAACTTCCTCTCAGCCGAAAAGCTCCCCTTTTATGTGGATATTATATACTAATACTCACTCACTGTCAAGGTAATATAACGCAAATGTTAATTAAATTTAGTAGACTAAAAATTCAATATGTGGTATATTATAATATAGTAACTGATAGGAGAAAGTTTTATGAAAACGATAAAAGACATATTTTCAAAAATCATAAAATTTATATTAAAAATTACCGGTGATGATTTGAGCATATACGCCGCCCAGGCATCTTTTTTTATTATAATTTCGGTTATACCGTTCAGTATGCTTGTACTTTCAATAATCAAACTGTTCATTAATATAGACATAAACTCAATATTGCACACAATAAATTCATTTGCCCCTGCGGCAATCAGCACGTTTCTTACGGAAACAATAACCGATTTATTCACCAAAAGCGGCTCGGTGCAAGTCATTTCCGTGACAGCCGTATCAACACTCTGGCTTGCGTCAAGGGGTGTTATGGCACTGTATACGGGACTTAACAAAGTCTACCGTTCACGCAACAAAAATTACTTTATCGGCAGACTTATTTCTATATTATATACGCTTGCATTTATTGCGGCACTTATCTTGACGATTGTGTTTTTCGGTTTCGGAAGCAAGCTCGAATACTTTATCAATTCACATTCGCCGTTTTTCTCGACATTGCTCGACTTCTTTTTAAGAGGCAAGATACTTATATTTATGATTTATCTTACATTTGTATTCGCACTGTTCTACAAGTTTCTGCCCAAAAAGGACAATCGCTTTAAGGCACAGCTTCCCGGTGCGGCATTTTCGGCGGTCGGCTGGATGGTGTTCTCATTCTTCTATTCAATATATATAGAACACTTTTCAAATTATTCATTCGTTTACGGTTCACTTGCCGCAATCGTATTTTTAATGCTTTGGCTTTATTTTTGTATGAACATATTCCTGTTCGGTGCACAGATAAATAAAATGATTGAGGACGGTTTTTTTCAAAAATAACTCTATCCGTTTTATCATTTTTATGATATAATTACAATATACTTTATATAGGGGGGTTAACGTATGACATTTGACACAATCGCATTTACGCAGGACGAGCTTGACAATGCGTTAAACTTATGCTGTACGTCAATCGGGCTTTGCGATAATGACTTTATATTACCGCAAATAGCCGGTGTAACATACATATCAATAGGCGAAATATCCGCAAAAGCAAAATTCAAAAAAGACGATATGAAAAAGCACAACATAAATTGTATCGGATTTGTACCGCAATTTGCACCACAGATATGCGAACATTCTACTTCGGTTTCTTCCTATATAACATCATATATAACATCATATCAATATGAATATGAGTACGAATACATAACAAGCTATCCATCATCTTACACCACCTCGGCACAATCATCATTTGCCACAAGCTTTGTAACAGGCAGTGGGTGTGTATATATAAACGGTTACGGAATTAATCTCATATAGGTGACAATATGGACGCAATACATATAAATTGGACAAAGCCTTCCAGAAACAGATTTAACGCACCTTATGAAGTCGAAGATTTTGAAATACTCACAACAATTCTTTCCGCATTGAAATGGCGTGAAAAAAACGGTAATATAAAAATGGTTACCGATTCCGTAGGTGCACAATATTATAAAAAAACAGGTCTTGACGTTATTTGGAACAGCGTTGAAAATATTCTTGACAATGTTGATGTCAACAGCAATGTTTTTTGGGCGGCAGGCAAAATATTTGCCCTAAAGGAGCAAAACGCACCTGTTGCAATGATTGACACGGATTTTATCGTGTGGGAGAAAATCGACGAAGAAAAACTCGCCGATGTGTCGGTTATCCACTTTGAAAATCTCTATCCGGACGTTTATCCCCCAAAAGAGTTCTTTCATATGGATAACTATGAATTTGACAATGATTTTGATTGGAACATAAAAGCGTGTAACACCGCATTTTGTGTAATAAAAAACGAAAAACTGCTCCGTTATTATACGGATAAATCAATCGAATTTATGCGTCATACAAGCGAACAAAACGACAGACTTGCATATATGGTGTTTGCGGAACAGCGTATGTTGCCTATGTGTGCAAAAAAGCTCAATATGAGCATTATGTCATTTTCGGACTTGAACAGGCTTTTTAAAAACGGCGACAATATGTTTACGCATACATGGGGTATGAAACAGCAAATGCGCGACAATGCTTTTTTAAGAGCCGATTTTTGCAGACGATGTATTAAACGAATTATCAAAGATTATCCCGAAATGAAAAATATTATTATGAATATAGAAAATCTGAAACAGTATTTTTAAAATACTGTTTTTTTGTGCATACTATTAATATATTTACCATCCAAAAGAACGGAGATTATTATGGAATTTATAAAAATTATACTTACATCAGTCGGCTCAATCATCGCATTGTTTTTCTCAACAAAAATAATCGGCAACAAGCAAATGTCGGAATTGAGTATGTTTGACTATATAAACGGTATAACTATCGGCTCTATCGCCGCCGAAATGGCGACTTCGCTTGACAGCAAGTTTTACTATCCCCTTACTGCGATAGTAATTTATACCGTCATTATGTGGTTTATATCATATCTTACCGAAAAAAATATTAAACTAAGACGTTTCTTTACGGGACGGTCAATAGTTTTAATGCAAAGCGGTAAAATATATCAGAAAAATTTTAAGACTTCAAAAATAGATATAAACGATTTCCTTGTACAATGCAGAATAAACGGTTTTTTCACATTAGATGATGTCGATACCGCAATACTTGAACAAAACGGTAAAATATCGTTTTTGCCCAAAGTACAGGCACGCCCTGTTAATGTGCAGGATATGAACATCGCAGCAAAACAAGAAAAGCTGTCCTTTACAGTTGTTCTTGACGGACATATTATGGTGGAAAATTTAAAACTCAGCGGCAATAATAAAAAGTGGCTTGAAAACGAATTGCAAAAACAAAAAATCGGCAATGTGAAAGATGTGTTCATTGCACTTTGCGACGGTAATAACACATTGTCGGTTTATAAAAAAACAGACGATTCACCAAAGAATGACCCGTTTCAGTAATGAGAAGTTGTTACGAACGATGTATGGGCGATCATTGGTCCCCCCATTAACGATGTAGGGGCGATCATTGGTCGCCCATTAACAACGTAGGGGCGATCATTGGTCGCACATTTTAAAATAGAGAATAAACAAGAAAACCACCCCTCAGTCGGCATAGCCGACAGCTCCCCTCTATGGGAGCCTTTGGATTGGCTGTTATTCAAAAGCCTCTCCTTGAGGAGAGGGGGACCGCTTGCGGTGGAGTGGTGGTAAGGGATACGGAACATCGAGGTACCGTATCCTACGAATAAAATTGCCGATGAACTTCATAAAGGCTCCCCTTGAGGGGAGCTGTCAACGCAGTTGACTGAGGGGTGGCATAATACAATAAAATACATCAACCAATACAAAAAAGGTGTTTCCGATTGGAAACACCTTTTAAAATTCAAAATATTATAATTAGCAAACGCCCTGAGCCATCATAGCGTCAGCAACCTTCATAAATCCGGCAATATTAGCACCGGCAACAAGGTTAGTCTTTCCGCCGATTTCGCAGTTATATTCCTTAGCTGCAGCAACAGAATTCTTGTAAATTGTAATCATAATGTTATGTAGCTTTTCATCAACTTCTTCAAATGTCCATGAAAGTCTTTGTGAGTTCTGGCTCATTTCAAGAGCTGAAGTAGCAACACCACCGGCATTTGATGCTTTACCAGGAGCAAAGTAAACGCCGTTTTCTTGTAGATATTGTGTAGCCTCAAGAGTTGTAGGCATATTAGCACCTTCTGCAACGATCATTGTACCGTTTGCAACAAGAGCCTTAGCGTCGTCAATAAGCAATTCGTTTTGTGTAGCACATGGAAGAGCAACATCAACCTTAACTGCTTGCCATAGACCTGCACCTTCAACATACTTAGCATTTGGTCTGTAGTTAAGATAATCCTTAATTCTGCCTCTCTTAACTTCCTTGATTTCCTTAACTGCTGCAAGGTCGATACCTTCTTCATCAACAACGTAACCGTTTGAGTCAGAAACAGTGATAACCTTTGCACCAAGCTGCTGTGCCTTTTCACAAGCGTAAATAGCAACGTTACCTGCACCTGAAATAGCAACTGTCTTACCGTTAAAGTCAGTACCCAAATCCTTAAGCATTTCCTGAGCGTAGTATACAAGACCGTAGCCTGTAGCCTGAGTTCTTGCAAGTGAACCGCCCCAAGTTAAACCTTTACCTGTAAGAACGCCTTCATATACGTCCTTTAATCTCTTATATTGACCGAACATAAATCCGATTTCTCTTGCACCTGTACCGATATCACCGGCAGGAACGTCTGTATCAGCACCGATATGTCTGAAAAGCTCTGTCATAAAGCTCTGGCAGAATGCCATAACTTCTCTGTCTGACTTACCCTTAGGATCGAAGTCACTACCGCCTTTACCACCGCCGATTGGAAGTGTTGTAAGTGAGTTCTTGAAAATCTGTTCAAAACCAAGGAACTTGATAATACCAAGGTTTACTGATGGGTGAAGTCTTAGACCGCCCTTGTATGGACCAATAGCACTGTTGAACTGTACTCTGAAACCTCTGTTTACCTGTACCTTACCGTTGTCGTCAACCCAAGGAACACGGAACATAATCTGTCTCTCAGGCTCTACTATTCTCTCAAGCAATGAAGCCTTCTCGAATTCAGGATGCTTCTCAAATACAGGTTCAAGTGATGTTAGAACCTCTGTTGCCGCCTGTATAAATTCAGGCTCGCTTGCGTTTTTCTCTTTTAACTTTGCTAGTACGTCTTGTGCGTATGACATAGTTAAACCTCCTCTAAAAATTAATTTTTTTCTCATCAGAGTGTACAATGTTTGCTATGGTTCACTCTGTTGTGCCAATCTAACATATATTTTAGCATTATTTTTATGATTATGCAACAAAAAATTTGAATTTTTTTCAAAAAAATATTGATGTTTTTCGAATATGGCTTAACTATGCCGTTGTTAGTTTTGCGTAACTTTTTATTTCTTTCAAAAATTCATATATTCGATATACAATTTTTCAAAATCTTCACTGTTTCCGAGTGAAATTTCGGAACTGATTTCCTTTATACGACCGATTCTTTCATCGCCGTCCTGCCTTTCGGCATACTTGACGCAACCGCCGAGCGAGCTGTTGCCGATAACTTTCGTCTTACCCAAAAACTCACGCGGCAATATTCCGATATTGCAAGCCTTTTCAATCGAAAGACCGTAACCGAAACCGCCGGCAAGATACACCGTATCAATTTGTGAAAGCTCTGTTCCCCACGACTTCGCAAGCACATCAATACCGCCGATTTTGCCATTTGCACCTGACGAATATCATTTTGCGTAAACACAACATCCTCCGCGACCTTATAACCGTTTATAAAATAGTCGTCATTTAAAAGACCCGTTTTATCAATTATTTTTTCGTCAAGCAATTCCGAAACCAACTCAATTATACCCGTGCCGCAAAGACCGACAGGCGGTTTATCCGCGATAGTTTTTAGTGTCCCCATTTTTAAATCAACACCGCATACCGCACCGTCAACCGAACCTATTCCGCACGAAATTCTTCCGCCCTCAAAAGCAGGTCCTGCGGCAGTAGACGTAACAATCATTTTATCCTTATTGCCCAACGCCATTTCACCGTTTGTACCCAGGTCAATAAACATATTAACCTTATCCGATTTATCAAAATCACTCATATAAAGTCCGCTCACTATATCGCCGCCCACAAACGCAGATATACCGCCGTATATAACGGTTTCAATCGGCGAAACCTTACTTTTTGTAACTTTATCAAGCGTAGTTTTTAGTGTCCCCAAGTGTTTTGATTTAAAAGGATATTCACCGAGTGTACCGCAAGAATATCCCATAAGCAGATGTACCATTGTTGTATTGCCCGCGATAACAACTTTTTTAGTGTCCCCAAATTCTTCGGTTACTTTTTTATATCCGCTTATAATCGTATAACGCATAACAGCCGAAAGCTCGTCCAACCTTCCTCTGTTTGCCGACTCGATTCTTGAAAGAACATCCAGTCCGAAACGTCTTTGAGGATTAATTGTTCTGTATGTTTTTAGTGTCCCCTTATCCGTCACAAGTTCAAAAGCAACAGTAGTTGTACCTATATCAATACAGACTGCACTGTCACCATCTTTAAAATTCGGTTTATACTCATAACTCGACAGCACTTCAAATCTGCCGTTTTTTATATTACTTCTTCTCGGGCAGTCAAAATTAGAACACTTTGAACAGTCGTGCTGTGCGTTAAATACCTTTTCATCAGTCGTAAATTCAAGTATGTAGCCAAAAGTTTTTACGGGTTCAAACATAAAACCGCTTGTCATTTTTATTCCGTCAACGCCTGTTTTCGCGACAATAACGGATTGTTGAGAAAGCGGAAAATCTTTCGGTGCATCAAGACGTTTTTTAACACCCCAAGACTTTTTTGCACACAAAAGCTTTATATTTTCGGCAAGCACATCATCCATCATAAAAAGATACTCGTCCGCCATTGCGTCAACAAGTATACCTTTCATACCCTCACCGTTATCAAAAAAGCTTTTTGATATTCCGCTAATTTTTTCACCGACCGTAAGTATGCAATATGCTTTCATATCCTCCGTTACGGCAACTGCACGCGGGGACAGTAAATTCATCACCGTTTCTTCAAGCTCGTCAAAATAAGAAGAAACAGTTTCATACACACTGCTCCCCTCAAAACACCCCAAAGTTTTTAATACTTTATCTTTATCTATTTTTATCGAAAAATCTTTAATCTCTATTCTATTCATATCATACTACCCCTCATTTATAAAAACAGCGGTACTTTTCACCGTACCGCTGATGATTAATAAAATTTACCGTTTGCCCTGTCAAACACCTGTTGAGTTCCGGCAGAGTATTCTCTGTTCATACGTTTTAACGGACTGTATGTATTGCCGGTAAAGAAATTCACACCGTACACCGTACTGAATGAAATCTTATAACCAAGCTGACTTTTAACCGCATTATCGAGTGTTGTCGTATAATATCCGTACGGCCACGAAATACTTGTCACATCTTTTCCAGTAACTTCTTTCAAAATTTCTCCGTTACTCTGAATATCAGCGAGTATATCGCCGTAAGCGTTTGTATTGTTGTAAATCGCCTTTAACTGTTCCTTAGGCATACTGTGAATACCGTTTGTGTGATTGCCTATTTCGACAAGTCCGCTGTTCGCCATTTCATATGTTTCGTCAGCAGTCAAATAACCGTAACGGTCTATGTATGAGCCAATCAAAAACATTGTAGCCTTTGCGTCATTTTTCTTTAATACCGGAAATACCTCCGTATAGAAGTTTGAGTATCCGTCATCAAATGTCAAAAGCAATATTTTTCTGTTGTCAATATCAGCCATATTCGCCGTTGCGAGTTCTGTCGCGGTCATCGGTATATATCCGCAGCTTTTAAAGTATTGTATATCCGCATCAAGCTGCTCGGGTGATATTGTATAGTCATTCCAACGTGACGAATCAGTTGTCACACTGTGATACATCAGTGCCGCAACCTTTGCCGCCGCACTTGCCGACACATTACCCATTGAAAAAAGCGTTATAAGCACCGCCATAACGGCAATTATCTTTTTCATTACTATCGTAAAATCCTTTCCTCCTGCACCGTAAAAATGCGGTGTATAATTTTTACTTCTATCTTGCCTATTGTACTATACAACATCGTTTCTGTCAAGCCAAAGTATATGAGCTGTCGATATTTTGTCGACGGCTCATAAAATCACATCTTGCAATATATTTTTTGAGTATTTTCAGAGAAAAAATCTAAATTGGCATTATTTTCTCTTGAAAAACATTTTATTCGGCAATGCAAACACAAGTACAATCCCCACCGCAATCGCTACGGCAACTTTTATTGTATCAACGCCTGTGTACATTGCTTTCATATAGTCCGACGATATGATGTTATAAACAGTGTTATACATACCCGCACCGGGTACAAGCGATATTATTCCCGAAATCAAATAAACCGTAACGGGCATACGTCTTACGTTCGCCAAAATTCGCGACAATACCGTCACGGCAATCGACGCAACAAATATAGCAAGTGCCGTTTCGTCGCTTATTCTAAGTGTAAACAAATACACCCCCTCTGCGACTAAACCTGCGATTCCGCAAAATATCAATTCACTTCGGCTCACGTTAAATATCACTGCAAAAGCCATTGTCGCCGCAAAAGCGACAAACATTTCAAGAAAAATCATCCCATAACACCTCCCGTCATATGACCGAAAATGTACATAACACTGCCCGCACCTGTGGCAAGTGCAATCGCCACAACTACCGCATCAAACAATCTCGCACCGCCCGAAAGGTAATCTCCGGCAATAATATCACGAATTGCATTAGTTATTGCCAAACCGGGTACAAGCGGCATAATAGCTCCCGTTATCATAGGATTAATATTTTTTCCCAAACCTATTGCATAAAAGAGTAATATCAGCAACGCAATAACAACTCCGCCCGAAAATGTTATAATAAACTCCGCCGTGTGATGTTTTCTCAAAAACCATATAAAAACATTGATAACCGCACCGACCACAAACGAATTAAGTCCGTCAAACGCATTACCGCCAAACAACAACGTAAAAAATCCACAGCAAAACGCTACCGCAACAGTTTTCACCCATAACGAATAAGGTTTCTGTGCCATTATATATTCAAAGCGTTTTAAAGCTTCTTCAAAGTCGATTTTATCATCAGCAATATCTCGTGACATCATATTAATTTTCGATACTTTATCAAGGTTTATAGTCCGTCTGCGAACTCTGACCGTTTTTGTAACATCACCGACAGTGACAAACAGTCCTGTCATTACGACCAAAACCTCACTTTTACCGTCATAAAAATGCCGTATTATCCTCTCAACCGTATCTTCGACACGACTCGTTTCCGCACCGCTTTCAAGCAAACCTCTGCCGACATCCGCCGCAAATGTCACAAGTTCATTTATCTGCATATTCTCATCTCCTCACACAATATGCAGACAACGCCAAAACTTATATATCCTTTACAGAATTAACCTTTAATACAAAAAGTATTGACGCTCCTACACTTATAAGTATTGTTCCCACTATAACCATAATATTTACCTCCGTTTTTGTCAAGGTGATCTTAGGGAATTTCTCGTTTTTTTACCCTCAAAACCTCAACTTCACTTTGACAATTTAGCTTTATTATGATTATATTATAACAACTACAATGTCCAAAAAACCGTACACAAAAAGATGGCATTTTCATGCCATCTTTGGTATAGTGAACAAATTTTAAATACTGAATTATTCAGCAAACATAGGAGTTGACAAATATCTTTCACCTGTATCAGGCAAAAGAGCTACGATTGTTTTACCCTTGTTTTCAGGGCGTTTGGCAAGCTCTGTAGCCGCCCAAACAGCCGCACCTGATGAAATACCTACAAGTACACCTTCACTGCGGGCAATATCTCTGCCTGTCTTGAATGCGTCCTCGTTTTCAACAGTAATGATTTCGTCATAAACCTTTGTATCAAGAGTTTCAGGAACAAAACCTGCACCGATACCTTGAATTTTGTGCGCACCTGCTTTGCCTTGTGACAATACCGGTGAGCCTGCAGGCTCAACTGCAACAACCTTAACGTCAGGGTTTTGTGACTTTAGATACTGTCCTACACCGGTAACTGTACCGCCTGTACCTACGCCGGCAACAAATATATCAACTTTACCGTCTGTATCTGCCCAGATTTCAGGACCTGTTGTTGCTCTGTGATAAGCAGGGTTTGCAGGGTTTGTGAACTGGCTTGGGATAAAGCTGTTTTCTGTTGTTTCAGCAAGTTCCTTAGCCTTTTCGATAGCGCCCTTCATACCCTTTGCACCGTCTGTCAAAACAAGTTCGGCGCCGTATGCTTTTAATAGATTACGTCTTTCAATACTCATTGTTTCAGGCATTGTGATTATAATTTTATAACCTCTTGCGGCTGCAACCGACGCAAGGCCGATACCTGTATTACCTGATGTTGGCTCGATGATAACAGAACCTTCCTTTAACTTACCTTCTTGTTCAGCCTCATCAACCATTGCCTTTGCGATTCTGTCTTTTACCGAACCGGCAGGGTTAAAGTATTCAAGTTTACCAAGAACGGTTGCTTCAAGGTTATTCTTCTTTTCATAGTTTGCAAGTTCCAATAGCGGTGTACCACCGATAAGATCTGTAATTTTCTGATATATCTTTGACATTTTAATTCCTTCTTTCTGACTTTTAACACAATTTACTTAAAATTAGTCAACGGCGTTGAATGCGTCGTCAAGAGCTGCAATAAGGTCATCAATATTTTCTGTACCGATTGATAGTCTTATTGTATTTGGCTTAATACCCTGTTCTGCAAGTTCCTGTTCATTGCACTGTGAATGAGTAGTTGTAGCCGGGTGAATTACAAGTGACTTAGAGTCTGCAACATTTGCAAGAAGCGAGAAGATTTCAAGGTTATCGATAAACTTGTGAGCCTCTTCAACTCCGCCCTTGATTTCAAATGTAAAGATACTTCCGCCGCCGTTTGGAAGATACTTCTTGTATAGTTCGTGGCTTGGCTCTGTAGGTAGTGACGGATGATGAACAGCCTCTACTTTTGGATGCTTGTTTAGGTAATCAACAATCTTTAGAGCGTTTTCAACGTGACGTTCAACTCTTAGTGATAGAGTTTCAAGACCCTGTAAGAAGATGAATGCATGGAACGGTGAAAGTGTAGCACCTGTGTCACGAAGCAGGATAGCTCTGATATATGTTACGAATGCGGCAGCTCCTACATCATTTGCAAAGCTGATACCGTGATATGATGCGTTAGGCTCTACAAGGTGAGGGAACTTACCCGACTTAGCCCAGTCAAAGTTACCGCTGTCAACGATTACACCACCGATTGCAGTCCCGTGACCGCCGATAAACTTAGTTGCACTGTGAACAACGATGTCTGCACCGTATTCGATTGGTCTTACAAGATAAGGTGTAGCGAATGTTGAGTCAACTACAAGCGGAATGTTATGTGCGTGAGCAATCTTTGCAATTTCTTCAATATCAATTAGGTTTGAATTTGGGTTACCAAGTGTTTCAATGAAGATTGCCTTTGTGTTATCCTGAATAGCTGCTTCAAATGCGCCGTCAACTTCAGGGTCAACGAATGTTGTTGTAACACCGAATTCAGGGAATGTATGTTCAAGATAGTTGTATGTTCCGCCGTAAATTGTCTTTGCGGCTACGATGTGATCGCCTTGCTTAGCAAGTGTTTGGAATGTATAAGCAAGAGCTGCCGCACCCGATGCAACTGCCAATGCAGCA
>OLQE01000951.1_pt1 | contig 18514 bp, 18 predicted proteins | sample 1643161 | NCBI WGS metagenome assembly OLQE01 (sample SAMEA3136650, study PRJEB25190) | human gut metagenome | reverse complement strand
GTTCGGAGTTTGATAAGCTTTACACCAACGCATCTGAGCGAAAAAAGAAGCTGGTGCGGAAGGCGTGGGGGAAATGTAACCAATTTATCGTTCTATCCGAGAGCTGGAAAGAACGATTCTCTGAAGTCATTCCAAACGAGAAAATGGCGGTTATTGAAAATTACAGTATCGTAAAAGATGGAATTGACAGAAGGCAGTGCCACAATCAGGTGTTGTTTTTAGGAGCAATCAACCAGATGAAGGGCTGTTATGACATGGTTGATGTGACCAAGCGTGTAGCTGAAGTTGTGCCGGATATAAAAATGGTAGTCGCAGGTGCTGGTGAAATCGAGCAGGTAAAGTCTAAAGCGACAGCAGAAGGTGTTGCTGAGCATTTTGTTTTCCCAGGCTGGGTTCGTGGAGAACAGAAGGAAAAGCTACTTAAAGAAAGCGATGTTTTCTTCCTGCCATCCTATACGGAAGGCATGCCGATGTCGGTGCTGGATGCAATGGGATATGGTTTACCAATTGTTGCTACCAATGTTGGTGGTATTCCGAGAATTGTTCATGAGGGCGAGAATGGCTTCATGTGTGAGCCAGGTGATACGGTTGGTTTTGCAGAAACGATCATTCTGATTCTGACGGATGATAGTATGAGACAAAATATGGGTGAGCAGAGTCTGGAAATTGTTAAAGAAAGATATTCGCTGGAGAAGCATATTGAAGAGATTGAGAAGGTGTATCAGTTGTTTTAAACAATGAAAATACATTTTGAGTCAATTGAATGACATTAAGTATAAGAGGTAATAAAATGACAGATAACTTAATTTCAGTAATTGTTCCTGTGTACAACGTTGAAAAATATTTGAATGAATGTATAGAAAGCATCGTTGGTCAGTCATATAAAAATTTAGAAATTATATTAGTTGATGATGGTGCAACAGATAATAGCGGAGTGATCTGCGATGAATGGAAGGAAAAGGACAATCGAATTAATGTAGTACACAAAAAAAATGCTGGGTTAGGGTTTGCGCGTAATTCTGGTCTTGAAGTAGCTACTGGTGATTGTGTAATGTTTATAGATTCGGATGATTATATTGCGAGTGACATGATTGAAAGATTATATGATGTTGCCGTTAAAACAAATTCTGACACTGTCTATTGTGGGCTTACAAGAGTATTTACCGATGGCTCAAAGACTCCGGTTCCAGCGGCATATAATAATCAGTCTTTCGAGGGGGAGGAGATTATTGATAAAGTCCTTTTGGAGATGGTCGGAAGCAAGCCAGAAGAAAGTGAAGACGCTATTCTTTATATGTCTGTATGGCATGCGGTGTATTCTATGGAGATCATAAAAAGATATAACATTAGATTCCCATCTGAACGACAGATTATGAGTGAAGATATAATGTTTCATATTGATTATTTACGGCATGCAAAAAAAGTTACATATATCAAAGATCCATTATATTTCTATCGAGTGAATCCGAAATCACTATCGCAAGTTTATGATGCTAACAGATTTAAAAGACAAAAGGATCTTTCGGCTGCAATCAGAAAATCATTAGCAATGTTTTTAACAAACGATCGGTATACAATGCGAGAAGATAGAAGATTATTAGGTGGAGCGCGAGCACAGATATTGGCGATTGTTGCGTCTAATGAAAATAAAAAACTATCTCTCATCAAGGAAATTAGTACAGATACGCAAATTAAAGAGATACTGGAGAGATATCCGTATAGGATTAACCCGATTAAGCATAGAGTATTTAATTTTGCATTAAAGCACAATTTGGGTGTGGTACTTTATTTACTTGCGTTTTTAATCAATAAGATGAGAGAAATAGGTAAGTGAAAGGAATTACGATGTTAAATATTGCTATTTTATGTCCATCAGTTTTGCCGGTTCCTGCGGTAAGAGGCGGGGCTGTCGAAACAATTATTGATGGATTGGTGCGTGAAAATGAGAATAATCCAAAGATGCACTTCACGGTTTTTTCCGAATATGATGATTTGGCGGAGAAAGAGAGCAGATCATTTAAATATACGGATTTTGTATATATAAAAACCAATCGCACATTGGAAAAGTGGTATTATATCGGATATAGGGGCATAAAAAAATTGTTTAAAATTGCGCTTCCCGATAATTTGGCTCGAAAAAAAATGGTTGAGCTAATTAATCCAGATGATTTTGACTGGATTCTTTACCAGGCAGGAGAAGTTTTTTCTCTGAAATGTTACAAAAAGAAGTTGCCTGCAGAAAAAATGTTAGTGCATGCACATGGAATGATCACACCGATTCCATCTGTTGATAAGTATTTTTCATTCTTTTTGCCTATAAGTAAATTTGTGGGAGATTATTGGGCTGAAAAAAGTAATAGGTCTGCATCTACGTATAAGGTGTGGCAAAACTGCATCCAAGTTAAAAATTTTGAAAGACGGAGTTCTGCAGAAGAAAAAAGAGCCTTGATGGATCAACTTGGCATTTGTGATAGTGATTTTTCTGTCATCTTTACGGGGAGAATTATTCCAGAAAAAGGCGTGTTGGAACTTCTACGCTCCCTAAATTACCTAAATGACGAAAAAATAAAGCTAATAGTCGTGGGAAGTGCAAAATTTGCAGAGAATTCTGCTACATCATATGAAAAAGAAGTACAGAAAGAAGTAGAACGTCTAGGAAATCAAGTCGTTTTTACCGGTTATATTCCAAATACAGAGCTTTACCGGTATTATCAAATTGCTGATATAGCTGTAGTGCCTAGCATATGGGATGAACCGGCGGGACTCGTTGTAATTGAGGCGATGGCAGCAGGTAAAGCGGTGATTACAACCGGTAGTGGCGGTATCAAAGAATACATCAATGATGAAGTTGCGATCTTTGTGAACAGAGGTGAAATGCTTTCGAAGGAAATTGCGGATGCAATTCAATATTTGAAAGAGCATCCAGAGGTGCGAAAAATTATGGAAAAAAAAGCTAATTTACTAGCTCAACATTATGATATGAGTCAATATCTTGTTAATTTTGAGAATATTATTAAGGAGATATCCGGTGAGTAAAGGGTGGTGATATTGAGTGCTTGAATTAGTGTATGTAATTAGCATGGCTGTTGCTTTTACCTATAAATATGATGGAGTTATGGTGTCATACTGGTTGAAGTATATTATTGCGGGGGTGTGGATTGCTGCGTGGATATTCGATGTGGTTTTTAGAAAAGAGGGAAAATTAGAGGGAACAGTCTTGTTTTATGTTAAACAGTTTGCGACCCCTTTAGTATTGATTTATATATGGTCGATTTTGTTATGGATTGTAAATAGACCGGCTGATTTTAATAGTGCGTATTTTTCTCGTGCTTCTAGCCAAATGCTGAGTTTGTTTTTTGCAACAATTGCTCCGATTGCGGCATGTCATTTCTTTAAGAGAAGAACTATTCAATTATCTGTATATGCCATCGCCTTGAGTACACTGTTCAATGTTATTCGTGCAATACAGGTGTATGGGATGAGTATTTTTATCAGTTTTATGAAATCGGCATGGATTGTTGATTTTGATGTTTCTCGTCCTACATACAAAATTTCACAAATGCTAGAAGTACATGATGCAACATTGGCCTGTGGTTTCTATTTAATTTATTATCTATTTTTTTGTGACCCGAAGATCAAAAATAGAAAGTTAAACATCGTTTTGTTATTATTGTCGACATATATCGGATTTAAACGCGTGGCCTTTGTAGCAGTTTTGGTAGTTGGTATGTTACTGTTTTTGATAAAAACAAGAGAGCAAAAGTTCAAGCATATTATTAATGTGATTGCTATTTCCGTAGCAATCATTGCATTTGGATACATTATAGCTATAAAAACAGGTTTTTTGGAGATGGTTTCTTTAGTACTTGGAATTGATTTTTCAGGTCGTTTTGTTGTTTACAATATCATGGGTGATATGATCTCGTTATTGCCAACGTTTTTAGGCTGCGGATATGGTTATCTCAATAAATTTTTAAACGACAAAACGACATTAGCTTCACATTCAGACATTGTTCGAATGTATATTGAGTTGGGATGTATTCCTTATATTCTGTGGCTATATCATTATTTAAAAACGATTCCAACAAGGGTATTCAATAAATACGGAACTTTAGCTGGACGTGTTATTTTAGCTTCAACAATATATGTTTTTGTGACCTATTTTGTGGGAAATGCAATGACTATGTTTTGCATCGAATATTCCTATGTACTTTTGCCAGTAGCATTATCTTATAGTAGCGACACAGAAACAGCAAGAAGACGAATTCGGGTTGTTTTTGGAAGGAGGAATAAAATTTGAAAATTGGCATTTTATCTATGCAGCGAGTTATCAACTATGGATCTGTTCTACAAGCATATTCGTTAAAACAACTTCTTGAAGAAATCTCTGGAGCAGAGGTTTCTTTCATTGATATTGATCGTTCTGAAATTGTAGCAGTACATGGAAATGTGAGTACAACCGAAGACTATGTGAAACATAAATCGATCATCTCGCATCCATTACATTGCGTTCGAAAAGTTAAGCACAAACTGTTACGCCAGATATATGTAAAAAAGATTCAAGACTTTCAGATAAACACTTTGCATTTGGACCGTCACATTAAGGATGAATATGATCTGACGGTTATTGGAAGCGATGAAGTTTTTAATGCAGATCCCAAAATTTGCCTCCAGTTGTATGGAAAAGTTAAAAATGCAAAGAATGTGGTTAGCTATGCAGCAGCCTGCGGTATGGCTGAAGTGAAAAATATTAAAGAAAAAGATAAGCCGCTGGTTTCGGATGCGTTGAACAACATCTGCTATATGTCAGTACGGGATTCACATACTAAAGAATATGTTCAGAGTCTGTATAAAGGACAAATTGAGATGCATGTCGATCCTGTATTGGCGGGTAATCTTCGGTATCGTGAACACAAGCCTGTAAAGTCGCGCAAATATCTTGTTGTATATGCATATGCAGAGAGAATTCATGATACAGAGGAAATTGAAGCCATCATTCAATTTGCAAAGAAGAAGAATCTAAAGATTGTTACGATTGGCGGTCAGCAGATTTGGGCCGATTGTTATTTACCACTTGATCCTTATCGAATGCTAGATTATTTTTACCATGCAGATTATGTGATAACAGATACATTTCACGGCACTGTCTTTTCTATAATAAACGGTTGCAGGTTTGCTGTCATTAAAAGAAAAAGTAACGAACATAAAATTGTCGGCGTATTAGATTCTGTGGGATTAAGTGACCGACTTGTGCAAAGCACATGTGACATTGAACGAGTGCTGGCAAAATCAATTGATTATGAGAAAATAAACAGACAATTAGATATTGAGCATCAACGTACAGTTGAATATCTAAAGAAGTGCATCGAAATCGCTAAAGACAATTAACCCTGGAGGTACAATCAATGGACAGTGGGGGAAGAACCCAAAAATCTCTTACAAATATTACATATGGTATGCTGAATCGCATTGTATTGATGCTTTTACCATTTATAATCAAGACGATAATGATCAAGAAACTGGGAGCAGAATATCTCGGCTTGAATAATTTGTTTTCGTCAATCCTTCAAGTGTTGAGTTTGTCTGAACTTGGCGTAGGTACAGCTATGGTGTATAGTATGTATCGACCGATGGCTGAAAATAATCAGGATGAATTGTGCGCACTCCTTAATCTATATAGAAAATTCTATTCAATTATTGGCTGCGTGATTTTAGTCCTTGGTCTATCAATTATGCCTTTTTTAGAGCATCTGATTAACGGAAGCTATCCTGAAAGCCTTAATTTGTATGCTCTATATCTAATTTATTTGATAAATACTGTACTTAGCTATTTCCTGTTTGCGTATAAAAAGTCGTTATTAGAAGCTAGCCAGCAGAATAGCATCGAAAGTAAAATTAACACAGTTGTTAGCTGCTTCATGTACACATTGCAAATTCTTGCCTTGCTTGTAACAAGTAATTATTATGTATATATTATATTCATGCCTTTGAGCACTTTGGCGATTAATTTAATTCGAAATCGAATGGTTAATCGAATGTATCCAGATATTGTTTGCCGGGGGGCAATGGATAAAAGTTTTATAAAGACACTTTATAAAAAAGTAGGTGCCTTAATAGGGCATCGAATTGGTACAACAGTAATTACTTCGGCTGATAGCATTGTGATTTCTGCTTTTTTGGGACTACAGGTATTGGCTGTATATGGTAATTATTATTATATTCTAAGTTCACTGATTGCAATTGTTACTATTTTTTATACCGCAACTACGGCAAGCATAGGAAATAGTTTGATTACTGCAAATGAACAGAAAAATTATCGAGATTTTAGTACTTTCACATTTCTCAATATCTGGTTAGTAGGCTGGTTTTCAATTTGTTTGCTCTGCTTATATCAGCCATTTATGAAAATATGGATGGGTGAAGAGTTAATGTTCCCTATGCACATGGTTGTGCTGTTAGTGATATATTTTTATTCATGGTTGTCGCGTCGTATTGGTTTAACATATAAAGATGCTGCCGGTTTGTGGGCAGAAGATTTCTGGAAACCTTATGTTGGTACCGTAGTTAACCTTGTTTGTAATATTGCTCTGGTTGTTACAATCGGTATAGAAGGAGTAATAATCTCAACGATTGTTGTGATGGTATTTATTTACTTTCCGTGGGAAACAAAAGTATTGTTTCAAAAGTTGTTTCATCATGGTTTAAAGAAATATGTTGGGAAGTACTATTTCTATGCCTTGGTCACAGTGTGTGCAGCTGTTGCAACATATTTTATCACTAATATTGTATCAATGGACGGCATTGGTGGATTATTAATTAAGGGAATAATCTGTTGCTTCGTCCCTAACATACTCTTTTTTATCGCTTATTTTAGAACCAGTGAATTCAAAGATGCGTTTCAGAGAATGAAGAACATACTCCAAAGAGGGGGGGGGGGGAAAAAAGATGTAACTGAAAAAAAGAAGATAGCTATAATTACGCTGACAGGTGCAAATTATGGCAATAGACTTCAAAATCTTGCCGCACAAATATTGTTGGAACAGATGGGATACGAAGTGGAAACATTGAATAATCCATTTGACCCCGGTTATTCACAGACGATGCATCGCATTAAGTGTTGCATAAAGATGCTACTGAATAAGGATAGATATGGTGCGGAAGTAAAAAGAGAGAGAGTCTTTGATGTATTTGATAAGAAGTATGTGAAATTCTCTCGTTTCTGGATGAATCGTCCCAAGGATTTAAAACAAGCTTCAGAATATTATGACTGTTTTGCGTGCGGCAGTGACCAAGTGTGGAATCCTTCCACATATAATTACGGTGCAAACAACTTTGCTATGTTTGCGGGAAACAAAAAGAAAATTACCATGGCACCTTCCTTTGGAGTGACAGATTTTCCAGCAGAACGCCAGGAAGAGTTTGCAACTTACTTAAACAGTTTTTCACAACTGTCCATACGGGAAAAATCAGGTGCAGACATCATCCGGCAATTAACGGGACGTGAGAGTCAAGTGGTAATTGATCCTACCCTGATGTTTGATGCTGATGTTTGGATGAAATTTGAACAATGTCCTTCTTGGTTAAAAAATAAAAAGTATTTGTTAACCTACACATTGGGTGATCAGTATCAAAATGAGTGGATTCAGCAGTTTGCTAAGGAATATAAGCTTGATGTAATTAATTTAATGGATCAATCCAATATAGACTATTATACAGTAGATCCAGCTGGCTTTTTGTATCTTATTCATCATTGCAAAATTATGGTGACGGATTCTTTCCATGGATCAGTATTTTCGTTGCTATTTGATCGTCCGTTGGTAATTATGGAGCGTAAAGATCAATTTGTTTCAATGAACACCAGACTGGATAACTTAGTGGAGTTGCTAAGATTGGAAAATAGACGATTTGATAGTATTCACCAGTCTGCAGACCCATTTCAGCACAATTATCAGTATGCGTATGATGTACTTGAGGATGAAAGAATACAAGCGATGAGCTTCCTAAAGAAAGCGTTAGCAGATTGAACAGTGCAGTGCTGAAGCAAAGTTCACTGAAATGGAGAATATAGTTATGAGTGAGAAAATGGTATTGGAAACATATGCAGCATACTCTTTGAAAGAGTCTGATAGAATGAGCAGCTCGTCGGGTGGGGTCTTTTCTCTTTTGGCGGAAGAACTTTTAAACATGAATGGTGTGGTATACGGCGTTGCAATGTCTGATGATTGCAAATCAGCACATTTTCTCAGAGTAACCAATATCGAACAGTTGGGAAAGTTACGAGGCTCAAAGTATTTTCAGGCCCATATGGGCGATACCTTTAAGCTCATTAAAGAAGATTTGGAGAAACAATTACCTGTTTTGTTTTCCGGTACTGGTTGTCAGGTCCTTGGCTTGAAGTCATATTTAGGGAAAGACTATTCAAATCTCTATTGTGTTGATATAATTTGTCATGGAATTCCTTCACCGGCATTGTGGAAAAAATATGTAGAATACAGAGAAGAAGAGTGGGAAGCTCGGATGGTTCAGGTTGATTTCAGAAGCAAAGCGGTGAGTTGGGAGAACTATGGCATCGAAACTGTGAACGATAAAATGGAAAATTCGTATTCAAGTAAAGAGTCAGATCCTTTTATGCTTATGTTTTTGAGAAATTTCTGCCTTAGACCATCTTGTCATAATTGTATGGCAAAAACAGATAAAAAATCGGATATCACATTAGGAGATTTCTGGGGAATAAACGCTTCTTTACCAGAGATGAATGATGATAAAGGAACATCGCTCGTATTGCTTAGAACGGAGAAAGGACGAGTTCTTTTTAATAAAATCCAAGTAAATAAGAAAACTGCAGATTATTCGATCGCAATTAAGTATAATACTGCCGAAAATCATTCTGTTCCGATTCCACTAGAAAGGATGAGCTTTTTTAAGGATATGAGTGCTATGTCGTTTAAAAAATTGAGTAGACGGTATGGCTTTAAACGAGGTAATACTATAGCTTGTAAAATCAGGACCAAAGGATTGAAGTTTTGGTGTTTGATGAGAAATAAGTGCGCTAATATAAGATAAAGTTACTTTCATGTAGTGATGAACTGAGAAAAACGTGGAAGGAGTTGATTTCCAGTATGAAAGAGCTGCCGGTTTTGTATACGAAAAAGGATGAATGCTGTGGCTGTACTGCGTGTTATTCTATCTGTCCTAAAAGAGCAATAGTTATGGAAGCAGATGAAGAAGGCTTTGAATATCCTAGTATTAATTCAGATAAATGTGTCCGTTGTTTTCAATGTGTATCAGTGTGTCCAATGAAGAAACAAAATTTGCATTAATGTGTTATACTAAAGTTATATGAGTTAAAATTGGGGAGATAGGTGGATAGGATGAAAAAACATAAGGAGTACCGAGTTAAAGTTATAGTTAGAAACAGTTGCCTGATTGCGCTATTGCTTGTAATGGCAATTATTTTTATCATGTCTAACCAGTCTGCTAATGTTTCATATAAAGTAACTGGGACAGTTGTTTCAGTAATAAGTAAAGAGCCGATCAGTCAATCGGATTGGGATGCACGATCTGTTGTAGTAACGGTAATGCGGAAATTAGCACATATAACTTTATTTTCCTTATTAGGTTTTTTTGCTAGCAATTATTTTATGTGCACAGAAAAATATGCTTCGATCAAGAAGGCTTTTGCTATTACTTTTGTTTTATGTATTTTATATGCGATATCAGATGAATTCCATCAAATGTTTATTCCAGGGCGTGGTGCTTCTCCGATGGATATTCTATGGGATTTGATCGGGAGTATTATTGGAATTCTAGTATCTTTTTTAATAATCTGGGCAGCTAAAAAATGTAAAGATAGATATGCACAGAAGCGAAAATGTGGATCGATCGGGGAGGCATAATGAAAAATGCAAACAGTATGTGAATTGAATAAATGCGCAGGGTGTATGGCCTGCTTAGATATATGCCCGCGTGGGGCAATAAAGATTGTAGATGACTTGGCTGCATACAATGCTATGATTGATTCTGATAAATGCGTGGATTGTGGTTTGTGTCATAATGTTTGTCCCAATAATCATAAATTACCTTTAACTGAACCGATTATGTGGGTTCAGGGATGGGCAAAAAAGGAATTTGAACGGGCACAAAGTTCGTCGGGTGGATTTGCAACGGCAATTGCAAAGTCGTTTGTTAATTTTGGAGGTTACGTTTGTAGTTGCCTTTTTGAAAATGGTGAGTTTCGGTTTAAAATTGAAAACACTGTAGCGGGAGTAGAAAAGTTTCGCGGTTCGAAATATGTTAAAAGCAATCCAGACGGTGTATATAGTAACATAAAAAAACTATTGTCACAAAATAATAAGGTTTTGTTTATTGGGTTACCTTGCCAGGTAGCGGGGGTTCAGAACTTCGTAGGCACAAAGTTACAGAATAATTTGTATACGATTGATCTCATTTGTCATGGAACGCCTTCACCCCAGATGCTTGAAATGTATTTGTTACAGGATTTCAGATTAAATATCCGACAGCTATCAAAGATTGGATTTAGAGAAAAAACAACCTTTGATCTTAAAAATGATCAAAAACGTTTATTGCCGAATCGAGTACAGGATAAATACACCATGGCATTTTTGGACGGAATAAATTATACAGAGAATTGCTATTCGTGCCGTTATGCAACGAAAAAAAGAGTGTCAGATTTGACTGTAGGAGATTCTTGGAATAGTAATTTGTCTATAGAAGAGCAGAGAAAAGGCATTTCATTAGCCCTTTGCCAAAATGAAAAGGGAAAGTGGCTTCTTGATATTGCTGATTTAGAAATATTTGATGTTGATGCCGAAAAAGCAATTAAGGGAAATCGACAGCTTCAAAAACCATCACCAATTACTGAAGAATATAATCGTTTTATGAAATCCATGAAGAAGTATCGACGCTTTAGCCTTGCTGTAGTAGCTGCAGAGCCGCGTAAATGCCTGCGACAGGATATAAAAACATTGCTTTACAAGTGGAAAATTTTGCGAGGGGGGGTAATTAATACTTATCAAATTACCTACCAGATTGATACTGAGGGACAACATGCAAAACAAATGAGTTAACCAGCTTGCAAGTCAATGTGATTGTTTTGAACAAAGACGTTCTTTGAGAACCGAATTTAGTCTAAAAAGAATTATATAGCAATTCCTTCTTCGTGGACTATTCGATTTAATTACATATAGTCTTTCGGGAAATGCAGGGATGTATGTTTGTCCGGTTACCCTTCCCACCACTCTGGACGATTGGCAATATCTTCATAAGCTATCTGCTTCGCAAAGACTTTGGCCAGTTGTTTTTGAAGTGGTTTCCGATACGCCGGAATATCTCAACTTACCACAAAACATCCAGTCAGCTTGGATGATGGAGACAATGGCAGCCATCAGGCAACAGGTGGTACAATCGGAGGAGCTTTCTTCTGTATGTGAACTTTTGGAGTCGGAGAACATCAGGTATGTGATTCTGAAAGGCGTAAGCTGCCGTAGGTATTATCCGAATCCGGATGCCAGACCTTCTGGTGATGAAGATATTCTGATTGACTGGCGTGATTAACAGAAATGTGATAGTCTATTGAAAGAGAACGGTTATATCTGCGAAGATGAGTTTGATCCAGACAAGGTTCAGGATGAGCGGGAGGCTCACTATAGAGCTGCGAATGGCTCTCTGTATCTGGAAGTTCACTTGAATGCCATCGGAAGAGAGAATCAGCGGCAGAAGAGGCTGAACGATTCTTTTGACGATGCTCTGGATCATGTGGTTTCGGTGGAGTATGAAGGACATCATTTCTCAGTGCTTGAACCGACATATCAGATCATGCATTTACTGTCACATTTTTATCGTCATCTGTATGAGTCCGGTGTGGGCATCCGGCAGATGCTGGATGTGCTGCTGACTGTGAAATCGGAAGCGAATAAGATCGATTGGAAGAGCATAGACGAATTTCTCCGGGAAACTCAGATGAGAAAAATATTTGCGGCTGTTTTAAATGCTGGTGAAAAATATTTCCATATGGATTTGGAGTGCGTACCAGAGAAATTATGGAATCACAAAGTGAACCCGGAACCAATGTTGGAAGATATGATTGATGGTGGAATTTACGGTTATGGTGAGAAGGGGGAGCGGAAGCTGTCCAGTAATTTCACATTGGATATAGACACAAAGCATAATAATCTGCTGACCATCGTATTCCCTCCACGTCAAAGACTTGCAGACCGATACCCTGTGCTGCACAAGCATCCGAGAAGGTACCTGATTTATGTAGTAGTAAGATGGTTTGAATTTTTCAGAGACCATGGAGCAGATAGAGAATCTCGTGAACGGTTAAGAGCTTCAGTGGAAAGCGGGAAGAAGAGAAGAAATCTTCTGGAACCGTATAAGGATTAATAAGTATTTTCGCCGCACAACCTGTGCGGTAGTCATCCAAGTCAACAGCCTCTGCGTGGCGGATGATAGACAGCCGGAGTTAATGGCTGACCGATGGTTGACGGTGTGTGGAAATTGGTTCCTTTTTAATGTGGTGGGGAGAAAAAATAGAAATATTAAACAGATAAGAAAATGGGGTGAAAAGCTATGGCTACTACAGTGAATAATGCCTTCTCTGAATTTATGAAGGATACGGTAAATTTGAATCCGACACAAACTAAAACAGCGCGAACTAGCAGAGATAACCTTCTGTCGAACATAAAATCATTTAGCGGAGATAGTGATTTCTTCTCAATTAATGGTTCAAGATGTTTACGGTTTGGATCATTTGAGCGGCATACGAAGCTACGCCCGTTGGATGATATTGATTTGATGATTTGTATTTCAGCAAGTGACGATAGAGCATATTCCTATGCAGGTAACGATATTTATTATATGGGAGCTAATGAGACCGATAAAAAGAACGGCCTAAATACTATTAACACAGATCATTTGAACTCAACAAAAGTAATAAATCGTTTTATTTCAAAATTATCTAACCTTAGTGATTACAGTAAAGCTCAAATGCATAAAAACCATGAAGCGGCAACGCTGAAGCTTAAGTCTTATGATTGGAATTTTGATATTGTGCCGTGTTTTTACTGCTCAGGTGACTTTTACTTGATACCAGATGGAAATGGTAATTGGAAAAAGACAGATCCACGGATTGATAATGATAGAACAAAGGAAATTAATCAGGAACACAATGGTAATTTGTTACCGTTGATCAGATTGGTAAAGTATTGGAATAATCGAAGAATAACATACACAATGAGGTCGTACATGCTTGAGTGTATGATACTTAACAGATATCAGAATTTGAGCACGCCAGATAATTGGTGGATTGATGTTGAGTTTAAGAATACTTTACAGTATTTGTCTTCCACTATTTACTACAGTGTAAATGATCCTAAAGGTATACAAGGAGACTTGAATTCATTTAGTTATTCAGAAAGAGTAAAGATAAGTGAAGCACTGAAAAATGCTCATACAAAAGCAGTAGAAGCATTTAATCTTGAGGTTAATGATAAGAATCAAGAAGCAGCAATTAAGAAATGGGGAGAGGTATTAGGTCCTTTGTTCCCAGATTATACGGGGGAATGAACTAATGAGCAACGGAATTAGATTTAGACAAAATGAAGAGCAGTCCATTGAAATGCTAGCTGCACAAAGAAAGTTGTATGATGATGCAAAAGCAGTGGATTGGATTTCAACAGCTTTCTCAGTTTGGGTTCCGTTCATTTTATCCATTCTTTTGATTTTTGTATCTCAGAATTCACCGTTGGAAGTTGTTTCCTACATTGTGTCTATTCTCAGTATGATTATTTCGCTTGTGGTGGATAGCTTTATTAAGAAGCGTAAGGACTTGGCAGCTTCAATACAACAGAAATTTGATATTTATGTCTATCAGATGCCATGGAATGAAAGGCTTTTTGGGAAGAATAAAAATTTGAACCATGCTATTGCAGAACATTCAAAATTTATGATGTCCAAGGCAGATGAGAAAAATGCTCTATATGATTGGTATACTCCAATGGTTGACGAGAAAGCTAACAATGAAGGAATTTTGGCATGTCAGCGGGAGAATCAATGGTGGGATGTTGGAATCAGAAAACGATATAGATGTGCTTGTATCTGTGGAATGATAATATTGTTAACAGTCGTTTTTGGTATGGGAATAATTAGAAATGAAGAAACCTTGAAACTACTGTGGAGATTAGCATTCGTTGTTCCGATGTTTCAATGGCTTATAGATACTGTAAAGCAACTTAATGAGGATATCGATAATCTGAAAGAATTGGATGAAATGATTAATGATGAAACATCGAAGTCAATGGAAGATTTGCAGGATATTCAAGCAAAAATCTATGAACATAGAAAAGGATGTTTTACAATTCCAAACTTTTTTTATAATATCTTCAAAGATAATGACGAAGATAATGCTCATAGAGCAGCATTAAGAAATTAATGCTCATATATGAGGTGCCTGACACCGGCAATTTTTCATAAAGAATTTCTAAATTCTTTATAAACAGTAATGCATGGACAATCAGCCATGGACTTTTGGTTCAGTCACCAATGTAGGAAATTTAGTAGGACAAAGATAAAACATGATAACATTTGTGAGCAATGAAAAACCACTATCAGGTGGGAATAGACGGGGTCAGGCACCGGAAATTTTTCATAAAGAAAGCCTAAAAGTTTTATAAACACGCCGCACAAGTAGTGCGGTAGTCATCCAAGTCAACAGCCTCTGCGTGGCGGGTGATAGACGGCTAGAAGTAGCTGACCGATGGTTGACAGTGTGCGAAAATAAGAAGATGGTTTGAGAGGAAGGTGTGTACGATGCGGCTTCTTGATCTGGACATGCATTATTTTATGACAACGGTATGCACTGGCATTCCAGAAAGTACCACTGATAGAGTAGAGGAAGAAGTACTGGGCGAATTAGTGTGGTCAAGTGAGAGAGTACGCCATTTCCTTGAAAACAATCTTGGATTGTCTACTGAGTCGAAACTTCCGGGACGAATTGTTAAGGGACACAACGAGTCATTATCCTTCTGGAAGGAACTTATTGAACAGGGGAAACTGATAACGCCATTTGAAGTGGTGCATGTGGACTCGCACGCCGATCTCGGGCTTGCTTATCCGACTCCAGACTATATTTCACGAGTAATGCTGTATTTCGAGCCGGAACGGAGAGAGACCTTGCTCCCTGATTATGATGAGGACGGCAAAGAAATAAAAATAGGAATCGGAGATTATTTGCTTTTCGCAATTGCGTATAGATGGATTTCAAAATTAACTTACTGCGCCAATCCAGAGGGTGAGTGTAACGATTATGATTGGACGACAATAAAAGACCTTGATGAAAATTATTGTTATGGTGAAAAAACGGAAGATACAATTCAACTCTTATTCAGTAGAACGGATGAGATTCCCGACTATGACGATGCGGAGGCCAAATAAAGATATTTAGCAAATAGTAAACGAGAGCCAGAGGTGCCGTTTGAAATTATTCATTCTATAGAAGCAGTTCAATACGCTGGCGAATTCGACTTTGTGGTTATGGCACAGTCGCCTAATTATACACCGGAAAGTGCTGACTTTATTATGGATATATTCCGGGAGTATATTGAAGAAATATAAACTCTAAGAGATGCAAAACAGGGAAGGCGCATGATAAACAGCTTAAAGTAATAGTTGACTGATGGTTGACAGTGGGTGGAAAAAGAAATAACGGAGGATGCAATGTGGTGGGATAATGACAATACCTTTCATGGCAAGGCAGACAGTTATGAATTAATGTTCAATTCGCCGTTTGCAGGTAAAGAAAATGTTGCTTCTTTTAGTAAAGATAAAATGGATGAACTCAAGCAACATATTGAGCAGTTAGATCAGATGCATCATGCGGGTCTTGTTAAAGAGGATGATTTGACTTCGTATGATAATTCAGATTTTCTGTGGCTGTCTTATGAGTTGAATCGGATGAGGTTAAGGTATAATGCTTCTCAAAGGAATCCATATACAAGAGAAGTCTTGCAGGGGCACAGTCAGATTCCGTATGTACATATCTGCCTGAATGCTCTGGCGATGTCTGTATCTTCGCTATACCCGAAATCCACAATGAATGAATATAAATCAAGCATAAAAGAACATTATGTTGTAGATTTTGAACTTCCGTTTTTGAAGAAATATATGGAGTTCTTATGCGGTTTGTTTGATGACAATCCGCAAGTGATAGATAAAAACAAAAGAGTTGTGTATCAGTTCAAAGCTCCAATTTATAGAAAAAGTCCGTTTACGACGATGTTCGATTACAGACATGAGATTCCTGCAACTATTTTTCATCAGTCGGTTTTGATGCTGTTGTCACATGAATTAGCACATATCGGCAACGGACATCTCAAACTCATTGCTAAGGACAAGGCTTATGGATCATCGCAAGATGTTCTTCGCGCATGTGAGAGTGATGCAGATTGTACGGCTCTGTGTTGGTTGCTTGGAAGCAGAATATTGGATGTTGAGGGAACCTGCTTGGAAATTGCAGCAGATGATTATATAGAGGAACTCGCCTTATCTGTTTGTTCTGTATATATGTTGCTTTCATGGTCTTATGATAAGGATCATCGAAAATGGAATGTAGAATCAATAAATAAAAGCGATCACTTTCCTGCTTCAGTTCGTGCATATAATATGCTAAATCTTGCGTATACAAGATTGCTGAAGATCGGTGAATGGTGTGAACGGGATGGCATTGTTACATCAGATAAAGTTAAGATTGACAAGGCCTTTACAGAAAAAGCTTTTACGATTGGAATGGAAATGATAAAAGCATTTGATAGAACTTTCTTTATGAAACATGCACATACAGAAGAAGTTTGTGAACTTTTGGATAAAGGTGAAGGAGAGAAGGTATATCAGATGGCGATGCAGGAACAATCTGAAGGGAGTGCGGATGTCGGCATTGCAGACACATTCTATATGATTGGTTGCACGAAAGAAGCACAGGCAGAATTGAAAAAGATTCATGAATTATGGCCGGAAGTTCGAGGCAGATTGCTGGAGGTAAATCCATATTGTCAGTTGGCAGCAGTAGAACCTTGGAATGAACTGCCGGAGCAATTGATAATATGATGTATATAAGAAACTGATAAATGGCTTTTCAACTACAACAAGGAGAAACGAAAATGCCTTATGATAAAAATGGCTGGCTATTCCCAGCAGCGGATAATAAACTGAATAATAATGTGCATTTTTTGACAGAAGAAAACTTGAAGGATATGTACCAGGAATCATTGAATGATAATGTTTGGGCAGCTAATGTCCGCAATGAAGTTATTTACAAACTATAAATGAGCAAATTTGAAAAAATGCACAAAACTATCCTGCTAATTTCATAAACGCTTCAAAATCAATACTGGATTTTGCACATTGAAACAGATATTGATACTTTTCCTGCTGAATGGTACTGCGAATCAATTGATGTCCTTCCTGGAAAGACTGATATCGTCCAGTGCCTATAACACAGATATAATGTGTCATTGACATCAGTAGCCAGTATCTTTGGATCCCTTTTGAGGAACGTATCTGGTAGGTATCCAATGCCAACCGGGTCTTACATTGTCTGAAAAAGACCTCAATCGGCCATCTGCACACATAGCAGGAAAGGATCTCCAGCGTTGATAATGCCACGTTTGTGCTGATAAAAACCCGCAGTGCTTTGGAATTTCCAAATGCCTTTTCAGGATAACTTAAAAGAACAACCGCATTTTCGATACCATTCAGGTTTCCTTCATACCGGTACACATAGTATTTTCGGTTTTTGACTGTCACAAGGTCAAATCCCTTCTCTGTTACCGATAATTCAGCAGCAAGTTTGCTGAGCTTCTTTTTCATTCCTGACGGGTACAGCAGGCGGTTTGTTTTTAAAGCTCCAATGGTATGGAACCCCTTCTGTACAAATGTGTTGATCATTTTTTCAGAAACATACCAGCAGTCACAAAGGAAATACGCATCTTCAATTGGATGCAGAGCCTGTGACGAAGGCTTTGTCTTTGAAGCTATGGTATCATCCCATTTCCCGGAATTGAGGAAATGTGCGATGGTAGTTCTATGGCAGGAACTGTTTTATGCAAAGTCGGTAGTCTTTCCATGGTAACCTGAGATAAAGATACTGATCAGGATACTCATGAGATGACCGATCACTCTGTTCAAAAAAGATTTGCATAAATTTAATTTCTTAAACTGGTGTGAATGTAGAATGACGTATAGTATTTGCGATGGACACCTTCTTTCGTAAATGTTGCAATGTTTGTTTACTTTCATTGTACAACACAAACGATTTAAGGTGTCTTTTTTATGCAAAATCACGAACTTGCTCATTTATAGCTTAAAAGCGAAATCTCTGTTCATTGCATAGGAAGGAGAATTCTTGCTATATATTATGCTAAATTCCTGAAAGTATTTTCTTTGCGTTCTCCAGGTTATTTTTTCCATTTATTTTTAGATATACTTTACTGATTTCAGA
>OLQE01000943.1_pt1 | contig 18541 bp, 13 predicted proteins | sample 1643161 | NCBI WGS metagenome assembly OLQE01 (sample SAMEA3136650, study PRJEB25190) | human gut metagenome | reverse complement strand
TACTCTGCCACAAACTCCACATCGTGCGAGATCATAAAAATCGTCATTCCATGCTGCTGAAGTTTTTTCAGGATTTTGTAAGCAAAAGGCGCTGTAATCTCCTCACGCTCACAGATTTCTCCGACACTGAGCCGCTCCGCACCTGAAAGTGCGCGGATCACTCGTACTGCATAATCACATTCTCTTGTAATCAACATATCTTTTCCCTCTCTACTGTCTCTTATGTCCGTCGCTGCTGTCACTGATCAAAGCCTGCAGTTTTTCTGAATATTTCCTTGGCAGCTTACTACCGGGATGCTATGTTCCCAATTATAGCAATTTGTTTGTAAAAATTCAACAATTTTTAAAAATACCCTGTATTAGATGCAATAATAATCTGCTATTTTTCTGCAAAGATCAACAGAATACCAAAAGCCAGGATCACAACGCCCAGTATTCTTCTGAGCCATACTCCCGCGGCGGCATATCTGGGATTTTTTATTGCCCGGTCCACATAACTGTAGCCGATCCCCGTTCCTACCAGAAGCACACTGTGACCCACCGCATAAAGCACCATAAGCAAAACGCCCCACCAGGCATTCTGCCCCAGCTCCGCAACAAGCGCCAGCAGGGCAACCATTACCGGGATCGCACAGTGGGAAGCAAACACGCCGCCCAGAGCTCCTGTAAAAAATGCGCCGATGTAACCTTTTTTCGTCATGTGCTCTGATATGTGGATATGGGGAATCAGACTGATGACGCCAAATACCTGAAGAGCCATCAGTATCATAAGAATCCCCATAAGAATTGTCCACCAGTGCCCTGCCTCATGCATCCGATGTCCGATAAAGGATGCCACTGAGCCAAAAATACCAAAAGTCACTGCCATTCCCGAAGCCATGGAAAGCGACAGGCAGACTGCTTTTTTGCGGTCTGCTTCCACAGCCCCCACACAGGCCAGCAGCATGGGTACCGAGGCAAGAGAGCAGGGGGTAAAAGAGGTAAGGATCCCTGCCACAAGACTCAGCACAGGCGCTGCCCAGAGATTTTGTGTCATCATCTCTGTAAGCGTATTTATGATTTCAGTCATAAACAACTATCTCCCTTCTATGAAATACAGCCATATTTTCTGTTCATTTCCTTTTAAAAGTTGATTATAGCAGTGTCCTGTTGATTTTTCAAGAAAATAACTCTTGCAAAATCCAGACTTTACGGTACAATGGGAATGAGCTGCAAAAACAGCATCCTGATAAAATGTAAAACCGAAACCGTAACGAAGAAAAGAGGTACTTTATGATTTCAGCAAATAACATCACTCTGAGGGTTGGAAAAAAAGCCCTGTTTGAAGATGTCAACATCAAATTTACAGAAGGAAACTGCTACGGTCTCATTGGCGCCAACGGCGCAGGAAAATCTACTTTTCTGAAGATCCTGTCCGGACAGCTTGAGCCCACCAACGGCGACATTGTGATCACACCGGGACAGCGTCTTTCTTTCCTGCAGCAGGATCACTTTAAATACGACTCCTATCCTGTTCTGGATACAGTTATTATGGGAAACTCCAGACTGTATGAGATTATGAAGGAAAAAGAAGCCATATATGCAAAGGAAGACTTTACAGATGAAGACGGCATCCGCGCCAGCGAGCTGGAAGGTGAATTTGCGGAAATGAACGGATGGGAAGCAGAATCTGACGCCGCAACCCTTCTGAACGGTCTGGGCATCGAAACAGAATTCCATTATTCACAGATGTCTGACCTTACAGGAAGCCAGAAAGTCAAGGTTCTTCTGGCTCAGGCGCTTTTCGGCAACCCGGACATCCTTCTTCTGGATGAGCCTACCAACCACCTGGATCTTCCTGCTATTGAGTGGCTGGAAGAATTCCTGATCAACTTTGACAATACGATCATCGTAGTTTCCCATGACCGTTATTTCCTTAATAAGGTCTGCACTCACACTGCCGACATTGACTACGGCAAGATCCAGCTTTATGCAGGAAACTATGATTTCTGGTTTGAATCCAGCCAGCTTCTTATTAAACAGATGAAAGAAGCAAATAAAAAGAAAGAAGAAAAGATCAAGGAGCTGCAGGAGTTTATCTCCCGTTTCAGCGCCAACGCCTCCAAGTCCAAGCAGGCCACTTCACGTAAACGTGCTCTGGAAAAAATCCAGCTTGACGATATGCGTCCTTCAAGCCGTAAGTATCCTTATATCGACTTCCGTCCAAACCGTGAGATCGGAAACGAAGTCCTTATGGTGGAAAACCTTTCCAAAACAATTGACGGTGTAAAGGTCCTGGACAACATCTCCTTTACCCTCGGACACGATGACAAGGTAGCCTTTGTAGGCGCTAACGAGCAGGCTATCACCACTTTCTTCCGCATTCTTATGGGAGAGCTGGAACCGGATGAAGGAAATTACAAGTGGGGCGTAACAACCTCCCAGGCTTATTTCCCAAAAGACAGCACTCAGGAATTTGACAATGATCTGACTATCACAGACTGGCTGACCCAGTATTCTGAGATTAAAGATGCCACCTATGTCAGAGGCTTCCTGGGACGTATGCTTTTCCCGGGCGAGGACGGAGTAAAACGCGTCAAGGTTCTTTCCGGTGGTGAAAAGGTGCGCTGTCTGCTTTCCAAGATGATGATCTCCGGCGCAAATATCCTTGTTCTGGACGAGCCTACCAACCATCTGGATATGGAATCCATTACTGCTCTGAACAACGGACTGATCAAATTCCCGGGAGTTATTCTTTTCACCTCCCATGACCATCAGTTTGTTCAGACAACAGCCAACCGTATCATGGAGATTCTCCCTGACGGAAAACTCATTGACAAGATCACAACCTACGACGAGTATCTTGCCAGTGACGAGATGGCAAAGAAACGTCATGTATTTGAGATCAATGAGGAAGACGCTTCCGACAACTAAACACTTTATAACATTCATCTGTACTGCAAAAACGGCAGGCACCACTTACAAAGTGATGTCTGCCGTTTTTCCCCGGGTTACTTCCAGAAGACTTTTTACCGGAACCTTCAAAGTCAGACCGATACGCCCGCCGCTTATATAAATTTCCTCAAAACTTTCCGCTGAGGAATCAAACACTGTGGGATATGCTTTTTTCATTCCCAGAGGGCTGCAGCCGCCTCTTACATAGCCTGTGATCTTCAGGATATCCTTTACATGGATCATGTCCACTGTTTTTTCTCCAACTGCCTTTGCCGCAGCTTTTCTGTCAACCTCTTTCTGGATCGGTACCACGAACACGTAATACCCTCCGCTTTTTCCTTCCATTACCAAAGTTTTAAAGGACTGCTCATAAGGAGCGCCCACAAGATCCGCGCTGTGGATCCCGTCTATAAATTCATCACACTCATAAGGAAATGCCTCATAGGAAATCTTTTTTCTTTCCAGCATCCTCATAGCGTTTGTCTTAGCCTCTTTTGCCATTTCGTCTGTCCTTTCCGGCCTTTCTTTCTGTAATTTTCTTCCATGGAAGAATACTTTCTCTGTCTTCCTCTTCCATCATTTCTCTGAGGATTTCCTCATCAAGCTCATCCTCGTCAATGGGGTCGTCATAATAATCATATCTGTCTTTTTCTTTCAGATCCGCATAAAATTCTCTTTCCCGCCAACTGTTGGAATATCTGTCCAATTCATCAGAAAATTCCTGCGGATTCTTCTGTTCCGGCTGATCTACCCGGATGGTATAGGTCTTTTTTCTTCCGGGATTCATACTGTAAGATGATCGTCCGCAGGAATCATCGTACGCATAAGAATCAAGGGGCAGATCAATCTCCGGATCCTTTGTCCGTCTTGGACGATACACAATAGTTTTGTCCGGATCCAGTCCGTACTCATCCACAATACGGCGTTTCCTGTCTTTTTCCCCAACCTGAATATCCACCGGAGTATGCCTTCTGGATGAACTTCTGTTTTCTGAATAATTTCTCCTTGCCGAAGAATCTCTTTTTTCCGAAACATTTCTTCTTTCATTTCTTTTTTCAGAGACTGTCGGCTGTCCCTTTGTATGTTTCTCAAACACATCTTCCTGAACTCTTTTTCTTCTTGCCGGAGACTCATAATACATTTCTTCTTCAATGTCCGGGTACAGATCATATTCTTCCTCCCGGCGGTGTTCCTTTTTGCCCCGGCTGGCAGAAGCTTCATATTCTTCTTCATCCTCTTTATATCTGCTGCGGTTTGTCGCAAACTGGATCAGCATACCCAGAACAGCAAAGGCTGCGCTGAGCCCTATCCCATAAGGAAAATCTGCCAGTCCCCCGATCTTTGCCAGAGACATTCCTGCCATTGCGCCGCCAAGAAGGCTGGTTCCTACAATGATCACTTCTTTTGCCCACTTCATGGCAAGAGTTCCCAGTCCTGCTCCTGCAAGAAGACAGATAAAAAACATCAGAGAAGTTGTCGGGTGAAGAACATAAACGGCAATTCCCAGGCCAAGTCCTGCTCCCAGAACAAAAATCCCCACCTTATAACTTACAAATACAAGAACAGCCAGCACAACGCCTACTCCGGCTCCGATCGCAAGCCGCACTGTATTATCACTGACCTCCATAAAAAACGAGGCTCCATATCCAAGTGCCGCTCCGATAACAAAAGCAAAAAGCATCATCCAGAAACGGAGAAGCCTGTACCCCAAAATACAATTTATCACACCAAATACCAGCAGGATTCCAAATCCTATCAGCTGTATGTCTGTTACTGCTGAAGCTGACCGGAACCGTTCTATCATATCCATTCCCCTCAGCAGGATATCCAGAATGCTGTTCATACTCTTTTTTCCTCCTTTATGTTATGTGTCAGAACATAAAATACATGGTTTTCATATTTTCCAGAAGTCCGTAATGATACTCCACAGACTCCAGCCCATAAAGCTGAAGATAATACTCTGCCACACGATCAATATAACTCTCCTGTATCCATTCTCTGTAAGCTTCATTATACGCTTCCTGAGTGCTGAATTTGAATCTCACCACAGCCGCGCCATTGTCCAGACGCATTTTACAATAGCTGTAAAGAGCTTCTGTATCATAGGTGTCAAAACAGCCCTGATTCAGCACATAAAAATTTTTGTCCACTGCTGTACATTCCGGTACGGGAAATTCTTCTGATGCCGTATAAATCTCCCGGTACTCATCAGGAAACGGACAGAGATAATCATACAGAGTTGTTTTGTGCTCCACAAACTGAACCGCATCCCCTTCCAGAAATTCCGGCTGATCTCCATTTGTGGCATCCACATAATAATACTGTCCGTCAAGCAGCACAATATTCCATGCATGTCCCTCCGTGCTGCCCTTTGTGCTTCCCTCCACATAAATGCAGGGGATCCCCAGTCTTTCCAGAAAATACTGGACTGATCTTGCATACCCGGCGCACACTGCCTGCTTTTTCCAGAAAACTCCTGCCAGATTCTGGTCATGATCAGATGAGACATACTCCGTCGTATCGATCAGATATGTATAAACTGTTTTGACCTTTTCATAATCATCTGCATTTTCCGGTATCATTGCAGTCATTTCCTGATATCCCTGCTCCATGGCAGCCTGAATCTCCTGAACTTCCTGGTCCGTATAAGTATATCCGGGCGAAAACAGGCTGTAATCCTCTCCCGGATACGTGGTCCGGTAAACAGCCTCCCTGTTGTGGATCCAAAAAAGCTCCGGATGATCCTTCAGAACAGCATGGTATGCTCTGTCGATCACCTCATCCTCCGAAGAAGTCAGATAAAATTCTTCTTTTCTCTCCCGGATACCCTGGAGCATCTGTCTGTAAATAACTTTTTCCTGATCTCTCAGAAGCTGAAAATAGTATTCCTGATGACCTTCCTCTGTCTGCGCAGTCTCCTGCTCCCGAAGTTTTTTTACCTGTTCCGGTTCCTGATCAAACACGGCTCTGGCTGCATCTGCCATCTGTTCCAGCCCTGTTTTTTCCTTCTGATCACCTACGGTTCTCTCTTTCTGCGATATCCCGAATATAAGGCCGGCAACGATCAGAAGCAGAAATAGCAGAAAAAGGAGCTTGGGAAAACGCCTTTTTTTCATTTGTTTCTCCTTTTGAAAAATCATGCCCATGCGGCTTTCATTTTTCCGCATGGGCATATGTTACGCTGCGTGTAAACAGTAACTGACTGATTTCTCTGTCAGCTCTTCCGTGTCAGTCTTCAAAAATAACCTCTATATCCTCAAATTCCTCTGCCTTTGAGGTACTCTGAGTAACTGAAATATTCTGGTCAAGGATTCCCTGAAGCGTATCTGTCACCTCAACATTGCCTGTTTCCCGATCTTCTTCGGACACTACAGTCTGCTCATCCTCTTCCATATCCTCAAAAATCACTTCTACATCTTCATCAGAGACAAAGATTTCGTCGCTGCTACCGCTATTTAACACAGCATCAGAAGCGCTGCCTGAAGTAAGATCTTCTGCTGTTCCATTCTGTTCCAGTTTTTCAGGAGCTGAAACGTTTGCTGCAGAAGCTGCGTCACTGAGCATCTGAGTCCGTTCTTCCTCTGTAGGATAAAAATCCGGCTGACGGATATATCGGAAGCTTGCACCGTAAGCCTCTCCTACTGTAACGCCGTTTTTGCTGGAAGAACAATGTACTGCGATCCAGTCTCCTGCATCTGTCTGACCGCAGATAATACCCACATGGTTGTCGCTTCCCGCCTCCGGTCCGCTCTGGAATACCAGATCTCCAGGCTGAGCGTCTTCTTCACTGACCACATTGGCATTGAGCCATTGCTCAGAAGTTCCGTCTCCTACGCTGCTCTGCATTCCCTGGTTCAGATATCCATTGATCACAGACCAGGTAACAAATCCGCTGCAGTCCAGTCCGTAGGCTCTTGTACTTCCTGTACTTGGACTTCCTGCCGCATCTACCTTTTCTGCATTTCCCCAGTTCGCATCCTTACCGATGGCTGTGGATTTGCCGCCCCAGAAATATCCCACCTCTCCAACCAGAGAATATGCTGCTGTGATCACATTTACACGTTCCTCTGAAACATCGTCACCGACACTCTGGCGCACAAAGCCTTTTGCGTCCGTTACAACTGCACAGAGAAGCTTGCAGTCTGTTTCCACATATTTTTTAAGGATATCTCTCTGATCCTGAGGAATCTTGTTTTTCTTTATGTAAGTATTAATATGATAATTTCTATAGGAAACATGAGAAGGATTCTCTTCATCTCTCACGATCGGATTCATTTCTGCAAAAATTTCCGCCAGTTTGTTTTTTGAAGAGGAATCCATTTGAAACTCCTTAACGCCGCTCTGACTCTCTTCATAAACATAAACAGCAAGAATATCCTGCCAGTTTCTCACCAGAAGGGAATCCGAAGAAGCCGTCTGACCGTTTTCACGGGTATCACTGGCATCTGTCAGGCCATTCTTTTCTTTATATTCCCTTTCAATCTGATCCATCACAGAAGCGAAATCCTCTGAAAAAGTAAGCTGATAATTATTTTTCAGACTGTCCAGATAAAACTCTCTTCCTGCATGAAGATTGGATACCATACTTGTGTAATATACCGGAGTACCTGTCTTTCCTGTTTCAGAACCATCTGAAAATTCCGTCTTATCATCATCCTTGCCTTCCTGTTTTTTAAGAACTTCCATTCTCTTTTCCATTTTTACAAGAATATCGTAATTTGTCACAAGCTTCTTTTCTTCTTCTGTAAAATCATCATAAATCTCACGAAGCTCTTTCAGCTTTTTTTCATGCTTTAATGTAAGCTTTTCCTTTGAAAGTTTATCAATCTCAGCAATCAGAGCTTTTACTGCCTGTTCATCCGGTTCCGGTGTTACCGTTGGCTGAGGCGTTACGGTTGGTTCCGGCCCCGGTGTTACTGTCGGTGAAGGCTGCGGTGTCACTGTCGGATCTGGTTCCGGTGTTACCGTTGGTTCCGGTTCCGGCGTCACGGTTGGCTGCGGTGCTTCTGTAGGCTTCGGAGCCTCTGTCGGCGCAGGCGTTGCAGGTGCCTCTGTCGGTACCGGAGCTACTGTAGGCGCAGGTGTAGCAGGTGCTTCCGTAGGCGCAGGAGCTGTTTCTCCCTGTCCTGAACCGTCTCCGAAATCCGCTGCAGCCTCTGTCCCTTCACTGCCTGCCATTACAGCCGCCGGACTTGACAGAACTGTACCGGAAATCAATGTAATACATAAATATTTTGTCAGATATTTGTTCTTCATTCTGGTTAATATTACTCCCTTCCAAGAACATATCTTTATTCCCCTATATAAAGGTATGCCTTCCTCAATGTCGTTTGCTTACATATGACCGTTTTTATTTTATCATACACTTTTTTCAAAATCAACCGCCGGAGCACAGGCCCCGGCGGTTTTAGTACAAAATTCATATTTTTTTCATATTTTTATATTTCAGAAAACACATACAGGAACTTTTTCCGGCTCCAGTCCCGGACACAGCCGGCACACTCCCCGGAACACCTGACAGCACACATCAAGAATATACCTGATATCATCTGAAATATTCCGTTCTTTTTTCAGATATTCCGCATGTTTTTCCCGAATATACTCTGTAAGCTGTCCAAAGCTCCCAAAGCTGATCTCAGCCGCCTGATACCGTGCCGCTTCGCCATTTCTTATACAGGTCTTCAACCGGTTTTTCAGTTCTTTTTCATAACTGTTATGCTCTACAAGAGATCCGGTAAAGGTTTTATTATGAGGAAAAGTAAAGTAATCGGCAATGTAGTGAAAAATCTCCCCAAGCCTGCGCCAGAACACTCTTTCTCTGTACTGATCCACGCCATCCTCTACCAGGGTCTTCAGTTTTTCCTGTATTTCATCAAAGGTTCCAAAAAACTCATGTCTTTTTGTTACAAAAGACGGTCTGATATCCGGAAGAATGTTTCCCAGGCAAAATGCCTTTCTGTGTGACTGAAGACTCTCAGAAACCGTCATCTGATCAGCCAGATATCTGGCCAGCAGTATATGTGATTTTTTCCTCAATTTCGTATTCTCTCTTTCATAAAAAACAGTTTACTGCAACCACTGTTCACTATAACAGAAAATCTCAGCTTTTACAAATAAAGTTTTTATAAAATCTGTAAACTGTTTTTTATTTGCATATCCAGAGCTTTTGATATACATTCGCCAAAACTGCCGGGGAAACAGCTCTGTTTCCTCCCGGCAGTTCTTCAAAATATCACGGATTACAGTTCTGACAGGGAGAATAGCCCTGTTGTACCAGCTCATCCCTTGTTCCCGTCATCTCCATTTTGTTTTTTTCTTTCATCTGATTTACACTGTGACAGTCCGGACGGTGAAATTTTCCTGTATTCACATTAAGGATATAAGTAGCCTCAGCTGCGCTTTTATCTGTGAAAGTCTCCTGTTCTGAAGATGAAAATGTTTCTTCTGTTCCCGCGCTGAGTTCCGGACTTTCCTGCGCAGAAAAGTCCTCTGTTTCCTCCCAGCTGTCTCCGGTACTGTAATCAATCCCCACTCCCTGCTGGACATTATAGCAATATACATTAAAAAGAACTCCCTGACCGCCGTCCTCTACAGACTGTGCTTCCATCTGAACGCCTGATGCCACCAGATCATCGCCGTTATATAAGGGAGTCACTCTGTAAAGCACATGGTTCCCGGTTTCGCGGATATAATCTGCAGTCATATCCTCAAAAGGCAGCATCCCTTCTACATTCATATACCTGGTCCCGGTGATCAGATTTTCTTCATTGGCGTTTTCCCCGGTAAGCTGATAGCCGATCAAATGACATCTGTTATACAAATATTTTCCATCTACACAATCGTATTTCTGAGTATGCCAGCCGGACGGGCGAACCTGTCCGATCTTTCCCCGTTCCTCTGTGGGCATCAGCTCCTGTCCTATATTTGCAAAAGCAGCTCCGCATCTTCCCAGTGAATCCAGTTCACTGTAGCTTTCAAAAGATTCAAGAGCAAGATCTTCTTCTGTAAATTCCGGAACATTGTCATTGAGTACTGTATAGGCGCTTCCTGTATAAGAAGGAACAGAAGCCAGACCCACCGCTCCATAAACCGTTTCCGGCATCCACAGGTTCCCTGCCGCGTTTCCTGTCAGCAGACCCACAGACAGTATGACGGAAGCCAGAATTTTCTTTAAGTTTTTCATTATACCCGCTCCTTTATGTAAGATTTTACAGTTTTTGCCATTTTGCGGCAAAATCTCTGCAAAAATCCTATCACAGAAGCAGATATTTTGCAATGCATTGGTTCCATAACCGCAAAAAGGGGTACGGAAAATTTCCGTACCCTGCTTTTTACTCTAATAGACTACTGAACACGTATCCTGTCTGGCCTTCATAATCAATCTGAATCCAGTCGCCTTCCTGGCCTGTTTTTTCAACCTGAGTTCCCTCGTCCAGACCACCGATAATCTCTGATTCATCACTGGCTTCCGCTCTGACATTACAGCCTTCTGTAACTGTCATAGTACTGCCGCTCTGTGAATCTGCAGCTGCCGCATCCTCTCCCAGTCCGTTCAGGAATTCTGCAAGACTGCTGTCTTTCTGCTGTGCCGCATCATATTCTGCCTGTACCTCTGCTCTCAGCTTCTGTACATCCTCATTATTCAAAAGGTCTTCCATATAAGAAGAAACTTTTGTATTCTGATCTGCCGCGCCCAGAATTTTATACTTCCCGTCACTGTTTTTTACAACATAGGCATACCCCAGCGAAGGTACCGGTGTGTCAATTCCACTGCAGATATAACTGTAACAGGTATATACTACATAAGAATTATCGTCCAACCCCTTTTTCGTATAGACACTGCCCGGTTCATAAGCTTCAATATAATCCTTGGCATTCGTGATCCTGCTCTCATCTGCTGAAGTCAGATCACTGACCAGAGTTTTTAACGTTGCAATATCTCTTTCCCCTAAAGCCTTGTAGTAGCTCTGCATAAATGCAGTAATGTCTGCATCGCCTTTTTCCAAGGGATTCATGTCTTCTTCTTTATTTCCGTCGTTTGTCTCCCCATCATCTTCCGGAGAAGAAGGATCATTTCCCTGGCTGTTGTCCTGAGCTGTTTTCTGTTCTTTATCAGAAGCACCCTTCCCGCTTCCAACACAGGCACGTACACCAAAGAACAAAACAGCTACGATTACCAGAATAGCGCCGCCAAGCATAAAATAGCGGAGGTTATCTGATAACCATTCCCTGAAATTATCCAAGTTCTTGTCCTCCTTAAATTACAACGCGCCGGAACATCCCCAGTTCCGCGCAAATACACCTGAAGGGAATCGAACCCCCGCACATGGTACCGGAAACCACTGCTCTATCCACTGAGCTACAGGTGCTTTTTACTGTCTGAACCCTTTTTGCGCTCTGTATTTTCTATAAAAATGCTTATTTTTACGCATTTACCAGATATACTCAGAACGACCCCTATATTGTCTTATGTGTATTTAAAGTGTTAATCAGTCGCCATTAGCCCCTTACTGCCATCACCGATTATAATTCTATAATGGGGAAACTATGGGGAATATTAAATACACATCCCATTATGACGAGGAAAGATCATTGTCTTTTCATCACTAACATATTATAAGTGGTTCAACACGATATATATTACCACATTATTATTCAAAAGTAAAGTTTTTTCTTTTTTCTAAGCAAATCAGGCAATTTAATGGTTACTGTTCAGGAATCTCCTGAAGCAGGTATGTTCATGCATTGGCAGAGCTAATCAACACTTTCGAAAATTCTGAATTCCATTTTTCCGGCTGTTAAAATTATGGCTGCAGTTTCCGGAAATACTATCGGCATGAAGCACAGGGAAGCCAGAATAAGTTTTCTCGGATTTTTGATCATGATTTTTCCGTAAAGCGCCTCGCAGAAATTACCTGTTCCGGATTCCCCGTATGCATTTCCCTTTTATTCAAATTATTTTTTCAAAGGCTTCATCCGGAATAACGAAGTGCTTCAATTGGTTTTTTTCGTGCCGCCTTATTGGCAGGATAGAGTCCAAATATCACTCCGATCAGCAGTGAAAATATCACGGAGATCCCGGCAACCTTCATGTCCATATGGAAGCTCATAGAATCTTCCATTACTTTTCCGATAATTTTCAGTATCGCAAAGGATATTCCAATTCCTGCCGCACAGCCCATCATACTGACTATAAGAGCTTCCATAAGGAACTGCATCATGATTCCTCCTCTTCCGGCTCCAATTGCCTTGCGAATACCGATTTCTCTGGTTCTTTCAGTAACTGACACCAGCATAATGTTCATGATACCGATGCCTCCTACCAGAAGAGAAATAGCTGCGATTCCTCCGATCATCAGGGACATGGTATCATCCACACCCTCCATAGCACTCATAATCTCAGACTGATTCATAATGGAAAAAGCATCTTCATCTTCAGACAGCCGCTCAAGCATGATTCTTTCCACGGCTGCTTCAGCCTGATCCATGGATTCCTCATCTGCGGAGGATACATAAAACTGTGTGATATCCAGCACATTATCCGCTATTCTGGTAAGCGTAGAATAAGGAATATATCCTTCCAGTGTTACAGTTTCCGACTCCTCCTCAGAAGAACTTTCTATCATAGACTGTGTTGAGGTAAGAGAGGAATTATCGTCTGAAAGAACACCTGCAACCAAAAAGCTTTTTCCATCCAGAGACAGGGTTTCTCCCGCTGCGTCTTCCCTTCCAAAAAATTCTATCGCTGTATCCGCACTGATGATCACTACCAGAGAATTATTATCCAGATCCGTCTGCTTCAGGGTTCTTCCTGAAGAAAGCTCCAGATTCATAATATCAAAATAGCTTCCTGTCGTTCCGGTGATACTCATGGTTCCGCTTGTATATCCGCTTTTTGCAGTAACAGAGGTTCTACCATATGGCGCGGCCGCTTCCAACGCCTCATCATCCATAAGCTCTTGAAATTCATTTAACCGTATGGGATTTTCCTTGTCATCTGTAACCCTTACCGTCAGATAACTGGATCCCATATCCGAGATCTGTTCTGATACAGATGAGGATGCCCCGTCTGCAATAGAAACCAAGACGATCAATGCCGAAACACCGATAATAATCCCCAGCATGGTAAGAAAGGTACGTAGTTTATTGGCACATACTGCTGCCCAGGACATCTTACAGGTCTGCCATATCATGCTGTCACCTCATCCACATGTCCGTCACGGATCCGTATCATTCTCTCAGCCTCCTGGGCCACCCCATTATCGTGAGTGATCAGCACAATGGTATTTCCGACTTCGTGAAGCTCATGGAACAGGCACATGATTTCCTGTCCGGTCCGGCTGTCCAGATTTCCCGTAGGTTCATCTGTAAACTGTACCCCTATCCCCTTATGCCTTGAAAATAGGGGCTTTAACGGTATGTACATTTGTGTACTGTGTACATTTTCTTTATACGTTAAAAGCAAGCAGATCTTTTCTTTCCAGAAGTCCCCACTTGCTTTTATATATTAATAATACTTATGTCCATTGCTTGCTGCAATACATTTTTGTTTTAATTCTCGGCTTATTTCAAACCTTTCATAATATTCATCTGATTCTGTTTCAAATGCATATTTATATACTTTCACAACTTCTTCGCAATTACTTTGAAATTGACTTTCTTCAACTGTACTATTTCCATCTCCAATCAATCTATTTACAAATCTCTGGTAAGCTTTTAACTCTGGTAATACGCTTGCAACAAAAGTACTTTTCCCCTCTAAAAATTTTTTCTTTTCTGGAATATCAATAATATCAAGTAATATAATACATGCTACAAATAGTGATATAAAATATGACTCTGAACTTATGTATGTTCCTGTAGAACTTGGTACTGATTCAATTCGACTCTTGTAAATCAGTTTATCTCGCAAAGATAAGTGATAATAGTCACTCAACTCTTCCGCTAGTTGATGCAACCAATATTTTCTCTCTGTTCGTTGTTCAGAAAATTCTATTGACTGTTTTTGATACCGATCCATTACTGGAAGATTTATATTCACATCAAAAAACTTATTCAAATATCTGGTTGCATCAAATCCACTTCCATAATAACTTGTTATGGTATGTATTAACTGCTCCTTATTAAGAGACACCACGAAAATCACACGCTCATCATCAAAATAGTGTTTGATTCTCTCCAACATTTCTATGGCAAAAGATGGTCTGCAGCGATCCAATTCATCAATAAATATAATCAGTTTCTGCGCTCTTTCTACAATAATGTCATTGAAGATTCCTTTTACTCGTTCCCGGATTTCTTCCTCAGTCTGTACAAGTGATAAAATATCTACCTTTTTCACTTGTAGCTTTTCAGCTACTGTAAATGGATTCATCTTAAATTCACCTAATGAAATAGGTAACGTTGACAATGCTTTTATTAGTTTTTCACTAATTTTTTCAGAATCTATTTTCGTATCATAAACTCCCTTGCAAGTCTTTGTCATGACTAACAACAGGGACATAAGTGGATCGCTATGATTATCATACATCCATGCATTATAATAGATTGGCAAATAAGAATGCTTCAAATCTATTTTAGCCATCATTTCATTGTCCTTCAAATATTCATAAGATGGAATTTTCTCAATCGGATTTTCTTCATCTGCCCGTTGATTTGCCAACACATATTTTAACACTTCTTCAATCTGTCGGACAAAAAATGTCTTTCCATCTCCCCATTTCGCATCCAAGCTAATGCAGGCACTTTCATCTATGAGTTCTAACCCATCTATAAACTCTTTTATATCTTTATTTCTCCCAAAAGTATTGTTCTTTATGGATGTCCAGATATTTATATCCGTTGCTTCCTGAACATATTTCTTCATATATTGTATTCTCCTTTATCATGAACTCCAATTATGGCTGAATATAATTAACATCTCTATTGTCTCACACAATCTAAACATCAACAATACCTTTTTATTTCAACAACTACCAGCAGGCACGTTCTTCTCGCCCCTGCCAGCCGCTGATTATTTTCTTCTTCATTAAAAATTCTTGATCAGATTCAAATCTCTTTTATTTAATGCCTTTCGCATTGTTTCACTTTCTTTTCGTAATGTCTCGTTCTCTCTTTTCAGTTTCGCTACCTGTTGCTCCAGCTGCAGGATACGGTTGTCCATTGCCATATCTAAAATCTTTCTTCTCTTATCTACCATGCCAGCCTGTAGTTGCAAGGCACGATCTACTGCCTTTCGCACTTCCGGGTTCTTATAGAAAAATCCTCTGGACAGTCCGGTCTTTTGCATCAGTTTGGGAACGGTCACTTTATCCTCTTCTTCGATCATTTCCTGGATTGCCAGTTTTGCCCTCTGGATTTTCTCCACGCTCTGTTTATGGTTTACTTCCAGCATCTTGTCATATTTGCTCATATTCTTTCCCCCATCCGGCCAGATTCGCCCGAATCATCCGGCTCATCTCTGCCCTGATTTCTCTTGTTTCATCTGCGATGATCTGGAGACTCATCTTCCTGTAAAATTTCACATTCTTTACAGATGTATGCCCCAGTAGTTTTGCGATGGTCCAGTCATCCAGATGCAGTTCTGTTAAGCGGATACCATATACATGGCGGAACATATGCGTTCCAAATCCAAACAATTCTCCATGATCGTCCCGCAAATCTTTTTTCTGAATCAGATCCATCACCTTGTTTTGAACGGTATTGTACTGCATCGGTCTCTTGCTATTTTTTTCATCCACAAAAATGTAAACCGTATCTCCATACCTTTTCTTGCTATACTCTATTGCTTTTTCAATCAGCAGTTCCAGTTCTGCACTGATAGGCTTCACAAAGGTAGTTGTTTTCATCTGCCGGATCTGGATCATAGGATGTCCGTCCTGCCGATACAGGCAGTCTGTCTGCAGGGTAAGGGTATCGGATATCCTTGTTCCTAACATCTGGTGGATGACCATAAGCCGCTCCATCTGCTCATCCAGCTCCGCAAGCGCTGCATTAAAACGAATCAGCTCACTATCTGAATAAGATTTCAATTTCGGCTGCACCTGTCTGGGCAAGTCACTGGCTAGGAATAAAATTTCTAAGTGTGGATACCCATATAATTTTCCGATGGTTTCCAGCAGTCCCCGGAGGTTCGTCAGATCTGCCCGGTAATTATTTACGCCCTCCGCTTCCGTTGCAAGGTACGTCAGATATTCTTCCAGCAACTCCCGATTCAGTTCTTCTGCCGAATGGATATCGGGATATGTTTCTTTCAGATATTTGGATAGTCTCCGGATGGCTGTCAGTTCTTTGATAATTGTTGCAATCGCTTCATGATGTAAATGTTCATAAACTGCCTTTTTTGTTTCTTCCCGTAAGTCATCCTGGATAATCGCTGTAAAATTCAAAGTCTGCACATTTTTAATCGGATTCTTTTTATAGGCAATGTCCAGATTCTCTAATGTCCAGATATCTTTCTCAATCTCATCCCGTTCCTCTTTGGCTTCTGTAAATCGATATGCCTTCCGCACATAAGTGATGAGGCTCGATGGCACTGTCTTTTCTTTCCCATATACGCTGATTCCCTGCATGGTCAGTTTCTGCCCATGTTCCAGAAGCCAGCTTCGGATTTTTAGCAGCCATTGTTCCCACTCCAGTTCCTGCAGGCTCTCTGCCCGGATGTGCTTATCCTTTACCATTCTGCAAAATCTCTGATAGATCACTCGTTCCTGTATCATCGTTGCCAATGCACATTGTCGGCTTCGTTCCTCAATAAAGGAACGGAATTCTTTTTGAAGTCCCTTTGTTGGAAGCAGCCCGAAATCAAAGCAATGGGATTCCTTTACCTTCTTTTTCTGTTTTTCATCTGCTCTTGCATAGCAGTCCAAATCGATTAGATATAATTTTTTATCCATGGAACTCTCCTTTCATCAGTTCCGCCGCAAAGCTGTGGGTTTCTTCCTGGAAGTATGCTTCACTGGCTTTTTCCAGTTTCTTCGGCATATAGTCCACATACTGTCTGGTCATTTCTTCGTATTCATGCCCCAGGTAATCCCGCACTGCCTGGAGGGAAATACCGTTATCATAATAAAGCGTAGCCAGGTTATGACGGTAATCATGGGATCTGAAAATGTACTCCCCGTCTGCAATCTTATTTTTCTCACAGTATTTCAACATTTGATACCGTAATGTAGCATACTGGAATGCTCCACCTTTTTTGCTTTTAAACAGATATTCTTCTGGTCCAATCTGATATTTCTTTTTGTACACCTGTACCAGCTTGTACAATGCTTCCGGAATGGGAACCCGCTTATACGTTTTCATTTTCACCTGATATACTTTTAGCCAGTAATCTCCATTCTTTTCTTCATAATCACCACCTGTCAGGGTACACACTTCGCTTCCCCGAATTCCCGTACACCATAAGTGCAGGAACATCAACCGCAGATGTTCCGGAAACTCTGCCAGCTTCGATAAAATTTCCGTATAGATTCTTTCTGGTACGCTGCGGTCATTGTGGCCATGCATTTCTTTCTGCAAATAATACTCATGCCGGAAGGGAATCTTCTTCAGATATCCTTTTACTACAAGAAAGTTGTAAAACTGCAAAATCATAAAGATTCTTCCATTTGCTGTCTTTTCACGGGTATCCTGTCTCTGAATGGATTCCAGATATCTCTGAATCTTCTCTGCTTCCACTTCATAGATTGGCTTTTCTTCTCCATTGAAATGTACCAGGAATGTACGAAGTTCCAGCAGCTTGATTCGGATGGTACTGATAGATAAATCTGTGATTCCAAACAGGTACCGCAGATATTTTTGCAAAATCTTTTGATTTTCTAGGTTGTTCACCTCTTTAAAGGATACCCATTCCACGGGCTTGCTTGGATTCATTCGTTCTCTGGAAAAATGGAAACGTTCCAAAAACCACACATTCGCATTCCAATGAATTTCCGGTGCCTGTAAAAATAGGATTTTTCTGCTCATCCGCAGGATACCAAACACAGCACTTTTCTTTTCCCCTCTAAAATGTTCTGAGAGTTCCTGCTCAAATTGCTGTTCTTTGGCCAGTGTCATGGTCTCAATATCAGCCACTTGATGTTTCATACAAAATTGATAGAGCCTTTGCAGTGCCAGCAGTTTCTCTTTTCTATAACGGCCTTTGTAGGTATGGATCACCTCTTTTAATACTGTAAAAATCTGCATCTTCAAACTTTTTGGACACTCCAGTGTAAAATCCCACAGCAGTTCCTTTCCATCTTTGCTGGTCAGAAAAGATTCTGCTATCTCAATCTCCGGATAATAGGTTAGGCAGATCCACTGATCACGATACTCGGTGGTATAGTTTCTTCGCCCTGCCAGTGTCTGCATCTCTTCTTTCATCTGATGAAGGAAGATTCTGTCAAATCCCCGCAGGCAGGTAATCGGTGCATGAACGGTTTCCTTCCTTTCCAGATATTCTTCGTATCGGATCCTTAGGGCTACGTCCATTTCCGAAATGTCGGTAATCCCCTCTTCTATCAGGAATTTCTTTACCCTGTTTCGTATTTTCCCATTTACCTCTGTGCAGGTATCCACCTGTTCACAGATTTTTTGTTCCAGTGCTTCCCGCTCTTCCTGCTGTTCA
>OLQE01000942.1_pt1 | contig 18548 bp, 21 predicted proteins | sample 1643161 | NCBI WGS metagenome assembly OLQE01 (sample SAMEA3136650, study PRJEB25190) | human gut metagenome | reverse complement strand
CACACCAAAAGACGGTAGAGGTAGCTGTTGAGAAAAAAGTGCCTTATGAGAAATGCGAAAAATGTGACCGTACTGCTTACCAGAAAGCAAAAGAAAAATGCGATAACCGTAAAAGCCAGTTGGAAAAGAAATATAAAAAAATGACGATTGGTTATGAAAGTATCCTGTTACTGCTGGCATGGTACAGCATAACTACAACACTGTTTACTGCTATTCTTTCGCCGATTTTCCTTAACGACTGTGTTACATTTTTCGGTGCGTTAGGAAAAGGAATGGGAAGCTTATTTCGGGAGTTTTGTCATAGGGGCAGACGCCTTCGGACAGTTAAGCAGTGGAATACCTAACCGTATCCTTTCCAGGCTTATGTACTGGCTGATCATAGCTATTGTTATGGGAATTTTATTCATAATAACCGGATTACTGATAGTTGGGATTGGTTATCAGGTGGAAAAAATCTACCGGAAATATTGTTGGGACATCATCAGTATCATAGTGGTGATAATGAGTACAGCTATCGTAATCTATTTTGGAGAATGGATAAAATCTGTCATCCCGATAAACCTCATTGTACTGCTACTATTGGGGCATGTGCTCTATATCGGGATCAGATGCTATGTGAAAGACTGGATGAAAGAACGAGGATATTATTAAGAACAAACATAACAAATAAAGATAAGCCCGAAAGGGCTTTGCGCTTGGCAAACCTATTTCAGTGAGTCTTTAGACTCCAGTGCCGGTAATGGACCCTTATAGGGTCAAAGCAAACCACCGGCTAAGCCGGTGGTTGTGATTCCAGTACAACTGGTTTTAAAACATATCTAAAATATTGATCCAGTTGTTCTGGTTTGTATTTTAATCCGCCTTTAATCCACCATAAAACCATTTCAACAAAGCTGCCGGAAATATGATTGATAAGAAAATCAGTGGGTACATCACTTCTTTTCTGTATAATAAAATCTCCAAACTGTGTTCGGATCAAATCGCTCAGACAGCTCTTGAAATAACGAAGAAATATATCATTACTTTCACAGGAAAGCAGTTCCAGTATATTATTATCATTTTCCTGTAAATGCTGTAATAAATGACAAAAAATGGATTCCGGTACAGCTGCATCGGAATACAATCCATGTGTATGTGTACAGTCTAATGCACTATCGATAATGTGACCAAATAATTCTTCACATAAGGATTTTAGCAGATCGTCTTTCGTTTCAAAATGCGCATAAAAAGTTGTTCTTCCAATATTGGCTTCATCGATGATTTCCTGCACAGTGATTTTGTTATAATTTTTTTTCGAGAGCAGTTTTCCAAATGCGGAGAAAATAGCAGCTCTTGTTTTTTGCTGTCGTCTGTCCATAAACAGGTCCTCCAATTTAGAGCCCGATTTTTAGTACAATTTTAAAGGAGTGTTCGGTAACTTACAGTCAGCCATTTCTATCCATTGAATTTGCACTACATCGGACTTAGAATAAATAGAGAACAAAGTGTTTGATAACATATTCATTGTATGGTATATAGATTTGTTTGTCAAACGTCTAAAAAGGAATGGAGGAAGAACAGTGGTGAAAAAAATAAACGATTTTCTGGCAGGAATGCCAATGACACTTGTTGGAGGAGTATTTCTTATTCTCAGTTTTGTATTGCCGAGAATCGGAGTCAGCTTGCCTGGTGATCCTGCCTGGATCACAGTTATTATCAGTGGTATCCCATTATTATATCTGGTTGTATGGCGTATTATTCACAATCCAGGTATCAGTAAAATATCATCTGCACTGCTTATTACAATAGCAATGTTCGCAGCGATTGCCATCGGAGATCTGTTTGCAGCGGGAGAGGTAGCATTTATCATGGCAATCGGAGCGCTGCTTGAGGATATGACAACAAACAGAGCAAAAAAGGGACTGAAAAATTTACTCAGTCTGGCACCGGTACAGGGAAGAAAGCTTGATAATGGAAAAGAAATTATGATTTTGGCAGAAAAAATATGTCATGATGATATCTTACGAGTATTGCCGGGTGAAACATTTCCAGTGGATGGTGTTGTCATAGATGGTGAAACATCCGTAGACCAGTCTATTATGACAGGGGAATCTCTTCCAGTCGATAAGATCAATGGTGATGAAGTGTTTTGTGGAACGCTTAACTGCTATGGGGCGGTTGATATCAAAGCTACGAACGTCGGACAGGATAGTTCTCTTCAAAAACTGATACATATGGTGCAGGAGGCAGAAAATAAGCAGGCTCCGATGCAGAGGATTGCAGATAAATGTGCAAGCTGGCTCGTTCCGGTGGCACTGATGATTGCGATGATAACAGGTTTTGCAACAGGAAATATCGTGAGAGCAGTGACGGTTCTGGTTGTCTTCTGTCCATGTGCTCTGGTTCTTGCGACACCGACAGCGATTATGGCTGCCATCGGTCAGGCAACAAAGCATGGTGTAATTATAAAATCCGGTGAAGCTCTTGAAAAAATGGGAAAGGTAGATACGATTACTTTTGATAAAACCGGAACGCTTACCTATGGTAAGTTACAGGTAAGCGATATTATTTCATTTCATAAGGAAATGGATAGCGATTATATACTTCGCATGGCTGCTTCTGCTGAAGCAAAAAGTGAGCATCCGCTAGGTAAAGCAATCGTAAATGATGCAGTCAATAAAAAAATAGACATGATTTCTTCCTCAGATTTTAAGATGACAACCGGAAAAGGAATCATGGCAGTTGTAGCTGACAGAAAAATGTTATGCGGAAATGAGAAGTTTTTCGTTGAAAATGGTATTGCAATCGATAAAGAAATCTCAGATACGATAGTAAGACTTCGCACAGAGGGAAAAGCATCTATCCTTATTGCTGAAGAACATACATGTATTGGCATTATTGCATTGACTGACATGCTTCGCCCGGAGGCAGAGATGGTTATAAAACAATTAACTGAAATGGGAACAAAAACAGTATTGCTCACAGGTGACAATAAGCGTACAGCAGATTATTTTGCTTCAAAAGCCGGAATCAGCGAAGTGTATGCAGAACTTCTCCCGGACCAAAAAGTCGAAAGCATACAGCAGTTGCGGTCTGATAACAGAAAAGTGTGTATGATTGGTGACGGAGTCAATGACGCTCCAGCATTAAAAATTGCAGAAGTGGGTGTTGCCATGGGTGATATGGGAAGTGATATTGCTGTAGATGCCGCTGATATTGCTCTTATGAGTGATGATATTTCGAAAGTTTCGTATCTGAAACGCTTGTCAAATGCAACAGTAAGTACCATCAAGCTGAGCATTACATTATCCATGTGCATTAACTTTGTTGCTATTATACTGTCGGTTACAGGCATACTTAATCCGACAACAGGTGCATTAGTGCATAATGCAGGTTCATGCTTCGTGGTTCTTATAGCGGCTTTGCTTTATGATAGAAAATTTGATGATTAAATTTATCAAAAGGGATAAAATTATCCATTCAAAATATGTGAATCTTGGTTTTGATTGTCCTTTGGATTTGCATTGTCCCTATACCAGAGACCAGATTCTGATTGCAATGGACTATATGACTCCAAACAATGTCCGTGAAGGAGTAAAATGGCTTCCTGACAAACAGGTGGATGTGTTATTTATTACACTTAATAAGTCTGATAAAGACTATTCGCCCACAACAATGTACAACGACTATTCTATCAATGAACACTTGTTCCACTGGCAGAGCCAAAGCACGACATCGAACACTTCCGGTACAGGTCAGCGCTATATCAACCATCAGAAAAACGGGAGTAAGATCGCATTATTTGTGCGAGAGTTTAAGCAAGATCGTATTGGTGCTGCGCCATATACCTACCTTGGAACGGCAACCTATGCGACACATACCGGCAGTAAGCCAATGAATATCACATGGAAGCTGGATCAATCGATCCCTGCGAAGTATCTTCGCAAGACAAATCAATTGCTTACCGGTTAAGAGAGGAATCCTATGAAAACAATTCGAGTTGTAGCAGCGGTTATTTGTGATTGTTTTGATGAAAAATCAAAGATTTTTGCAACAGCAAGGGGATATGGAGAATTAAAAGGAGGCTGGGAGTTTCCCGGCGGAAAAATAGAAGCAGGTGAAACACCACAAGAAGCTTTGAAAAGAGAAATCATGGAAGAACTGAATACAAAAATCAAGGTCGGAGATTTGATCGATACAATCGAATATGACTATCCAGCCTTTCACCTTTCCATGGCTTGCTTTTGGGCTGAAGTTACGGCTGGCCATCTGGAGCTGAAAGAAGCGGAAGCTGCAAAATGGCTTACGAAAGATCAATTGGATAGCGTTGCCTGGCTGCCGGCAGATGTTACAGTGATTGATAAAATCCGTGAGTACATGAAATAATCATTTTTTCCTTTACATTATTTCCAGAGGTGTCTAACTATGATGTACACAGTAAAACGAATCGATGAAGACCTGAATTTCGGTTGTGAAGAGCGACCGGAAGGCGTACCGATTATGGCAATCGTAACGCTTACGGATTCTTCCGGAGAAGAAGTGATTGTGAAAGCAGAAGATGCCATGCTCTATGAACGTAACATCAACGAAGGGGACAAGGTTTGTCTCGATACAAATAATAAGCTGGAAAAGATCTGCCAGTATGAACGCAGATAAGCATTCCCCTGCTTCAAGTGCGCGGAGCACTAAGCGGCGGGTTAGGAGGAATGCTTATGTCCGCTTTACATTGATCACATTATTAAAAGAATATTGGAATCAAGGCATTGGGACAAGACTATTCCAAGAGTTAATCCGCATTGCAGAGGAAAATCCGAACTTAATTCAAATGGAACTTGATTTTGTAGAGGGAAACAGCCGTGCACGAGCTTTGTATGAAAAAATGGGATTCAGAATCACAGGCGTCAAGCCCAATGCAATTCGCCTGAAAGATGGAACACTGCTGAATGAGTATTCAATGATTCGAGAAATCAATCGATAACTCTACCACTTGTCGGAGAGAAATTTTTCCACCTCCGCCAGCCGTTTTTCCCCTTCTTTTCGCCCAAGCTGGTACACCCGTTCCAGTTCTTCCGGGTGACGCTCAACAGCACCGATATTGAGGGCGGCCTCCGGACGGATAACAAGGAGATTTCCGGATAATTCCTGCTTTTTGATGTAGGCGATGGTTTCGTTATAGCGTTCGTGACGGTTTTCCAGTGCCTGAATGAGAGCCGGATTTTTCCGGAGAAGGATCCGCAGAAGGGGCAGCAGCTGGTTGGGCTTTTTCACATAGCCTTCCGGCTGGGTCAGAATGACGACGTTCCGTTCATAGCCGATGCTTTCAAAAAACCGCACCGGAATGGAATCGGCGGTGCCGCCGTCCGAAAGCATATGTCCATCCAGATTTACAAAGCGGGAGAGTACCGGCATGGAAGCGGAGGCCCGCATCCACTGAATATCCTCTGCATCGCCTTTCAGGCAGTTGTGATAAACAGGCTTTCCGGTTTCCACGTCGGTGCAGACCACATAGAAATCCATGGAATTTTCCTCATAGGTTTTCACATCGAAAGGATCCAGACGGTCAGGCAGCTCGTGATAGCAGAATTCTTCGCCATAGATATCACCGGTCCTGAGAAGAGAGCGGAAACTGACGTAGCGGGGATCCTGGCAGTACGCCTTGTTATAACGGATCACACGCCCAATCTGGCGGGATTTATAATTGCAGCCAAAGACGGCTCCTGCAGAGACACCGATTGCCCCGTCAAAGCACACACCAGCCTCCATTAACACATCGATCACACCGGCGGTAAACATGCCCCGCATGGCTCCGCCTTCCATAATCAGTCCGGTCTTCATCTTCTGTATCCACTCCTTGTCGCTGAAATTTTGTCTTTTATCAGTTTAGCCTATCAACGTTGAAATATCAATATAATCTGTAAATTTCAGAACTTTCTCTTGTCCTATCAAAAAATCATGTATAATTAAGAAAAACTATATATTTATCTGTAAATTCCGTACTATAATCGGCGATGAGGGACCGGATCGCTGGGTATTCTGGATGGATTACGAAAGCCGTCGGCCGTTGGAGGCCTACCGGGCAGATCTGGTTTCTATTACGGGACAGATCGGATAAAACACGGCAGTTCTGAACCTCCCTGATTCTGCATATACTGGATAACAAAAGTCCGGAGGGTCGGCTGCCTATGAGACGAAAAAGAAAAAAGCCTTTTGGACGGGTACTGACGGATGCGGCAGGGATTCCGCCGGAGCTGATCACCTCCCTGCCTCTGCTTTCCATGACCGGTCAGGAAGAACTGTTCATTGAAAATTTCAAAGGAATTCTCCAGTACACGGATGCTGTTCTTTTACTCCAGACAAAAGCCTGCCTTTTGCGGATCGAAGGGCAGCATCTTTTTCTCGTCTATTACACAAAGGATGCACTGAAACTTACAGGAACCATCACCAGTATCTGTTTTCTGACCAGCTGACAGGAGGATTTTTCATGATGGCAAACATCCAGCGTCAGATGAAGGGCTACGTCCGGATACGTGTCCACACGGTTTCCTACGACCGTTTCTTAAATATCTGTGCGCTTCATAACCTTTACATATGGGATCTCAAACCGGTGGAAAATGCTTATGAAATGAATCTTTCTATAGAAGCTTTCCGCCGCTTAAAACCTCTGGCCAGAAAGACGGGAACCCATATCCGTATTATCAAAAAGTGCGGCCTTCCCTTCTGGCTTTTCCGGAACCGCCACAGGAAGGCCTTTGCGGCCGGTTTCATTGGCGGGGCGTCCCTTCTGTTCCTGTTTTCTTTTTTTATCTGGAATATTGAGGTCAGCGGCAACCGTTCTGCTTCCGCAGAGGTTATTTACCGTTATCTCAAAGAAGAAAAAGCCACTTACGGAACTCTGAAAAATACCATCGACTGCAAGAAACTCCAGGCAGATCTCCGGGAAAAATTTCCGGATTTTCTCTGGGTCTCGGCAAAGATCAAGGGGACCAGCCTTCTCATTGATGTAAAAGAAAATGATCTTCAGGACCTCACACCGGAGGAATTGCCGGAAAGTGATCTCATTGCCGGAACAGCCGGGACCATTGAACGCATCATAACACGGCAAGGGAGGCCTCAGGTACATGTCGGAGACCGGGTAAAAAAAGGGGACCTGCTGGTATCTTCTGAAATCCCCATCCTCAATGACGAAAAAGAAGTCACCGGTTATGAGTATTGTGCGGCAGATGCGGATATCCTGATAAAAACTGTTTACGAATATCGGGACAGTTTTCCTCTTTTATATGAAGAAAAACTCTATACAGGCCGGGAGAAAAGCGGTTTTCTCATTCAGCTGGGAAGCCAGCTGTTTTCTCTGAAACCCAAAAAAGAGAGTTATCAGACCTATGATCTGGTGACGGAGGAACGACAGTTTGGCTTTTCCCGGTATTTTAAACTTCCTCTTTTTTATGGCCGGATATATATGCGAGAATACCGTCTGATAAAGAAAAGATACTCTTCCGGCGAGGCCATTGCCCGAATGCAGGAGAAAATAGAAAAAAATATGGAAAAAATTCGGGAAAAAGGGGTTCAAATATTTGAAAATGATGTTAAAATAGAAACGGATGAGAAAAGCTGTTCCGCTTCGGGACAGCTGACACTCATTCAGAAAACCGGAAAACGAGTGGAAAGGACGAAAACAGATTCATGAGCATCATTGAAGCGATTACAGAAATTCCGGCAGAGCACGAGAAGAATGTATTCGGTCAGTTTGACCAGCATATAAAGAAAATTGAACGTACCCTAAATGTGACCATGATTTTAAGAGACGGAACGCTTAAGATCATCGGAGATGCCGCCAATGTTTCCAAAGCCAAAGATATTGTGCAGGACCTGGTAAAGCTCTCCATGCGTGGGAACACCATTGAAGAACAGAACATCAACTATGCACTGGCGCTTGCAATGGAAAATTCCGATACCGGCTCCATGGTGGAGATCGATAAAGACTGTATCTGCCATACCATCAACGGAAAAGTGATCAAACCCAAAACGCTGGGGCAGAAGGCTTATGTGGATGCCATCCGGAACAAGATGATCGTTTTCGGTATCGGACCTGCGGGTACCGGAAAAACCTATCTTGCCATGGCAATGGCGATTTCCGCCTTCAAAAACGGTGAGGTTTCCAGGATCATCCTTACAAGACCAGCTATCGAAGCCGGTGAAAAGCTTGGCTTCCTGCCGGGTGATCTCCAGAGTAAGGTGGATCCGTATCTTCGCCCGCTGTACGATGCCCTTTATCAGATCATGGGACCGGACAGCTTTGCAAAAAATATGGAAAAAGGCCTTATTGAGGTCGCTCCTCTGGCTTATATGCGAGGCCGGACACTGGATAATGCCTTCATCATTCTTGATGAGGCACAGAATACCACACCGGCTCAGATGAAAATGTTCCTGACCCGTATCGGTTTTGGTTCTAAAGTCATTGTGACCGGTGATTCCACCCAGAAGGATCTGCCAAGCACCCAGAAATCCGGTCTGGAGGTCGCAATGAAGGTATTAAAAAATGTGGAAGATATTTCTTTCTGCAGCCTTACCAGCAAAGACGTGGTCCGGCACCCGCTGGTGCAGAAGATCGTCAATGCCTATGAGGAATATGAAAAGAAAGCTTCCGCACAGCAAAGGAGGCGCTCATGAGCGTTATTTACGAAGATGAGTATGGAAAAGACTGGCCTTTCTCTCCGGAAGAACTGGCAGGGAAAGTGATCGAGGCGAGTCTGGATTATGAAAACTGTCCTTATGAAGCCCAGGTAAATGTGCTTCTGACAGGCAATGAGGAGATTCATGAGATGAACCGGAATTTCCGGGGGATCGACCGTCCCACGGATGTACTTTCTTTTCCGCTTTTGAATTATGACACACCTTCTGACTTTTCAGCAGCAGAAGAAGAGGAAGCGGATTCCTTTGATCCGGAATCGGGTGAACTGATGCTCGGGGATATCGTTCTTTCCGGAGACAAGATCCTGGAGCAGGCAGAGGCTTATGGTCATTCTGTAAAACGGGAATTTGCTTTTCTGGTTGCTCACAGCATGCTCCATCTGTGCGGGTATGACCATATGACAGAAGAAGAAGCAAAAGAAATGGAACGGCGTCAGGAGGAGATCCTGCAGAGCCTTTCCATCACAAGATAAACAGAGAGGGGATAGAAACATGAACAGATTAAAAACAAGACTTCTTGTAACAGCAGCAGCACTCGCTGTATTTGGCACTTCCGCCCAGGCAGCAGAGCTGGTTCAAAAAGATGACGCACCGGTGACCAGAACGGATTCTCTGGCAGGTTTAAGCGTGGATTCTTCCTCTGAGGATACCACCGAGACTGCAGCAGAGGCTTCCACTGAAGCACTGGATCCTGATGCACAGGTACGCAGCAAACTGACCGGTCGCCTGGTTGATGCAGAAGTAGGAACCAAACGTCCCATGGCCATCATGCTCAACAATATTTACGATGCCTGCCCGCAGGCCGGTATCGAGGAAGCCGGTATTGTTTACGAGGCTCCCGTAGAGGGCGGTCTTACCCGTCTGATGGGAATCTTTGAAGATTACCGCGGTATGGAGAAGATCGGTTCTGTCAGAAGCTGCCGTGATTATTACATTGATTTTGCAAAAGAATTTGACGCCGTTTATATCCATTACGGACAGGCTGTTTATGCCATGAACAAGCTGAACGCCGAAGATACCGATAACATCAGCGGTCTTCAGTACCAGGAGCAGGCCGGCTCTGTCAGCGGTTACTGCGGTGAGGATATTTTCTACCGTACCAGTGACCGTCCGGCTCCTCACAATGTTTATATCAGTGAGGAAGGCATCAAGACTGCCATGGAGAGAAACGGTTACCGTACCGATTACGAGGATGATTTTGAGGCTCATTACAAATTTGCAGCTGACGGTGAGACCATCGTACCGGACGAGGGAACAGCAACGGTGATCCGTCCGGGCTACTCGGTAAACAAACCCTGGTTTGAGTATAATGAAGAGGCCGGTTACTATAACCGTTTCCAGTACGGAGAAGCACAGATCGATCAGAACACCAACGATCAGCTGGCTGTCACCAACATTATCTTCCAGGTATGCCAGTGGCAGAATTATGATGATAACGGTTATCTGAATATCGATACCCAGTCCGGCGGCGATATGTATTACTTCACCAAAGGCGGATATGAGAAAGGCACCTGGAAAAAAGCCGATCCGGAAGATCCGGACAGCCGTGCCGTTTATTACGATGCTGATGGAAATGAGATCACTCTGAATCAGGGCAGAACCTGGGTATGCATTATTCAGGACAGTTATGAGGATAATATTGTCATCGAGTAACAAAACAGATACCCCTCTGTAGAAACAGGGTATGAATAAATATATAGGAACATGAGGTGTACCGTGGGAAACAAAAGCAAAAATAAAGATTATCTAGTACAGGGTACGATTCTGGTAGCGGCATCTTTCATTGCCCGTATCATCGGAATGGTATACCGGATTCCGCTGAAGAACATACTGGGTACGGAAGGAATCGGGTATTACAGTACAGCAAACGAGCTCTATAATATCATTCTGATGGTTTCTTCCTTCAGCATCCCGCTGGCTGTGTCCAGGATGGTCTCGGAACGGCTCCATGCCGGAGAACAGAAGAATGCATACCGTGTCTTTCAGTGTGCCATGCGCTTTGCGATCGCCGTAGGAGCAGCCATGTCCATTGTGACATTCTTATTCGCAGGCGTCATTACAAAATATGCCATGAAAGCAGAAAATGCTTCCTATGCTCTGCGTGTCCTGGCACCGGCAATTTTCCTTTTTGCCATAACTGGTGTGTTCCGCGGATTTTTCCAGGGACGCAACACCATGGTTCCCACGGCGGCTTCACAGGTCATGGAACAGGTCGTCAACGCCATTGTATCTCTGGCAGCAGCCTTTCTTCTTGTGGGGTATGGAACAAAGCTCGGTGAAAAGAAGGGCAATGACAGTCTGGGACCTGCCTATGGTGCTGCAGGCGGTACGCTTGGAACAGTAGTCAGTATCGCTGTCGCACTGCTGTTTCTTTTCGTTGTCTATATGGCCTACCGTGGCCGGATGAACCGTCAGATGCGGCGGGATGTTACAAGTCGGAAAGAGGCTGACCGGGAGATTTATAAAATTCTGATCTGGACGCTTGTTCCCATTGTCTTAAGTACTGTGGTCTACAACATCGGAACCGTACTGGATCAGGGTGTTTTCAATGCCATTCTGGCAGGACAGGGCTACACAGAAAAACAGTATATGACCATCTGGGGCGTTTACTCCGGAGAATTCCGTGTACTGATGAATGTGCCTTTATCCATTGCCTCCTGCCTTGCGCCTTCTGTAGTTCCGAGCCTGGCGGCTGTTATGACAGACAATGACACAAAGGAAGCTTCCGTAAAGGTGCGTGATACGATCCGCTACACCATGATCCTCACGATCCCCTGTGCCGTTGGCTTCCTGGCCCTGTCTTCCCCGATCATGCAGCTGATCTTCGGTGATTCCACAAAGCTGGCTTCCGGTATCATGCAGACAGGTTCTCTTCTCATCGTGCTTCTGGGACTTTCCACACTGACGACAGGAATCCTGCAGGGACTGGGCCGGATGAAAGAGCCGCTGATCCATTCAGCGATCGCTCTTGTTCTCCATCTGATCGTTCTGGCTGTGCTGATGACGGTATTCAAGCTGAACATTTATGGTGTTCTTTATTCCAATATTTTCTTTGGACTGATCATGTGTATCCTGAATGCCATTTCCATAAAAAAATATCTTCGTTACCGGCAGGAACTGGTGCGTACCTTTATCATTCCGCTGGTATCTTCCGGTATCATGGGACTGGCCGCTTATGGAATTTACACCCTGTTCCATCTGGCTGCAGGAAATGCCGTTTCCTGCCTGGCAGCCATTCTGGCAGCGGTCATTGTATACGGAGTGGTACTGATCAAGCTGCGTGGAATTACAGAAAGAGAACTGTACGCCATTCCCAAGGGAGCAGTTCTGGTGGGAGTGCTGAAAAAATGCAGACTGTTATAAAAAGAAAACCGATCAAACGAGCAGCCGTTCTTCACGATCTTTGTACCGTGGGAAAGGCTGCCATGACAAACATTCTTCCTGTGCTGTCCATTCTGGGAGTTGAGGCCTGCCCGGTTCCGACCATGGTGCTTTCCACGCATACCGGCGGCTATGGAAGACCTGCCGTTTATCCGCTTTCCGGTTTTGCAGGAGACTGCGGAAAACATTTAAAGGAACAGGGCTTTTCCTTTGATGCTGTGTTTGTCGGCTATCTTGGAAATGAAAAAAATGTCCGGGAGGCTTATGCTTTTCTGGACGATTTTTCTTCCGGACCGATACTTTTTGATCCGATCATGGCAGATCATGGAAAGTTTTATTCCAATTTTGATGAGAGTTATAACGCCCTTTTAAAAGGGCTGATCCCAAGATGCACACTGATGACACCCAATTATACAGAAAGCTGTCTTCTCACCGGTGAACCGTATGAAGAGATCTGCACGGAAGACAAGCTTCAGAAGATTGCAGCAAAGCTGAAAAAACTTGGCTGCAAAAACGCGGTGATCACCAGCATTCCGTTGGAAGGAAGACTTTCCGCCGTTGGAATCCTGACGGAAGACAGGACAAAATGGTTTACTTATGAGCCGACAGGCAGAGCTTATCCCGGGACCGGTGATCTGTTCTCTGCGGTACTTCTCGGTGCGCTTCTGAAAGATCTTCCACTGGAAAAAGCAGCAGGAGCAGCACATCGTTTCGTGGCTCACTGCATTCAGAAAAGCGACGAAGCCGGTTACGATACCAGAGAAGGTGTCCTTCTGGAACCGGAGCTTCTGGAACTGGTAAAAATTGTTTCGTAAAAGAAACAAAAAAACGACCGATACTGTAACAAAGGAGTGGATGTTTATGAACAGCCAAAGTTACAGGATCGGTTTTTTTGCGGGTATTTTACTGCTTTCCCTGCTCTATATCTTCAGTGACACCCGATTTCAGGCAGAGCAGGAGAGTGTACGGGCAGAAAGTGAAATGCGTTATTATCTGAAAGAAGAAAACGGAACCGTCAGCGTTTATAGTGGAGAAACACAGGAGCTTTTTGAAAAAACCTCCATACCGTTTCGAAAACTTCCGGTAGAGATCCAGACGGAAATCCGCCAGGGAAAGTCTTTTTCCGGAGAAGAAGAACTTTTTGACTTTCTGGAAAATTACAGCAGTTAATTGAAAAAAGAGTAGATGTTTCCGGAAAAATGGTGTAAGATAGGGTGGTATGCTTGACATACTTGACCTAAGGAGGAATGACGGTATGGATTTACGGAAACATCTGAAGGATAAAAAGCGGATCGTCATCAAGATCGGTTCCTCTTCTCTGACCCATCCGGAAACTGGGGCACTGAATCTGACAAAAATGGAGGTTCTGGTCCGTGAGATCACAGATCTTCGGAATCAGGGAAAAGACGTGATCCTGGTCTCGTCCGGTGCGATCGCAGTCGGAAGTCAGGCCGCCGGTTTTCCAAAACGACCGGAACGGACCGAAGAAAAACAGGCCTGTGCAGCGATCGGTCAGGCCAGGCTGATGATGATCTATCAAAAGCTTTTTTCGGAATATAATCAAAGCTGTGCACAGATCCTGATGACCAAAAGCACAGTACAGAACAATCTCAGCCGGCTGAATGCGTATCATACTTTTGAAGAATTGTTAAAGCTGGGAGTGGTACCCATCGTAAACGAGAACGATACGGTTTCCACCTATGAGATGAAATTTGGTGATAACGACCGGCTTTCTGCGATCGTGACAGCCCTTGTGGGTGCGGATCTTCTGATCCTGCTTTCGGATATTGACGGGCTTTTCACCGATGATCCCCATACGAATCCGGATGCAGCGTTTATTGATGAGGTTCATGAGCTGGATGAAGAGCTCCTGCAAATGGGGAAGGATACCAGCAGCAGTAAGGTAGGTACCGGCGGCATGGCTTCCAAGCTGACTGCAGCCCGGCTGGCAGTCAGTTCCGGTGCCGATATGCTCATTGCCAACGGAAAGGACTTTCATATTCTGCACCGCCTGATGGAGGGCGAACATCTGGGTACTCTGTTTCAGGGAAGTGCAGGAAAAGATTTTTACCTGATGGATTATCTGGAAAAAATGTAACAAAGGAGATAGAAATATGGGAATTTCTGATGAAAAGATCCAGCGGATCAATGAACTTGCCCGCCGTTCCAAAGCAGAAGGGCTGACAGAAGAGGAAAAAAAGGAGCAGCAGCTCCTTCGGAAAGAATTTCTGACTTCCGTTCGTATGAATCTGAAAAGCCAGCTGGATAACATTGATATCTTAAACAAAGACGGCAGTATAGAAAATCTGGGTGATAAATATGGACAAAAACTCAAAGAAAAAGGAAATTAGAAAAGAGATCCTGAAATGCCGCCGTTCTCTCAGGGAAGAGGAGATCTGTTATGGCAGTCACAAAATCGCGGAGAAGATCCTTTCCATGGAGGTTTATCAGAAGGCAGAAGCGATTTATCTCTACATAGACTGTAAAGGCGAAGCCTCTGTAAAGGAGATTTATGAGGCAGCACTTAAAGATGGCAAGCGTATCGCCGCACCGAGAGTTCACGGAGATGATATGACCTTTTATTATATCCGCTCTATGGAGGAAGATCTGGAGCCTGGCTATTTTGATATTCCGGAACCGAAAACCTCCCTTCCGGAAGCTTCCGATGAAACGGCACTTCTTCTGGTACCGGGAGTAGGCTTTGACCCTCAGTGTCACCGTCTTGGTTACGGAAAAGGCTTTTACGACCGTTATCTGAGTGCTCATCCGGATCATCCGACCATCGCTCTGGCACTGGATTTTCAGATACGGGAAGAGATCCCGTCAGATACCTTTGATGTTCTGCCGGATCTGGTGGTAACGCCATCCAGTATTTACCGGCACAGATAAACCGCTGAACTTTTTTTGCAAAAGGAGAATATCTATGGATTTAAATGAAATCGGCCGTCTGGCAAAAGCCGCACAGCCTGCCCTTCAGAAAGCAGATACAGATGCAAAAAATCAGGTACTCCACCGGGCGGCAGAGCTCCTTGTGGAGCAGTGTGATTTCCTTTTGAAAGAAAATGAAAAGGATATGGAAAACGGCAGAACAAATGGTATGCCGGAAGGACTTCTGGACCGCCTTCTTCTGACGGAACAAAGAGTGAAACAGATGGCAGAAGGCCTCTCTCAGCTGGAGCTTCTGGAAGATCCTGTCGGAGAAGTGCTCTCCATGAAAAAACGGCCAAACGGTCTTCTGATTGGCCAGAAACGGGTGCCGTTAGGCGTGGTCGGCATCATTTACGAAGCTCGTCCGAATGTGACGGCAGATGCCTTCGGGCTCTGTTTCAAAACAGGAAATGCTGTGATCTTAAAGGGTGGAAAAGATGCCATCCATTCAAATAAAGCGATTGTAAAGGTTCTTCGTATGGCATTGGCAGAGAAGGGCTTTCCGGAAGCTGCCGTGACTCTCATTGAAGATACTTCAAGAGAAACCACTACAGCTTTTATGAAGCTTCGTGAATATGTGGATGTGCTGATCCCACGCGGAAGTGCAGGACTGATACGGGCAGTAGTGGAAAACAGCACGATCCCCGTTATTGAAACAGGTACAGGAAACTGCCATATTTATGTAGATGAAACGGCCGATCTTGATATGGCTGTAGATATCATTTTCAATGCCAAGACACAGCGCATCGGTGTCTGCAATGCCTGTGAATCTCTTGTGATCCATGAAAAGGTTCTGGATGCTCTGATGCCGAAGCTGAAAGCCCGTCTGGATGAAAAACAGGTGGAGATCCGTGGAGATGAGAAAGTCTGTGCCAGCATAGAAGGGATCGTGCCAGCTCAGGAAGCAGATTACGGTACGGAGTATCTGGATTATATTCTTTCCGCCAAGACGGTTTCCTCCCTTGATGAGGCCATCACACATATCAACCGTTATAATACAGGCCATTCGGAGGCTATCATCACCAATGACTACAGCCATGCACAGCGCTTTCTCGAGGAGATCGATGCAGCGGCTGTCTATGTAAATGCCTCTACCCGTTTTACAGACGGTTTTGAATTTGGATTTGGTGCAGAGATCGGCATCAGCACACAGAAGCTGCATGCCCGCGGACCTATGGGGCTTCTGGCACTAACCACCACGAAATACATTATTTACGGGAACGGACAGATCAGAAAGTAGGAGTGTAAACAAAAAATGAGCAAAGCAAATACAAAGGAACAGGAACCAAAAGAGCAGAAAAGTATGGCAAGAGAAATTCTTGAGATGGTGTTTTATCTGGTGATCGCCCTTGTGGCAGCACTTTTGATCGTAAAGTTTGTGGGTCAGCGTACTCAGGTGGACGGTCATTCCATGGATCCCACCCTGGCAGATGGACAGAATCTGATCCTGGATAAAATTTCCTATCGTTTCCATGACCCGGAGCGTTATGATATTATCGTATTTCCCTTTGAGGAAAATGGTAAAAAAGAGCACTTTATCAAACGAATCATCGGTCTTCCGGGTGAAACGGTTCAGATCATCGATGGTTACGTATACATCAACGGCGAGAAGCTTGAGAGTGATATCTACGGAGCTGAGGTTATGAAGTCAGCAGGAAGAGCTGCTGAGCCGATCACGCTTGGGGACGATGAATACTTTGTCCTGGGTGACAACCGGAACAACAGCCGTGACGGCAGATATCCGGAGGTTGGAAACATCAAACGGAGTGACATTACAGGCAGAGCCTTTTTAAGGATCTGGCCATTGAACAAATTTGGTTTACTGAAGCATCAATAAAAGGAAGCCGGAGCGCTGTTTCATCAAAGCAGCCCCGGCTTTTTTATTCCCGGTTGACATTTTCCCAGCTATTCGATAAGATAAGATGATAATGTTAGGTTCAAAAGTTCAAATGTTTGATTTTGCAGTAAGGAAGGATCATAGATTTATGAATACAGTAGATTTAGATAAGATCAACCTCAGTACGGAAGCACCAGTGCAGGAACCGGAACGCCAGTATTATTTTATGGCAAAGCTTCGTGCTCTGGTCAATGAAAAAAGCAAAAAGCTGGGTCGCCCTCTCGTTGCAAGTGCACAGACTTTTGGCTGTCAGATGAATGCCAGAGACAGCGAGAAGATTACAGGAATCCTGGAGGCCGTAGGTTATGAGATCACAGAAAATGAAAAAGCGGATTTTATTGTCTACAATACCTGTACCGTCCGGGAAAATGCAAATCTGAAGGTATACGGCCATCTGGGCATGATGGGACATGAGAAGAAGAAAAATCCGGATATGATGATCGCTCTCTGCGGCTGTATGATGCAGGAGCCACAGGTAGTGGAGAAGATCAAGAAGAGTTATCGTTTTGTGGATCTCGTATTCGGTACGCACAACCTTTATAAATTTGCAGAGCTGGTTTATACCTCCATGATTTCAGACCGCATGATCATTGATGTCTGGAAAGATACAGACAAGATCGTGGAGGATCTGCCCTGTGACCGGAAATATTTCTTTAAATCCGGTGTCAATATCATGTTTGGCTGCAATAATTTCTGCAGTTACTGTATCGTTCCCTATGTACGCGGCCGGGAGCGCAGCCGGGAGCCGGAAGAGATCCTGAAGGAGATCCGTTCTCTGGTAGCGGACGGAGTAGTAGAGGTCATGCTTCTGGGACAGAATGTCAATTCCTACGGAAAAAACCTCAAAAATCCCATAAGCTTTGCAGCTCTTCTGGAAGAGATTGAGAAGATCGACGGACTGGAACGGATCCGTTTCATGACTTCCCATCCCAAGGATCTCTCCGATGAGCTGATCGAGGTCATGGCAAAATCCAAAAAGATCTGTCCACACCTTCATCTGCCGCTGCAGTCCGGAAGCAGCCGGATCTTGAAGATCATGAATCGAAAATATACAAAAGAGCACTATCTGGAACTGGTGGAAAAGCTTCGAAAGGCAATGCCGGATATTTCCCTTACGACAGATATCATCGTAGGCTTCCCGGGTGAGACAGAAGAGGATTTTCAGGAAACACTGGATGTAATACGAAAGGTCCGTTATGACAGTGCGTTTACGTTTATTTATTCCAAACGTACCGGAACACCTGCTGCCGTTATGGAAGACCAGGTACCGGAGGATGTGGTAAAGGATCGCTTTGACCGTCTCTTAAAAGAGGTACAGGAAATTGCGAGAGAAACCTCATCCCGTTACACAGGGCAGGTTGTCGAGGTTCTGGCAGAAGAGAAAAATCATCAGGAAGCTGGTCATCTCACAGGCCGTCTTTCCAACAACCTTCTCGTTCATTTCAAAGGAGACGAAAGTCTCATCGGAAAGCTGGTATCTGTTCAGCTGACAGAATGCCGCGGATTTTATTATATGGGAGAGCTGGTCTGAGGACCGGCTTTTCTTTTTTGTAACTGTTCAGAGCCAAGCAGATTTCCATGCAAAAGTGTGAATCATGCTTGCATGAATGAACACTTTTGCATGGAAATCTATTTGGCGGATACGCCACACCGACGAAATGCGAAGCATTTTGGA
>OLQE01000939.1_pt1 | contig 18611 bp, 17 predicted proteins | sample 1643161 | NCBI WGS metagenome assembly OLQE01 (sample SAMEA3136650, study PRJEB25190) | human gut metagenome | reverse complement strand
GGGAATCGAACCCGTGTTACCGCCGTGAAAGGGCGATGTCTTAACCGCTTGACCACGGAGCCGATTGGCGTTGTTTTTGCTGCCGAACTTGGCAACAAATGTATATTATCACAGGTTGCGATGGAATGCAAGTGTTTTTTTGAAAAAATTCAAAAAATTTTATACAGTTCAAATTTTAGTTGTCAAAGCGGACGAAAGGAGTCCGGGGCAGGTGGTATGGGTGTGCGGCGGGCGGCTGCAAAGCTGTGGAAAATCTAGGCGTTCCGAAGCCCCTCCGGACGGGCACCGGAGCGATTCAACAGGAAAGCTTTATGCTTTCCCGTTTCAGCGCTCCTCAGACTCCGGGCGGGAAGCCCTGCGTCTGTCCCGTCCTCCAGAGCTTCGGAGCGCCAAGATTTTCACACAGCTTTGCAGATGCTCGCCGCACACCCATACCACCTGCCCCGGACTCCTTTCTGGCTTTGGAGGATGGAAGGGTATGAGAGACCGTCAGGTTTTGACCATAAAAAAGAACCTAGCGATTCCGTCGACTTTGAGGGCATGATATGGTAAAATAGCTCCAAAGGAGGTAGCGTATGGCAGCGAGAGAGCAACTGAATACGATAGAAATGGTATGGGAGCTGATGAACGGAACGACCGGGCATCTGGGCAGGACGGATTTTGTTCCGCAAAAGACAATGATATCTCCTTCCTTTGGCAGATCCTGCTTTGAGGAAGCGACTCCGGAGAGTCAGGGGATCTCCAGCGAGTATTTGGCAAAAATGATCCGGGAGCTGGCAGACAGCAAGCTGACGGATATGCATCATCTGATGATCCTCCGTCATGGAAAGAAGATCTGTGAATGCGATTTTTCGCCGTATCAGAGCGGAATCTGGCATGTCACGTATTCCATGTGCAAAAGTATTACCGGAATGGCAATCGGATTTCTGGAGGCAGAGGGAAAAGTATCGCTGGATGAAGATATCCACAGGATATTTGAAGGGCATGTGGGACTGCTGCAGAAAATCCTGCGTCCGGAGATCACAGTGGAAGACCTGCTGACCATGCAGAGCGGTGTGGATTTCAATGAAATGGGTGCGATTTCCGGAAACGACTGGGTCAGCGGTTTCCTTGACGCGCCGGTTCGTGGGACTCCGGGTACCACGTTTGAATACAACAGTATGAATTCTTATATGCTGTCTGCGATCGTCACGGAACGGACGGGAATGTCCATGATGGAATACCTGACCCCGCGCCTGTGGGAACCTCTGGGAATTAAGCATATTTTCTGGGAGAGCTGTCCGGCGGGGATCACAAAAGGCGGCTGGGGACTGTTCCTGTGTCCGGAAGATGCGGCGAAGCTGGGGCAGCTGTATCTTCAGGATGGTATCTGGGAAGGAAAACGGGTGCTTCCGGAGGGATGGGTGGAACGTTCCACAGCGGTTCATTCCATGCCGGATGAACGAATGGGAAAATATGGATACGGATATCAGATCTGGATGGAGGAGCGTCCCGGCAGCTATGCGTTTAACGGGATGCTCGGACAGAATGTGCTGGTTCTTCCGGATCTGGAGATGGTTTTGGTGACCAATGCGGGAAGCAATGAGTTGTTTGTGAACTGCGATCTGCTGCGGATCCTGAGAAAGTATTTCGGAAAGGATTTCAGCGCTGCGGAGCATCTTCCGGAGGATGAATGGAAACAGAGGCAGCTTGCGATCCTGCAGCGGAAGATGGCAGGGATTCAGTATGACAGAGCGCCGATCCTTCGGGGAGGCTGGAAAAATCATTGCCCTGGCAGGAGAAACGCTGCGGCAGAATATGGCAGGGAGAAGCTTCTGGACGGAAAGATGTATCAGATGGAAGACGTCCATGTGGGGCTGTTTCCGCTGGCGATGCAGGTGTTTCACAATAATTTTTCCAATGGAATACAGAAGATGGGCTTTTGCTATGAACAGGGAAGGCTGTACCTTCTGCTGGAAGAAGGAGAGGATCATCACAGGATAGAACTTGGCAGAAACGGCGCCGCGGTAAGTACGGTGGAAGTAAACCAGGAGAAATATCTGGTGGCAGCGACCGTAGAATTTGCGTCCAACGAGGATGGGATCCAGGTGCTGAAGATCGGGATTGCCTTTCTGGAAGAGGCGATGCGCAGGACTTTGAGGATTTATTTCCATGGGGACCGGATCGAAGTGCGCTGGAACGAAACGCCGGGCTGCGCGCTGATCATGGAAGGGCTGGAAAGTATTATGTCGGAAATGACGGGGAAATTTCTCAGCTATATCAAGGAGAGAGGCGGGGATGAAGTGATCCATCTGCTGATGAAGCGGACGATCGAACCGGTGGTGTACGGGACTCTGATCCAGTCCGGAGAAGAAGACGACACATGATACCCCAGCAATAACTGCTGCAGGGATTGGCTGCAATTCGTTTTTTAAAAGAATGGGAAGAAGATAGTATAAAGATCGCCCGGCGGCTGTTATAACGGCAGCTGGGCGATCTTTAGATATTTGAGCGATCAAAGACCGAGAGCCATATCGCCTTCCCGGATCCATCCTTTCTTTCTCATAAGTTCAGAGAAGATCAGGGACAGCACAGCAGGAAGAATGAAGTGCAGCAGTATGATCTTTGCGAGCACGATGCCGGCTGGATCGTAGGCGATCATGGTTTCGTAAGTGGTAAGCTGTCCGACCAGTCCTGCGGATCCCATTCCGGAACCGGTGGCGTTGTTCTGCATATTTGTCAGCATGGTTCCCACAGGACCGAGAATGGCGCTGGACAGGATTGCCGGCAGCCAGATCAGCGGATGGCGCATGATATTGGGTACCTGAAGCATGGAGGTTCCGATTCCCTGGGCGATAAAGCCGCCGAATCCGTTTTCACGGTAGCTGGCAACGGCAAATCCGATCATGTTGCAGCAGCAGCCGATGGTCGCGGCGCCGGCGGCAAGACCGGAAAGATTCAGGATGATCCCCAGTGCGGCAGAGCTGATCGGAAGGGTCAGAACTATTCCCATTACGACGGAGACGATGATACCCATCAGAAGCGGCTGCTGTTCCGTTCCCCAGTTGATAATGCTTCCAAGACCGGTCATGAGACGGGAGACTGGAGGACCCGCCAGAAGTCCAGCAGCGCCGCCAAAGGCGATGGTGACCACAGGGGTCAGGATGATATCCAGTTTTGTTTTGCCGGAGATCAGATGCCCGAAGGTAATGCCGACGAAAGCTGCGACGAAAGCTCCCAGAGGTTCACCCGGACCGGAAAAGATCACATTTCCGTCTACAAAGAAGGTTCCGGCGAGGAGCTGGCTGGCATAGCCGCCGATGACTCCGGCGATGGCGGCGGATACCGTGACAAGAGAGCTTTCCCGGTATTTCACGGCGACGCCGATGCCGATGCCCGCGCTGGTCAAGGCTGCGGCGATCTTGCCGATCTGGAAGATCATATCGCCGGCGGGACCGCCGATCAGGGTGCCGATCTGCTGCAGGATCGTTCCGATAATCAGAGTTGCAAACAGGCCGTGGGTCATTCCGCCAAGGCCGTCGATAAAGATGTGGGTGCACACCTTTTTCAGAGTTTTCATAACTTGTCCTCCCATAAGATGATGTCTGCTGCGGAACTGTTGGGAATCCAACCAACATCCGAAACAGCTTGTTTACAGTTAAAGTTTACAATTGACTTTCAAGACTGTAAAAGTCTAGCATAAAACGAAAAGGAAATCAAGTGAAGAATCGGGCAAAATGCAGGCGGGTATGTTGAAATTTTTGGATCATACTGAGAAAAAATCAAAAAAAGGTCGGAGGATATCGGGAAAAGTCAAAATTTTTAGACGCTTTCACATTGACAGACGGGGAAAATGGAACTATAATAGAAATATCAGAAGACAACAGCGCGGGATGGAGCAGTCTGGAAGCTCGTCGGGCTCATAACCCGAAGGTCGCAGGTTCAAATCCTGCTCCCGCAATTTTTGATGCTCTTTACAGTTTCCATGTCAGGTGGAAATGTAGAGGGCATTTCTTTTGTTTTTTATACAGTCTGCGCATTTGTTGCGCAGACTGTATAAAAATATAGTGTCTTTGGACATCCGTCTCGTCGCGAAGCGATTTTTCATGGGCGGATGCCGCAAAAGTTCAGCAGGCTGAAACGTTACTGTTTTTCAGTGACAGTTTCTTCTTTTGGAAGACTCTGCATATAAGCGTCCATCGCCTCTGCAACGACTTTGGAATGTGCAACCGCTTCAACAACCGTCCGGGCGCCGTTCACTACATCGCCGCTGGCGAAGATTTCCGGACGAGAGGTATGTCCTTCCTTGTCAGTCAGAAGAAGTCCGCGGCTGTTGACATCCAGTCCTTTGGTGGTGTTGACCAGTTTGTTTTTCGGTCCCTGGCTGATGGAGATGATCACGCTGTCTGCCGGGTAAAGCTTCTCAGTTCCGGGAATCTGTTCCACAGAACCGTCTTCCTTTTCCAGGGCATCAGCAAAGATGACGCCGTCATCGGTGATTTCCACCGGAATCTTGCTGTAAATAAATTCCACGCCTTCCAGAACGGCGTACTCGTACTCGTGCTTGCTTGCCGCAACGGTGGAGGTGCGGGAGAAGCACTGCAGAGAACGGACTCCTTTTCGAAGTGCCGTGCGGGCAACATCCATGGCGGCGTTTCCGGCGCCGATCACGATCACATGCTTGCCCAGGTGGAAACTGTCAGGGTTGTTCAGGTAATTGATCCCAAAGTGTACATGACCAAGGGTCTCTCCTTTGATGTGCAGCGCGTTGGGACGCCACACTCCGGTTCCGATAAAAATAGATTTATAGCCGTCGCGGAGCAGGTCGTCAATGGAGATGGCTCCGCCGATGGTCGTGTTTGGACGAACTTTGATATCTTTCAGGATCAGATGGCGGTACTCGAAATCATCGAGAATGCTTTTGGGAAGCCGGAATTCCGGAATGCCGTAGCGCAGGACGCCGCCGATCTTGTCCTTGCCTTCAAAAATCGTGACCTGATAGCCCTTGCGCGCCAGAAGGACAGCGATGGTCAGGCCGGCAGGACCGGAACCGATGATCGCGACACGGATTCCATTGGACGGAGCAGGACCTTTGACCATTTTGGAACTGTAGGTACTGGAAATATAGTTTTCGATGGTTGAAAAATGTACCGGAGCGCCTTTTTTTCCAAGCACGCAGTGACCTTCACACTGGTTTTCGTGATTGCAGACCAGACTGCATACCGTGGTCAGAGGGTTGTTCTCAAAGAGCATCCATCCCGCCTCATCCAGCTTTCCGTTGAGCATCAGCTGGATGACGGTAGGGATCGGTGTGTGGATGGGGCAGCCTTTCTGACACTGGGGAACTTTACAGTTCAGACAACGGTTCGCTTCGTCTAATACATGAATTGCCATAACATCCTTCCTTTCGAATAAGATGGCCGCCGGATCTCACGAACTGATATACGGCGGTATGAACAGTAACTCTGCGCAGTAAATGCGCAGACCTGACTGAATAGTTACATTCTGTCTACTATTGTACTTGGAATCATGGAAAATGTAAAGGTTGACAAGTGAAAAGAGGATGAAATAAAATATAAGAAGCAAAAGGCATTTTTTCAATGCCAATAACAGTTCAGGAGATAGAAAATGGCAAAAAAAGGAAAGAAAAAATCAGGAAGTACAGCCGGAAAAATTCTCTGGAGGGTTCTGTTCGTCCTGGCGCTGTGTGTACTTGTTTTTTCTGTATATAATCTGATCCAGATATTCCTCTCATACAAGGAGGGCACGGATGAATACGATGAGCTGCGGCAGTATACGGCTGCTGTGACGCCGGCTGCGGAACAGCCCCAGACAGATGACAGCAGCAGTGTGGAGGAACAGCCGGCTCAGCCGCCGCTGACGGTGGATTTTGCGTCTCTCCAGGCGATCAATCCGGATGTGAAAGGATGGCTGTACATCGAAGCTTTGGATATCAGTTATCCCATCGTTCAGGGAGCGGACAACGACGAGTATCTGCATACGACTTATGAAGGAAACAGCAACTATGCGGGATCCATATTTGTGGATTATCAGAACAGCGGGGATTTTTCTGACTGCAACACCATTGTGTATGGTCATAATATGAAGAATCAGTCCATGTTCGGAAAGCTGAAATTTTTCAAGGAGAGGGAGAGCTATAAGGACAGTGTCTATTTCTGGATCCTTACCCCGGAAGGAAATTACCGGTATCAGGCGTTCAGCGCCTTTTATACCGATGCGGTAAGTGACGCGTACACACTGTTTTCCGGTCCGGGAGAAGCATTTACCCAGTATCAGGCGGATATGGCAGCCAGAAGCGAGATCCCTCTGGAAGTTCCGGCGATGGATGAAAACAGCAAGATTGTTACACTTTCCACCTGTGCGGCGAGAGATTCCTCTCAGCGTTTTGTGGTGCAGGGAGTAAGGATATCGTAAGCGGACAGCTTGGGGAGGAGAAAAATGGAGAAAATCGAGAGACTGCAGCAGATCATCGACCGATGTGACCGGCTGGTGTTTTTTGGAGGAGCCGGCGTGTCCACGGAGAGCGGAATTCCGGATTTCAGAAGTGTGGACGGGCTGTATCATCAAAAGTATGAGTATCCGCCGGAGACGATCCTGAGTCACAGTTTTTTTATGAGACATCCGGAGGAATTTTTCCGCTTTTACCGGGAAAAGATGCTGGTGCTGGATGCGGCACCAAACGCAGCACACAAAAAGCTGGCGGAACTGGAACAAGCCGGAAAGCTGAAGGCAGTGGTGACCCAGAATATTGACGGTCTCCATCAGGCAGCCGGGAGCCGGAAGGTTCTGGAGCTGCATGGCAGCATCCACAGAAATTACTGTATGAACTGCGGTGCGTTTTATGATGCGCAGTATATCAGGGATACGGATGGTGTTCCGCGGTGTAAACACTGCAAGGGAATTGTGAAACCGGACGTTGTCCTGTATGAGGAAGCCCTGGACCAGAAGATTATGGAAGAGTCGGTAAATGCTATTTCAGAAGCAGATGTATTGATCGTAGGGGGAACGTCCCTGGCGGTTTATCCGGCGGCAGGGCTGCTCAGATATTTTCAGGGAGAAGCGCTGATCGTGCTGAACCGGAGCGCCACACCGGTGGACGGCAATGCGGATCTGCTGATCGAAGAACCAATCGGGCAGGTGATGGCCCGGATAAAAGTGAGGTAGTTATGAATTACGAAGTTGGAGATATTGTGAAATTGAAAAAGCCGCATCCTTGCGGCAGCAGTGAGTGGGAAATTCTTCGCGTGGGCGCGGACTTCAGGCTGAAGTGCGTCGGCTGCGGACACCAGATCATGATCGCGCGGAAGCTGGTGGAAAAAAATACAAGAGGCCTCCGGAAGAAAGAGTAGAGTGTGTCTGAACATGCGTTTCTGCAGTCTGCACGCTCCCGATAGACAGAGTGCCTGCGGAAAATTTAGCGTATAGAACATGAAAACGGCGGACAGATATGGGCATCTATGGATCCTTTCGGATCCTGCCCGTGTCTGTCCGCTGTTTATTCCCGCGGGCAATGAGCCAAGCGGACATGCTTGCATGTCCATTTGGCGGTGCTGTGTGCCGGTGGCACACGGTTAGCGCTGACCGGAGCGGAGTGAAGACCAAAAACCTCGTGGTTTGCCGCGGGGTTTTTGACCCTCGCGTATTGTCGAAAGATTTTATTTAATAGTTTTTCTTATGTACTTCAAAGTAGGACTGGCTGTAGCTGCAGACAGGGCATATTTCCGGAGCGGAGGTTCCCACATGAATGTGTCCGCAGACACGGCATTCCCAGACCGTTTCTTCGATTTTCTCGAATACCTGTCCCTTTTCCAGATTTTCCAGCAGCTGTCTGTAACGTTCTTCGTGGCGTTTTTCGATTGCGCCGACTTTCCGGAAGCGCTCTGCCAGGTCATGGAAGCCTTCTTCCTCGGCGTCTTTCGCCATACGGTCATACATATCGGTCCACTCGTAATTTTCGCCGGTCGCTGCGGCCAGAAGGTTTTCCGCGCTTGTTCCCAGATGTCCAAGCTCCTGATACCAGAGGCGGGCATGTTCCTGTTCGTTGCGCGCTGTCATCAGGAATAATTCCGCGATCTGTTCATATCCTTCTCTCTGGGCGATCTGAGCAAAGAAGGTGTATTTGTTTCTTGCCTGGCTTTCACCGGCAAAGGCTTCCTGAAGATTCTTTTCTGTTTTTGTACCTGCATAGGGAGAGGTTCCGGATGCGGACGGTACTTCTTCTAACTTTTCGAAAGAAGATGCTGGCTGTTTGCAGATCGGGCAGGTATAATCCTCCGGAAGAGTTTCTCCTTCATAAATATAACCGCAGATCTTACATTTCCATTTTGTCATTGTTTCTGTTCCTTTCTTTTTGCCTTTCTTTGTTTCCTGCTTTTTTGTGCCTTGTTTTAAGTCCCCGGCTCTGCTGATATAAGCAGTGTGAAGCATCTTTTCCGCCAGTTCACTGAGCGGTTTTCCATAGAAATCCAGGTAAAGCTGTTTGATTTCCGGATTTTCGTGACTGAGACGCAGGGTCATCTGCTCGTCGCGGCGGTACAGGCTGGCGATTCGGGCTTTGCGTACGTCGTCGGCGTCTGCTTCCAGATTTCGCGGCTGGCCTCCGCCGCCGATACATCCGCCCGGACAAGTCATCACTTCAATAAAGTGATATTCTTTTGTGCCTTCTTTTATGTGCTCAATTATCTTGCGGGCGTTTTGCGTGCCGTGTACGGCGGCTACATTGATCTGCATCCCGGCGATTTCCAGACTTGCCTCACGGATTCCGTCATAACCCCGGACAGGTTTCAGCGTATAGAAATCTTTCGGAGCATTTTCACCGGTGATGTACGTATATGCCGTTCGCAGTGCGGCTTCCATGACTCCGCCGGTATTTCCGAAAATCACGCCGGCGCCGGATGCCTCTCCCATCAGACGATCGTAGGCGCTGTCTTCCAGAGACTGGAAATCGATGCCTTCTTCTTTTGCCCAGCGCGCCAGTTCACGGGTCGTGATCACATGATCCATATCACGCATATCCGGGATTCCCAGCATTTTTCCGGCCGCGTTCATTTCCTGGCGGCGGATTTCAAACTTTTTGGCGGTGCATGGAGTCAAGGCGACATTGACAATTTTTGTCGGATCAATTCCCATTTTCTTTGCGAAATACGTTTTGATCGTCGGTCCTTGCATTCCGATCGGGCTTTTGGATGTGGAAATGTTTGGAAGAAGTTCCGGATAGTAGGTCTCCGCAAACTTCACCCATGCCGGACAGCAGCTGGTAAACTGCGGAAGCGGCGCTGTCTTTTTCGTGATTCTTTCGATCAGCTCGCTTGCCTCTTCCACGATGGTAAGATCTGCTGCAAAGTTGGTATCCAATACATAATCCGCCCCGAGCGCACGGAGAAGCGCAACCATTTTGCCCTGAACAAATTCTCCGGGCTGCATGCCGAACGCTTCGCCAAGAGCTGCACGGACGGACGGCGAAGTGCTGACAATGACTACTTTTTCCGGATCGTTGACGGCGGCTCTCACATCCGGGTATTCATACACCTCCGTGATGCTCGCCGGAGGACAGACGTTGGCACACTGTCCACAGTGGATACAGATAGCCTTTCCTCCCGTCTCCTCCAGGGTATAGGTTCCAAGAACTCCGATCGCATTGGTACATACCTCTTTGCACATCCCGCATTTGATACAAGTTTCTTCGTTTCGGCAAATACTCGGATTGTCTGTTTCAATCGGTACCCGCACAGACAGCGGCAAATGCCTTGTCATAAAATCCTCTCCTTTTTTTTTGAATTTTCGATTGTGGATCTTCCGCAATTGAATGATTGGGAAAAACAGGAATAAAATATAACAAAAAACGGATAAAACATTCGTTTTATCCGTTGCACAATATCTATCGGGAAATCCTGTGTGATTCTATTACTGCAACTGGCTGTCATTCTCATGTTACATGGATTAGACCCTATAGCTTTGCGTCGCCATCTTTCGAAGGTTTTGCCAAAAATTATTCGGTTGTTTTCTGTTATCATCAAACCATATTCTTCAAATTTTGTCAAGTATTTCCGATACTAAAGTATGTTTTGGTTAAAGGTGGACGAAAGTGACCAGGGGCAGGTGGTATGCGTGGACGGCGGGCGGCTGCAAAGATATGGAAAATCTAACCGTTCCGAAGCCCCTCCGGACGGGCACCGGAGTGATTCGCAAGGAATTGTTGATCAATTCCCTGCTCAGCACTCCTCAGGCTCAGTGCGGGAAGCACTTCGCCTGACCCGTCCTCCGGAGCTTCGGACCGCTAAGATTTTCTCATATCTTTGCAGATGCCCGCCGTCCACGCATACCACCTGCCCCTGGTCACTTTCTGCTTTTGGTATCCGGGAAGTCATAAGTGTCCGTTATTTCGGGGTTCATAGAACAAAATATTTTCCGGGGGCAAAAAAGTGTAGCAATACAGGTCTGCCGCCCGTACAAGGAGCTTTCTGCAGGATGAGTGTCACAGTTTATTGAGAATTTGATCCGACATCAATCGGTATAAAGGACAAGAGAAACCAAAAAGTTTATGACCTTCCGGTCTCAAAAAACAGAAAGCTGACAGGGACCGATGGCATGTGTGTTCGGCGGGCATCTGCAGGGAAGTGAGAAAATCTAACCATTCCGAGGCTCCGGAGGACGGGACAGGCGAAGTGCTTCTCGCACTGAGCCTGAGGAGCGCTGAGATGGGAAAGCATAAAGCTTTCCTGTCGAATCGCTCCGGTGCCCGTCCGGAGGGGCTTCGGAATGGTTAGATTTTCCACTTTTCTGCAGCCGCCCGCCGAACACCCATGCCATCGCTCCCTGCCAGCTTTCGTCCGCTTTAGCCCAAAGTACCCAAAGAAAAAATCCCCTGACTCTTGTATTTTTTTCGCATTTATGGTAGAATCAGGTTCTGTGATATACAAAAACGGATTCCTTGCTCCCTGGAGTGCAGGGGGCCAAAGACCAGAAGGAGGGAAAGCATGAACAAGTACGAATTAGCACTGGTTGTAAACGCAAAGCTTGAGGAAGAAGAGCGCAATGCCGTAGTAGAGAAAGCGAAAGGCTATGTAACCCGTTACGGCGGAACCATCTCTGAGGTGGAGGAGTGGGGCAAAAAACGTCTCGCTTATGAAATCCAGCACATGCGCGAAGGCTTCTATTATTTCATCCAGTTCGAAGCAGAGACGACTGCTCCGGCAGAGATCGAGCGCCATATGCGTATTATGGACAATGTACTGAGATACCTGGTTGTTAAGAAAGAGGCATAAGAGGTAGATCAATGAATAAAGTCATTTTAATGGGAAGACTGACAAGAGACCCGGATGTGAGATATTCCGCAGGTGAGAACGCAACAGCGGTTGCCCGCTATACACTTGCTGTGGACAGACGTTTCAAGCGTGACGGAGACGCTACCGCTGATTTTATCGGCTGTGTTGCTTTCGGACGTCAGGCGGAGTTTGCAGAGAAATATCTGCGCCAGGGAACGAAGATTGCCATCACCGGCCGCATCCAGACCGGAAGCTATACCAACCGCGAAGGCCAGAAGGTTTATACAACAGACGTTGTTGTTGAGGAACAGGAATTTGCGGAGAGCAAGAGTGCAAGCGAGCACAACGGCGGCGGATACGCTGCGTCTTACAATTCCGCGCCTGCACCTGCACCGGCGGCTGCTCCCCGTGATATGGGCAGCATTTCCGCAGATGGGTTTATGAACATTCCGGATGGAATCGACGAGGAGCTTCCATTTAATTAATCGTGATAAAGGAGAGTGTGAACATGGCTTACAATAACAGTGAGAAACCGGCATCCAGAAAACCGATGCGCAGAAGAAGAAAAGTCTGTGTTTTCTGCGGCGGCGAAGAAATCAGCTACAAGGATGCAGCAAAACTGAAAAAATATGTATCTGAGCGTGGAAAAATCCTGCCGAGAAGAGTGACAGGCACCTGTGCAAAACATCAGAGAGCAGTCACTGTAGCAGTAAAACGCGCAAGACATATGGCAATTATGCCGTATGTGGATGACTGATTCCGCGTAGAACTGTTATAGCAGAGATTTTATAAGAAATACGCAGAAAAGGCTGATGTCCATGGAATCCACGGCATCAGCCTTTTGGTTACAGAGAGGACACAGTGAGAATGAAAAAGGCAACAATTAAGGATGTGGCAAGAGAGGCGGGAGTTGCAGTTTCCACAGTATCCAATGCATTGAACGGTTCCAACCTGGTGACGGAGGAGACCAGGAATAAGGTGCAGGAGGCGGCGCGGAAGCTGGAGTATGTTCCAAATATGAATGGCCGTAATCTGAAAAGCACAAGAACCAGAAAATTGTGCTGTATTACATCAAGTATACGTGGAGAATATTTTTACAGACTTTTTGATGCAATCAATGAACGCTGTAATAAAAAGGAATATGGACTTCATATCGTAATTACGAGGAATTCCAGTGAGGTAATGAGAAATATTCTTGGTGGTGGGTATGATGGATTCTTTTTATTTGAAGGACAGTGGATTCAGGAACAAGAACTGGAAACTCTTCAGAAAAACCGTATTAAGGCAGTGATGTTGGATAGAAAAATAGAAATGCCTACGGTTGGAAGTGTTGTTTTTGACTCCTACCGTGCCGGTTATGAAGTGACAAAGTATCTGATCAATCTCGGTCATAAAAAAATCGGTTTTATTGAATCTGCGTCAGATATCTATGATTGCAGTGAACGAAAAAGAGGATATGAGGATGCGATGCAGGAATTTGGGCTGATTCCGAGAAAACAGGACATCATACAGGGAATGTTTGAGGAGAACGTTACCTATGCGGCGGTGATCGGACGGGCACGCCTCTCGGATGGAGACCTTCCGACTGCTTTTGTGGCGGGGAATGATCAAAGTGCGATCGGATGTATGAAAGCGCTGGATTTTCTGGGATATAAAGTTCCTGAGGAGATCAGTGTGGCAGGGTTTGATGATATTGAGATTTCACAATATTTTTCGCCTGCGCTGACAACGGTAAAAAACCCCATTGAGGAACAGGGACGGCGGGCTGTGGACCAGATGATGGAACTTCTGGAGATGAAAAAATCGGGTAGCAGCATTGTTCTGCAGGGAGCATTGATGGTGAGAGGATCGACGGGTATATGCAGAGTACGGTAAAACAAAACAAAAAGTCAAATTGTCTATGATCTGGCGGGGAAAATAGCTGTCATAGGCAATTTTATACCCGTAGAATAAAAACGTTTTTAAACAAAATCACGAAAAAATTGAAAGAAATATAAAAAAAAACATAAATTATGCTTGTAAATACAGAGGATACGTGGTAATATAATCACCAAGAAATAAAAACGTTTTTATTTAGAAAAGCAAGGAGGGTGCACAATGAAAAAAGAAAGTGTGGGAGACAGTTCTTTGAAACGTTGGTTCCGGGATTTTAAGAAACAGATTCCTCTGCAGCTAATGGTTTTACCGGGAATCGTATTTATGATTGTGTTCAGCTACATACCGATTTATGGTCTGAGCATTGCGTTCAAGAACTATACAGTGGTCAGCACGATCAGTTCAGCACAGTGGGTTGGTTTAGAGAACTTTGCGATCATTGCGGAGGACAAGTATTTCTGGGAATCCGTGATCAATACGCTCGGTATCAGTCTTCTGAAGCTGGCGTTTGGATTTATCACTCCGATCATACTTGCCGTGATGATCTACGAAGTCAAGGATGGTCCGTTTAAAAGGATCGTACAGACAATCTCTTATCTGCCTCATTTCCTTTCATGGATTGTTCTTGGCGGTATGCTGATTAGCTGGTTTTCCACCACGGGTATGTTTAATCAAATTTTTATGTGGCTTGGATTGGTGGAAGAAGGAAAGAATTTTCTGCTGGATGCGGATAAATACTGGTGGATCGCGGCCCTGTCAGACGTCTGGAAAGAGGCAGGCTGGGGAACGATCCTGTATCTGGCAACTATGGCAGGCATTGATCCTACGTATTATGAGGCGGCAAGAATCGATGGTGCCAGCAGAATGAGACAGATTTGGAGCATTACGATCCCGATGATAAAAACGATCATCAGCCTTAATTTTATCCTGACAGTTTCAGGACTGCTCAACTCCAATCTGGATCAGACCCTGGTTCTGATGAACACGCAGAATCAGCAGCGGGCAGAGGTCATCAATTCCTATGTTTACCGTATGGGTCTTGCTCAGGGAGATTTTTCCTATGCGACGGCAGCCGGACTTGGAGTGTCGGTGGTGTCTGTGATACTCCTGATCATTGCAAATATGTTGACGAAACGACTGAACGATCAGTCTGTCCTGTAAAGAGAGGTGCCATATGCAAACGAATGTAAGAGCAAGTTCAAAAAAATCCGGCGGCGGATTTCATCTGAGTCAGGATAAAGTGTTTCGATTTTTCAATGTATTGATTCTATGTATCCTGACCGCAATCATCGTATTTCCGATTTGGAATGTTATCGTAAACTCATTCAGTTCCGCACGGGCGGTTGCGGAGGGAGACAGTATCTTCTGGCCCTCGGAATTTTCTCTGGAAAATTATAAAGCGGTGTTCCGTGACAGCAGTATCTGGACAGCTTTTCTTGTGTCGGCAGCGAAAGCAGTGCTCGGAGTGGTCTGTCACGTGCTGTTCTGTTCTATCGTGGCTTACGGAATGAGCAAGGAGTATTTAAAAGGAAGAAAACTTTACACCGCCATGGGTGTGATCACAATGTTTTTTTCGGGAGGAATTATTCCTACCTATTTGCTGATCAAATCACTGGGAATGCTGAATAGCTTTTGGGTTTATATTATCCCGGCATTATTCAGCTATTACGATATGATCATTCTGATGAATTTCTTCCGCCAGGTGCCAAGTTCTCTGGAGGAAGCGGCGCAGATCGATGGCGCCGGGATCTGGAAGGTTTTTGCGAAAATTATCCTGCCAACTTCAAAACCGGCGTTGGCGACAATCGCGCTGTTCCATGGTGTCTGGCAGTGGAACGATTTTATGACAGCAAAGCTTTACGTGACAGAAAAAGCATTATATCCTCTGCAAATGAAACTGTATGAAATCATTGTTCAGCAGCAGATGTCAACGATGACGAATCCAACCAGTGTTACGGTTGCAACGACGACGAAGGGCATTCAGCTGGCGACAATTATTGTGACCACATTGCCGATTGTTATTATTTATCCGCTCCTTCAGAAGCATTTTGTCAGTGGCATGATGCTTGGAGCAGTAAAAGAATAAAAGGAGAGAGAAAAATGAAGAGAAAATTAGTTTTGGCAACAGCAGCTGTTTTGATGCTTTCCATATTGGGTGCATGCGGCGGTGAGAACAAGGATGCGGCGACAGGCACGCTTCCGGAACTGGATGGAAGATATGAGGTGGATGAGAATACTCCGGCGTATCAGCTTGATACAAAAGAAGACAATAAACTGGTATGGTACGTAAATGCGGACTGGTGGAACACCGAATGGGGCAATGACGTTGTGACAAAAAAAATCCAGGAGGATCTGAACCTGGAGATCGAATTTGTGACAGGAGATGATACGAAACTGAATACTTATTTCGCGGGTGAAGATCTGCCGGATATCATCACGATTTTCGATGCAAATTCCAGCATTGCCAAGAGTGCTTCCCAGTGGGCGTATTCCTTGAATGATCTGGCAGAGAAATACGATCCGTATTTTTATCAAGTGGCAAAGGAAGATACGTTGAACTGGTTTAAGATGGAAGACGGAAAAACTTACGGGTATCCGGGCTATTCCAACAGTCAGGAGGATTATGACAGCGGCAATCTGAATGCATCCACCGCGTTCGTTATTCGAAAGGATATCTATGAGGCGCTGGGACAGCCGTCTATGAGTACGCCGGAGGAATTCCTGGATGTGCTTATGCAGATTAAGGAGCAATTCCCGGATGTTATTCCGTTTGGTTCCAACTCTATGACCAGCGATGAAGGATCTCTCGGAAAAGATCTGCAGAACTTCCTCGGTGTTCCGATCGAGAATGAGGATGGTACCTGGTATGACCGCCAGATGGACGAGGACTATTTAACCTGGATCAAGACGTTGAATCAGGCATACAAAAACGGATGTATCAGCGATGACAACTTCTCCGACGATGGCACGGCACATGAGGAGAAGGTAAAGGCAGGAAAATATGGCTGCATATTTATTGGAGGAACACCGCAGCGAAGCGGACCGCTGCAGACTTGGTACAGCACCAATCCAGATGCTATGTATATTGCAATCGACGGACCACAGAGTACGATGGGACGTGAAATTACGCTGGCTCAGGCAGGGTTGTCCGGATGGCCGGTAAATTATATCACAAAAAATTGCAGCGATCCGGTGAAAGCAATCGAACTCTTTACTTACTTGCTGACAGACGAGGCTGGAATTCTGACCACTTATGGTATTGAAGGAGAAACCTATCAGATCAACGACGAAGGCAAATACGAACTTCTTCCGGAAGTGGAGGAGATGAGAAACAATGAAAACGACAAATTCAAAAAGGTATACCGACTTGGAGAATTTTGTCTTTTTGGCCATGACCGCTACAAAATGCTGGGCAATGACGTTTCGCCGGCAATGGTACAGCTGAACGAGTGGGGCAAAGGAAAGTTAAAAACACAATTTGTAATTGAAAACATCGACCCGGATCAGGGAACCGCAGAGGCACGCAGTATCAGCGCAATTAATACCAATTGGGCGACAACACTGGTAAGCCTGATCCGAGCGCAGGATGATGAGCAATTTGAGACAATTTTGAGTGACTATCAGACTTTCCGTGAAGAGAACAATTGGGATTCAATTGTTGAGATCCGCAATGAGAAAATGGAAAATAACAGAGAAAAACTTGGATATTAAGGACAGAAGAGGGACAGGGCATGATGTTATCCCGCATTTTATCTACATTCAGATCATGTTATATTCAGTGGAATTAAAAGCGGCATGACATAAATTATTCTGATAGATTTTCCATCAGATTGCTTTATGCCATGCCTTTTGTGTTATCATAATGATCGTTGCATTAAAATAGCAGGCCTGCACCCTGGAAAAGTCTGGCCTGCTACTGCTCACACACACAGTGTTACCTGTGTCCATTCACAATACTATGATAACCATTTTTGTCAGGGATTGCAATCAGATTTCTCAATCCTTTTATGATTCTGTTATTTATAACCTTCAACTCCATCAGCTGGCCTGTTCCTGCGGCCACGCTGCCTGCCTCTCGGTACATGGTTACTACCGGCGCACTGTAAAACTTCCCTCAGGCCCTGTCCGGCTCAGGATCTGCCGGGTAAAGTGTTCCGAATGCGGGGCTACCCATGCGATCCTCCTGGCTTCCATGGTTCCTTACTCTCAGATCCCTCTTTCCGACCAACAAAGGATCTGCAGCGACTACGAAGAAGGCCGCTGCATCAGCTCGGTCTGTGAGACCAATCCATCCATTGATGAGAATAACGCCAAGTCAGTCCTCCGAAACTACAGACGCTGCTGGAGAGAAAAACTCCGCTCCCTCAGGATCCGGCTCTTTCCATTGGAATCCCTGATCTGTTCCTGTTTTTCGGATTATTCTTCTCAGTTCATGCAGATTCACCGGCAGGCCAACAGACTTTTTTCCTATACCACATAACCTTACCAGACAAGGTTCTTGTTGTCTCTTACAATAAAGAAAAACAACAAGGAGGCCTGACCTATGGAACAGGAAAAGAAACAGGCAATCGCTCTGATGCGTTATTCAGCGATTGCACCGCTCATTGCAGGCACCCAGGAAGACTATGAATCCCTGAGTGCTTATTTCCGTACCGTCTCGGCAAAAGGGATCAAAGCGCCGGACGGCTCCCTTCGCCACTATTCTCCGGGAACTTTGGAAAAATGGTATCTTGCCTACCGGAAATCCGGTTTTGATGCTTTGGTTCCCACCGGCCGGTCTGACTGTGGTGTAAGCAGGAAGATCGACGAAGATCTGAAGGAGCAGATCATCTATCTCAAACGCCATTATCCCCGGATGTCTGCCGCAGCGATCTATAAACAGCTGCAGGATAACGGAAGCATCCGCTCCGGGCAACTCTCAGAATCTACGGTCTGCCGTTTCATCAACCAGCTCGTCCTCCAGCAGCGTCTGACGAACAATCAGGATATGCGCCGTTACGAGAGGCCTCACATTAATGAAGTATGGTGCGGCGATTCCAGTGCCGGTCCCTGGCTGAAGACTCCGGACGGCAGAAAGCGCCGCGTTTATGTGATTGCCCTGATCGACGATGCCAGCCGGTTTATCCTGGGGGCAGATGTCTTCTTTCATGATACTTTCGTGAATCTTATGTCCGTCATGAAGTCTGCCGTCTCCAAGTACGGCAAGCCCAAGGTTTTTAACTTTGATAACGGCCCGGCCTACAAAAACCGGCAGATGGAACTGCTGGCTGCCCGGATCGGATCTGTGATCAGCTACTGCCGCCCTTATACTCCCACACAGAAGGCCAAGATCGAGCGATGGTTCCGTACCCTGAAAGATCAATGGATGGCATCCCTGGATATGAGGGATTTTCACACGCTCGAAGAGCTCAGAGGCAGCTTGTTGACCTATGTCAGAAGCTATAACCAAAGCTCTCATTCCTCGCTGAAAGG
>OLQE01000936.1_pt1 | contig 18699 bp, 16 predicted proteins | sample 1643161 | NCBI WGS metagenome assembly OLQE01 (sample SAMEA3136650, study PRJEB25190) | human gut metagenome | reverse complement strand
GGTCAATAAGTCATGCTCTTTCATGCAAGCATGAAACGCATGACCTTTTGACCCTAGTATCATCATATAAATGCGAAAATACCGCGAAAAAGTCGAACGATTTTTCTTTGCAAAAAAAATAATTGCGGCTATAATGGCGGTACTTGAGCCGGTGCAGTGAAAGGCGCCGTCGCTGCGGCTCAGATCATTTTCGCAAAGGGGGATTCCAAATGTTACAGTTTATCATGGAACGCAATGTGTTGCTTTACGTGCTGGCGGCGGCGTGCGCAGTCGGTGTCATCAGTCAGATGATCTTAAAGGGGATTTATGATCAGCTGATCCGGGATACAAAAAATACAGGAGAACCATCCGGGCGTTTTCTTATGCAGCTGCGACAGCGATTTTTGTACTGCACGCACCTCAATGAAAAGGTCGGAGATGTACCGGCTCTGATCAAAAAGAGTCTGTCAGAGTACCGTTTCTGGGGCATGGGGCTGCACCAGTGGAAGCGGTTTGGTCTTGCGGCATTTAGCCTTGCATTGTCTGCGGCTGTGTGCGGCTGTGCAATTCTTGTGCAAAACGGGGCAGATCTGATACGGGACAACCGTTATTTCTGGCTGGGGGCGCTTGTGCTGCTCCTCTTGACAGCAGTCGCAGGGATTTCAGATACCGGATACCGGGAAATGCTGCTGACGGTTGGTCTGACGGACTATCTGGAAAACAGCGGAGCTGTCAAGGACTACAGTGACGCGGCAGGAGAAGAACCGGAGCCCGAGGCCGTCTATGGAAATACCGTGACACCGACACCGATTGTCTCGGTGTCTGAGGGGCGGAGGGCAAAGCACCGTGCGGCAAGGGCAGAGAGCGCCGCTGCGGAGACGAAGGCGCAGCAGGAAAAAAGGGAGCTGAAGGAGCATCTGGCAAGGGCGAGAGCCGGCATTGCACAGACTGCGGCAGCTGACGAGAAGGAGAAGGACAGCCGGGCCGAGCTGCTGCGATCGATGGATCCGAAGGAGCAGGAGCGGATTTTGAAGGAAGTGCTCCGAGAGTTCCTTTCGTAGCGCTTTACAAAGACAAAATCGTCTGCTACAATAAATAACGGTTCAAACAAGACAGACGCAGGAAATGACCTGCAGTGATATACAAAACAGTTAAGGAGATGTGGTTATGGGGAACAAAGTGACATTTGATTATTCCAAGGCATCCTGCTTCGTATCTGAGGCAGAGGTTGCATCGATGGAGAAGCTTGTTGCGGCAGCAAAGGAAGAGCTGGTATCCAGATCCGGCGCAGGAAATGATTTCCTCGGATGGATTGACCTTCCGGTCGCATATGACAAAGAGGAGTTCGTACGAATCAAGAAGGCGGCAGAGAAGATCAAGAGCGACAGTGAGGTGCTTCTGGTGATCGGTATCGGCGGTTCCTATCTTGGGGCAAGAGCTGCAATTGAGTTCCTTCGCCACAGCTTCTACAATATGGTGCCGCAGTCAGTGCGCAAGACCCCGGAGATTTATTTCGTGGGCAACAGCATCAGCAGCACGTATGTGACACACCTGATGGATGTGATCGGAGACCGTGATTTCTCCGTCAATATTATTTCCAAGTCCGGCACGACGACCGAGCCGGCGATCGCATTCCGTATCTTCAAGGAAATGCTGGAGAAGAAATATGGAAAGGCAGAGGCTGCAAAGCGTATTTATGCGACGACCGATAAGGCAAGAGGAGCATTAAAGCATCTGGCGACGGAGGAAGGCTATGAGACATTCGTGGTTCCGGATGATGTCGGAGGACGTTTCTCTGTACTGACTGCGGTAGGACTGCTTCCGATCGCTGTCAGCGGCGCAGATATCGACCGCCTGATGGAGGGCGCAGCTTCCGGAAGAGCACATGCTCTGGAAGCACCGTTTGCAGAAAATGATGCGCTTCAGTATGCGGCACTGCGCAACATCCTGCTGCGCAAGGGAAAGACGATCGAGGTACTCGCAAACTATGAGCCGAGCCTGCATTATGTATCCGAGTGGTGGAAGCAGCTTTACGGTGAGAGTGAAGGAAAGGACCAGAAGGGTATCTTCCCGGCATCGGTTGATCTGACGACCGATCTGCATTCTATGGGTCAGTTTATTCAGGACGGCAGCCGTATTCTCTTTGAGACCGTCCTCAATGTAGAAGAATCCAAATGCGAGCTCACGATCAATGAGGAGCCGGTTGATCTGGACGGCCTGAATTATCTGGCAGGCAAGACCGTCGACTTTGTAAATAAGAGTGCAATGAACGGAACGATCCTTGCACATACCGACGGAAATGTGCCGAACCTGATGGTAAAGATTCCGAAGCAGGATGAGTTTTATCTGGGTGAGCTGTTCTACTTCTTTGAGTTTGCCTGCGGCGTGAGCGGATACGTTCTTGGTGTGAATCCGTTCAATCAGCCGGGTGTAGAGAGCTATAAGAAGAACATGTTCGCTCTGCTCGGCAAGCCGGGATATGAGAAGGAGAGAGAGGAGCTTCTTGCGAGACTGTAAGAAGCAGGACCGCGCGAAGTGATGGGAGATATGCCAAAGCGACCGGGCGGTTTCGGAAACGGTGTGTGGGGGGATACAGAGGTATCCCCCTTTCCAATGTAAGATCTGGACAAAGGAGGAGAGCATGAAAATCGTATTTTTAGAAGCGGACAGTCTCGGCGAGGATATGAAGCTCGATCATTTTTTTGAGATCGGTGAGGTCGTCGTTTATGGAAAGACGACGGTAGAGCAGGTACCGGAGCGTATCGCAGAGGCGGATGCAGTCATCGTAAATAAGCTTCCGATGAATAAGGAGACGCTGTCCGGGGCAGGCTTTTTGAAATATATCGGCCTGACAGCGACCGGTGTAAATAATATCGATTTTGATTATACGAACAAACGTGGAATCACGGTCACAAATGTAGCCGGGTATTCGACGGAGGTTGTGGCACAGCATACATTTGCGATGATGTTTTATCTGCTGGAGCATCTGCGCTACTATGATGACTATGTAAAGTCCGGAAAATATATAAAGAGCGAATCATTTTGTCATATGGATCGGCGTTTCACAGAGCTTGCCGGAAAGACATGGGGGATTATCGGGCTCGGTGCGATTGGAAAGAAGGTGGCAGAGCTTGCCACGGCATTTGGCTGTAAGGTGATCTATTACTCGGCATCCGGTAAAAAGCGCAGTGAGCTCTATGAGCAGACAGACCTTGATACACTGCTGGCGAATTCAGATATCGTATCCTGCCATGCACCGCTCAATGATAAGACATATCATATGATGGATTATGAGCAATTCTGTAAAATGAAACCGACGGCGATCTTTATCAATGTCGGCCGTGGTCCGATTGTGGACGAAAAGGGACTTGCAAAGGCACTGAAAAAGGAGAAAATCGGAGCAGCCGGGCTTGATGTGCTTGAGGTCGAGCCAATGGATCCGGAGAATCCTCTTTGTAAGCTATCTGAGAGCGATCGGCTCCTGATTACGCCGCACATTGCGTGGGCGGCTGTGGAGGCGCGTACACGGCTTTTGCAGGAGGTCTATAAAAATCTGAAAGCATTCCAGAAGGGAGAGAAACGAAATGTCTGCACAGGCTGAGCCAAGAGGGGGATCCGGGGTGTGGGACTTTCTGAGAAATCTTTCAGAGAAGCAAAAAGGAAGCAGCTCTGAGCAGATGCCGGAAGAGCATCCGCGTATGCGCATCGGAAGGTATGCGGCGGCGGTGCTTCCGGCGGCGCTGCTTTTGTACTACTGCACGCATGCAGCGTTATATGCAGGAGAGCATCATACTTTTATTCTTGCAAGCGGTCGGACGTATGTCGTGTCACTGATCTGTTTTTTACTGATCGTGCTCGCACTCGTACCGGTTCGGCTGTCGGAGCATGCGAACCGCATCACTTCATGGGGCTGGTTTTTGCTCGCGCCGTTTGCGGTCTATTTTTCGCTGCTCTATATGAATGCGAGTAAATACAGTATCAAATTTTTTGAACTGAACCGAATTGCACTCGTGCTCACATTTGTATTCCTGTTTTTATTCGAGACCGCAGTGCTCATCCTGACGGGGAGTATCCGGTTTGCTGTAGTGACGATGGCGGTGCTCATTGCGGCGCTTGGTATCGCTAACAGCTTTGTTATCTCTTTTCGTGGGATGGCGCTCTCGGCGGCAGATTTATTTTCCTTAGGTGCGGCCGCATCGGTCGCTTCCGAGTATACATATGAACTGGACTGGTATATGTACATGGAGCTGCTGTGTACGTTGGCGATCTGTATGTTCAGCCTGAAGCTGCATGGGGGAAGGATTCTGCATCCGGCAGTGCGGGCCGCTGTGCTCGTACTGTGGTGCGGCGTCGCAGGAAGCTTCTATTATCTGTGTTGCCGGACAGATTTTCTGGAACAGCATAATATCCGCTCGCAGGGCTTTACCCACCAGCTGCGGTATAAAAATTACGACATGATCTTTACGACCTTAACGACCTGCTTTTACCTGTCGGTCGAGAAGCCGGAGGGGTATTCCCTGGATAAGGTGAAGGAGATTGCAGCGCCGTATCTGACAGAGGATGCCGGAGATGACGCAAATGCAGCCGCAGCAGATACGGATGTCAGGCAGGCATCCTCAGAAAATGCCACGAGTCAGACAGATGGGAAGAATAAGGCAGCCTCCGACGATAAAAACACCGCGTCGACCAGCGGCAATGCCGCTGCCAATTCTGCAATCGCAGCGGGAGAGAAGCCAAACCTTATCGTTATCATGAACGAGTCTTTCGCAGACTACACGAGCATCGGAAAGGGTCTTGATCTCTCCGAGGACTGCATGCCGTTTATTCACAGCCTGACGGAGAACACGATCAAAGGAACCGCCTATGTTTCGATTTTCGGTGGCAATACACCGAATTCCGAGTATGAATTTCTGACCGGAAATACGATGGGATTTCTGCCGGCCTCCTCAGTCGGTTTCAACCTGTTTGTGCGCGGAAACCTGCCGTCCATCGCGTCTGAGCTGAAAAGCCAGGGCTATGAGACGCTGGCGATGCATCCGTATCGCGGGACGAACTACAGGCGAAATCTGGTCTACCCGCAGATTGGATTTGATACCTTTTACACCCGTGACGATTTTACGCAGGCGAAGTACATTCGCAGCTATATCTCGGACGACACGCTGGCGCAGCGGATCATCACGGAGTTCAACAAGCACGAGGAGAACACGGATATGCCGCTCTTTTCCTACAACGTGACGATCCAGAATCACGGTGGTTATTTTGCATCCAACACCAGGAATCTGGATCTGGATATCACAGTGGAGGACCCGGAAGTCGATCAGACCAAGACGACTCTGTATGTCAATCTGATCAGGGAGTCCGATCAGATGCTTCAAAATCTGGTGAATTATTTTGAGGATAAAGAGGCGCCGACCGTGATTGTAATGTTCGGTGACCATCAGGCAAACCTTGGAGATGATACATATGAGTATCTGGTCGGAAATGAGGATGAAATCTCCCGAGAGGAGCGGATGGAAAAGTACAAGGTACCGTTCGTGATCTGGGCCAACTATGACATCCCGGAAGAGACGATCGAGAGAACGAGCCTGAATTATCTCTACAGCATCCTGGCAGACCGCCTCGATTTTCCGATGACCGGCTACCAGAAATATCTGCTTGCCTTGAGTGAGAAAATCCCGGCACTTTGTGCGCAGGGCTACTGGGGGGATGACGGAAATTATTATGAGCTGGAGGATGAGAGCTCGCCGTATCATGATCTCATAAACGAATATAACATTCTGGAATACAATGACATCTTCGGCGGAAAAGACCGCGATCTGGAATTTTTTGCGGATGTGCAGCCGGACTGATCGAATAGAATTCAGGATAAGAGAGCTAAAAAAGAGCATGTGAAAAATGAAAAATCATTTTTCGCACGCTCTTTTTGAATAGCCATTTTCTGACGGGATTCTGAGCATGCTCAGCACTCGATACCCCTGCGGGCCGGAAGGCCTCTGTCAAACGGATGCTTGACCTTCCGGATTTCCGATACATAGTCAGCAAGCTCAATGAGCCCCGGACTCGGATCACGTCCGGTGAGGATGACCTCAAGGTGTTCCGGCTTGTTTTTTAAGAAATCGATGAGCATTGCCTCATCGAACAGTCCGGCACGGATTGTATAGACGATCTCATCGAGAAAGAGGACATCGTAGCCATCCTGTACAGCGGTCTGCGTGGCTTTGCGGAACTGTTCTGCATAGAAGATGCGCCGCTGTGCTTTTTCCTCTTCCGTCATCCGCATGCTGAACTTTTCATGCTCAAGTCCCGGCAAAAAAGTGATATTTTCCAGATGCTCCATGGCGGCCCGCTCACTGGTCGCATTATTTTTCATGAACTGATAGATCAGAACCCGGAAACCGTAGCCGGCAGCGCGCACGCACAGTCCCATCCCGCAGGTCGTTTTTCCTTTTCCGTTGCCGCAGTAAATGTGGATGCGGCCAAGCTCTTTATTATCTGCCATTATCAAATCCTCCTGTTACGCAATGCCATACGTGTCGGACGGACATTCGTATGACAAAAGAATACGGTTATGGAGATAGTATAGCGCATTCAGGGCGGATTTTGCAATTGGCTATTTTTTAGTAGTGCAAAATCCGGGCCGGGTATGCTATACTGTGGAAATACAGTCCAATTAACCAAAACAAGTGCTCCCCGCAGGTAAAACAGGGGATGAATTACCGGGATGGATCAGGAGCATTCACCCGAATGAGGAAATGATTTTGAAGGATACAAAAAACACGATTGAAGATACAGTTGAAAAAATAAAAGAAAATGTGAGAGAAAATAAACTTTCATGTATTTTAATGATTGGGTTTGTTCTGCTTTTTTGTGTGCTCTCCGGACCTGAGATCGCGCAGGAGGCGGCATCACGGCACGTGCAGTCTGATGAAGTAAAGAATCCGCAGTCGGAGTCGGTACAGCCGGAGACAGAGTCTGAGATAGCGCAGACTGAGGAGACGGCGAAGGAGACCGAGACCGAGAGTGAGACGGAGGCAGAGTCTGCGATGACGCCAAAGCGAATGCGCCAGCTGCGGGCACGATACGGCAGGCAGTTTCATATCCCGATGCTCACACCGTATGAGGATACAGAAGCAATGCTTTATTTGGAGCTTCCGGAACGCTTCCGGCTGCGTGGCTATACGCTTCTCGAGATAAAGCCGGAGAAGACGATGGCGGGTCTTGAGCAGGAGCTCACGGGACAGCTTTCGGAATACGAGGGCGAATGGTCGGTTTACGTAAAAAATCTGAGCACCGATGAAGCTTTCGTGCTCAATGACCAGCCGATGAAGTCGGCGAGCGTGATGAAGCTGTTTATTATGGGAACTGTCTATAAGGCATTTGAGTGTGGAGAACTGGAGCGGACAGAGGAGATCATGTCTCTGATGAATAAAATGATCAGCTACAGTGATAACGCTTCCTCCAATGAGTTGCTTTCCAGGCTGGGGAATGGCAGCTATGCAGACGGGATCGAGAAGGTCAATGCGTTTATTAAGAAGTATGGATTCAGCGATATGACCATGGAATACAATGGGTTTGACGATTCTGCGACGATCATGGATCCGGAACATTTTAATCAGGTGACGGCGAAGGACTGTGGAAAGCTGCTCGAGGATATTTACCGCAGAACCTGGGTGAGCCGGGGGATCAGCAATGAGATCGAGGACATGCTGCTTGCACAGCAGACACGCTATAAGATTCCGGCAGGACTTCCGGAAGGCGTGCTGTGCGGCAATAAGACCGGAGAAATGGATGCGACGGAGAATGATGCGGCAATCATTTACGCGAAGGACTGCGATTATATCCTGGTTGTGCTCTCGAATGGCTGGAGCTCAAAGGATCAGGCAATCACACGGATTCAGTCGGTATCATCGTTGGTCTATGATTATCTAAACGGTGATGAGAACGGACAGGAAGAATAAAGGAGGCGCTTATGTTCCGTCTGTGGGGGAAAATATGGAAGGACAATCATCTGGTGCAAGATGCGGTGGCAGAAGAGGCGGGCGATGATACTCGCACCCACAAGGTATTCCACACGCTGGATGAGCTCTGCCGGGAATTTGATCTTGGCAGGCCGATCTGGCTGGAACGCAATATCAGGGAGTTTCAGCGGCACAGTAAGACCAGGTTTCATCAGGACAGCTTTATCGAGGAGATTGATTTTGATTATCTGGAAATTCAGATATTGGAGGAATGATTTTGAAAGTATGTGACCGGCAAATGGAGGATGGGGAATATGGGGAAAAAGCAGACATTTATAGTGGAGATTCAGGACACCCAATATGACAGCTGGCAGGGCAGCATTGAGTGGGTGCAGGGTCAGAAAAAGCAGGCATTTCGCAGCACGATGGAGCTGCTGCGGCTGATTGACTCTGTGACACGCGACAAAGATGAAAACTGGCAGGAAAAATAGACGAAAGGAGACGTTATCATGCAAATGAACATATTCGGCGGATTCAGCCTTTCAGACGGACAGGTATCAGTCAATGAGAGTACCTTACATTCTAATAAGCTGAACCGCCTGCTGATCTATATCCTTTTGCACAGAGACCGGGATCTGTCGCACCAGGAGCTGATTGATACGTTCTGGCAGGAAGAGCATTCCCGGAACCCGGAGGGGGCGTTGAAGAACCTCGTGTACCGCCTTCGGTCGGAGCTGCGGGTTTTTGGTACACAGGAGCTGATTCTGACACTGCCGGGCGCTTATCGGTGGAATCCGGAGGTGCGGCTTCAGACGGACTATGAGGAGATGGATGCGCTGACCGAAGCAGTGAAAAAGGAAGATATGCCGGAGCGGAAGCGTTACCTTGCAGAGAAGGCCATTGCGCTGTACAAAAAAGAAGCGCCGTTTCGGGCCTCTCAGGAAAGCTGGCTCTTATCGCGCCTGACGTATTACCGGCTTCAGTATCTGGAGACGGTAAAAGTGCTGTGCGGGATTTATGAAAAGGAACAGGAGTGGGATGCGATCGAGCGGGTCACGACGCAGGCACTGGACGTTGACGGTCTGGATGAGGATCTTCACTACTGGCGTATAAAGAGCCAGATCGGGGCTCAAAATTACGAGCAGGCACTGCAGTATTATGATTATGGGAAGAAATTGTTTTACGATCATCTCGGTATCCGGGATGTAGAGCGGTTCCATGAGATTTATAATGACATCTTATCGCTTTCAACCAATCAGATGTCGGATATCAGCAGCCTTGTGGATTCTGTCACGGAGAAAGAGGAGCCGAGAGAAGTGTTCGTCTGTGAATATCCGGTGTTTCGGGAGATTTACCGTGTAGAGGCGCGTCGGATTCGCAGGACCGGGATTGCCGAGTATATGCTGCTCATTACAATGAAGTCGAGCAGTACGTTTAAGTCAGATGCACAGAGCCTCGAAGAACGGATACGGATCGGTATGCAGATCCTTGAGGATTTACTTAAAAGGACGCTGCGCGCCGGAGACGTGGTTGCACAGTACAGCAATACGCAGTATGTCGTGCTCCTTCCGGCCTGCAACTATGAATCGACCGGGCTTGTAGCAGATCGGATTGAATGTTTGTTCCGCACGGAAGCGGGAAAACGACGGCTTGTACTGCAGTTTGAAGTAGAGGAAGTATTTACAGCGACAGAAAAATAAAGGCAGGAGGTGAAACGGGCGGTGGAAATACAGACAATGCGAAACAGATTGCCCGGGAATGTTATGCGGCTGTGCATTGACGCAGGCCATGCGTATGATGTGTCGGGGAGACTGTACAGCAGAACGACCGGTACCTGCCTGCGATTTGCAAGCATGGCAGAACTGTTGCTGAAGACGGATGCACTGCTGGATGAGATTGGAAGTCCACAGGCTTTTCAGCGAAAACGGATCTTCAGTACAGGAAAGCCGAAAGAGATGACGGGCATCCGGATCACGACAGGGCAGCCGTCCGGAACGGACTGCGTGATCGAAGAGCAGATGGGAAAATACGCCACCTTTGAGTTGGCTATCCAGTCCCGTATGCATGCTTCCTGGCAGGGATTTTTGGCAGAATGTAACGGGACCGTGCGGGGAAGCTTTGAGAGTGAGCTGCAGCTGATGGAGATGATACTTGACAGCTTTTGAACGCAGATCGCGAAGCGACTGCGTTCATGAGCAAGTGTTTTTTATACGAAAAACTGAAAAAATTTGAGGGAAAAACTGCCTAGAAAATAAAAAAATCCTGAACGAGTTGCAGAGCCAGAGAGCCTTGTAACTGTCAGGATATTTTTGTTTGGTGCTGTCAGCTCAAAAAAACGTTATTCACCGGCAGCTCCTTTAAAAATGCCCGAAAATGAGGAGTGCCCCCGGCGTCTGGTACACCGGAGGCTATTATGAAAAAATTTATCAATATGTGTAATGTTATTACAACCATATCTTCTATATAACCGGGATCACTCCCTTGAAAGTAATTTTACTATAACACGTATATATGAATGAAATATGAATAAAAAATGAATAAATAGTGAATACATAGTAAAAATAACATAAAAACATGAAAAACAGAAAGAGAAATTGTAAAAAATATACATACGCTACCACGTTACCACTTCAAACTGACAGTCAATAAGACAATGGCGAGGATGAAAAAGCAGTTATTCAGGTCAAGCAGATATTCGCAATCCGCTTCGCTACTTGTAGGATCACAAGGAATCTTTCCGCAAGCGGGCCCCTCCTTCTGATATGTCATAACCGAATGCTGCTTCGCAGCTTATCGGAGTGGCTTGCACCACTCCGATACAAGCAAGTCCCAATCCGCTGCTTATTGCTTTGCGCAATTGAAGCAGGGGACTTGCTTGATTCGGTTAAAAAAGAGTTTCCATTTCCGGGCCGGATGTAGTAAAATAAAACTGATTGACATTTCAGACATGTAATCTCCGGGATTTCCGGAGCAGAAAGGAGAATAAAATGAGCAATATTCCAACACCACATATAGCAGCAAAAGAGGGAGACTTCGCAAAGACGGTTCTGATGCCGGGCGATCCGCTCCGCGCAAAATTCATCGCTGAGACATTTCTGACCGATGCAGTGCTTGTAAACAATGTACGCGGCGTCAACGGCTACACCGGCTACTACAATGGCAAGCGTGTATCGGTTATGGCAAGCGGAATGGGAATACCGTCCATGGGTATTTATTCCTATGAGCTGTTTAATTTTTATGACATCGACAATATCATCCGTATCGGCACGGCTGGCTCTATTCATCCGGATCTGAAGATCCGCAATGTCGTACTGGCGATGGGCGCATGTACCGATTCTAACTACGGTGCACAGTATGAGCTGCCGGGGACCTTTGCCCCGATCGCGTCCTTTGAGCTCCTGCGCAAGGCAGTCAAAGTGATTGAAGAGATGGGCAATATTGGCTATAAGGTCGGCAACGTAGTCAGCTCTGACGTATTTTACAGCGACCGCCAGACGACGGCAGCATGGCAGAAGATGGGTGCGCTGGCAATCGAGATGGAGTCTGCGGCACTTTATATGAATGCGGCGCGCGCAGGCAAGAATGCGCTGACGATCTGCACGATCTCCGACAGTCTTGTGACCGGAGAGGTGACGACTGCAGAAGAGCGTCAGACGAGCTTTGACGATATGATGAAGATTGCACTGGAGATCGCGTAAGCGGACAGAAGGGAGCTGTGACGATGGACAGCCAGAAAAATAAAGCGACAGATCTGATCCGCCTTGCCTATGAGGCACAAAAGCGTTCCTACAGTCCGTATTCCGGATTCCAGACCGGAGCGGCTCTTGAAACGGCGGGCGGGAAGGTATATCAGGGCTGTAACATTGAAAATGCAGGCTATACGCCGTCAAACTGTGCGGAGCGTACGGCATTTTTCAAGGCGGTATCAGAAGGAGAGCGTTCCTTCACAAGAATTGCGGTCGTAGGGAACTACCCGGGTAAGCCGGGAGACTATTGTGCGCCGTGCGGTGTCTGCCGTCAGGTGATGCGGGAGTTCTGTGATCCGGAAACGTTCGAGATCATTATCGCAAGAGGACCGGAGGATTATAAGAGCTTTCTTTTAAAGGAGCTTTTGCCGGAGAGCTTTGGGCCGGACGATCTGGTTTAGCAGGACGCATGTGAGGCCTTGCGCGCAGAAAAACAATTGGAGTGTGACAATGAAAGAAAAGGATAATTTCTGGGAAATCGAAGAGCGGAAGGATGAAGCAGGACTTGGAAATCCAAAGCGCACGGTCTGCGTCATCGGACACAAGAATCCGGACACGGATTCAATCTGTTCGGCGATTGCCTATGCTTATCTGAAAAATCTGGACAGCGGCGATTTTCGTTATGTTCCGGTACGGGCAGGCCAGATCAGTGCGGAGACACAGTATGTACTGAACCATTTTCAGGTAGACGCACCGCCGTTTCTGGACAACATCGGTACCCGCGTGCGGGATATGGCGATCCGGCAGGTGCCGGGTGTGCGCAGCAATATTTCCCTGAAAAATGCATGGAACCTCATGATTACGCAGAATGTATATACACTGCCGATCACAAATGAAGAGAACCAGCTGAAGGGTCTGATTACAGTCAATGATATTGCAAAATCCTACATGGAAGAGTACGACAGTGCGATCGTATCGGTGGCACGGACCCCGTATCGCAATATTTTAGAGACACTTGACGCAGAGATGGTAGTTGGAGATGAGGATGCCTACTTTGATAAGGGAAAGGTCGTCATCGCCGCAGCGAACCCGGACGTCATGGAGAATTATATCGAAGAGCATGATATGGTCATTCTTGGCAACCGTTATGAGTCGCAGCTGTGCGCGATCGAGATGCAGGCGGGCTGTATTGTGGTATGCCTTGGCGCACCGGTGTCCCGGACGATTCAGCGTCTGGCGAGGGACCGCAACTGTTCGATTATTGTGACGCCGCTCGATACCTATGCGGTTGCGCGGCTCATCAATCAGAGTATGCCGGTAGATTTCTTTATGAAAAAAGAGAATCTTATGACATTCCACCTGGCAGACTATACTGAGAACATCCGTGATATTATGTCGAAAAAGCGTTACCGTGACTTTCCGATTCTCGACCAGAGCGGCAAGTATGTGGGAATGATTTCCAGACGTAATCTCCTCGGTGTACGCAAGCGTGGTCTGATCCTGGTGGATCATAATGAGGTGACGCAGGCTGTCGATAATGTGCTCGACGCGGAGATCATGGAGATCATTGACCACCACAGACTTGGTTCTCTCGAGACGATGACACCGGTTTACTTCCGCAATCAGCCGGTTGGCTGTACGAGTACGATCATCTATCAGATTTATCAGGAAAAGATGGCAGATATTCCGAAGAAGATCGCAGGTCTGATGTGCTCGGCGATCATTTCGGATACACTGCTGTTCCGTTCGCCGACGTGTACGCCGCTCGATGTCGAGGCGGCAAAGCGGCTTGCTGCGATCGCCGGGATTGAGTGCGAGAGCTACGCGCGCGAAATGTTTGCAGCCGGCAGCGATCTGCAGGCGCGGACGCCGGAGGAAATTTTTTATCAGGATTTCAAGCAGTTTGAATTTGGAGACTGGAACATCGGGATCGGTCAGATCACGTCGATGAGCAGCGAGGAGCTCGGACATATTAAGCAGCGGCTGATGCCATACATGGAGCAGGTGTTTGCAAAGCATGATGCAGATATGGTATTCTTTATGCTCACAGATATCTTAAGCGAATCATCTGAGCTGCTCTGCTATGGCAAGGGGGCGGCTGAGCTCATTCAGGAGGCGTTTGGACAGAAGGTTGTGCAGAACAGCGCGCTTCTGCCGGGTGTCGTATCCCGAAAGAAGCAGCTCGTGCCATCCTTTATGGCTGCGATCAATCGCATGACGATGGTATAGGAGGACAATATGGCAAGACAGAATTGGCAGGCCGGCAATATGCTCTATCCGCTTCCGGCGGTGATGGTGAGCTGCCAGCGCCCGGAGGAAAAACCGAATATTATCACAGTGGCATGGACCGGAACCATATGCAGTACGCCTGCAATGGTATCGATTTCCGTCCGTCCGGAGCGATATTCGTATGATATTATTAAGGAGACCGGCGAGTTTGTCATTAATCTGACAACGGAAAAGCTCACCTATGCGACGGATTTCTGTGGTGTGCGTTCCGGCCGGGACATCGATAAATTCAAGGCGGCCCATCTGACCCCGATTCCGGGTGTGCATGTATCAGCGCCGTTGATCGAGGAGAGCCCGGTCAATATCGAGTGCCGCGTGAAGGATGTGATCGAGCTTGGGTCTCATCACATGTTTCTTGCGGACGTGCTTGGCGTGAGTGTGGATGAGGCCTATATGGATGAAAAAGGCAAATTTGACATGAACCGCGCCGGGATGATGGTGTACTCACACGGGGAATATTTCGGCCTTGGGAAGCAGCTCGGAACCTTTGGCTACAGCGTTCGAAAGACGAAAAAATGACAGGTAAAACTTACCAAAAAGTGTATTAATGATTAAATTTTATTTACAAATGGGAACTTTGTGGTATACTAGGGCAGGCGGGGTATAAAGAAACAATAGAGGTGTCCTATGGAACAATATATTATCAGAGGCGGAAATCCGCTGGCCGGAGAGGTCGAGATCAGTGGCGCAAAAAATGCAGCACTCGGGATTCTTGCAGCTGCAATTATGACAGATGAGACAGTGCTGATTGAGAATCTGCCGGATGTCCGGGATATCAATGTACTCTTAGAGGCGATGGAGAGTATAGGAGTCAAGGTAGAGCGGATTACCAGACATGCAGTTATGATGAACAGCGCCCAGATCGGAGATGTGAGCGTTGATTATGAGTATATTAAGCGGATTCGTGCATCCTATTATTTAATCGGAGCACTGCTTGGAAAGTATAAAAAGGCGGTAGTACCGCTTCCGGGAGGCTGCAATATCGGCAGCAGACCGATTGATCTTCACATCAAGGGCTTCAAGGCGCTTGGCGCAAAGGTGGAGATCCGCAATGGATTTATTTTTGCAAATGCAGAGCATCTGCATGGAAACCATATCTTTTTAGATACGGTATCTGTCGGAGCTACGATTAATATCATGATGGCGGCTTCAATGGCAGAGGGCTATACAATTATCGAGAACTGTGCGCGTGAGCCGCACGTCGTAGACGTGGCGAATTTCCTCAACAGCATGGGAGCGAACATCAAGGGCGCAGGTACGGATGTGATCCGTATCCGTGGCGTACAGAAGTTTCACAAGACGGAGTATTCCGTCATCCCGGATCAGATTGAGGCCGGTACGTTTATGTTTGCCGCAGCAGCGACACGCGGCGATATTATGGTAAAAAATGTCATTCCGAAGCACCTGGAGGCGACGAGTGCGAAGCTTCTTGAGATTGGCTGCGAGGTGGAGGAGTTTGACAATGCGGTGCGCGTGGTCGCATCCAAACGGCTCTGCAGCACGAATGTCAAGACGCTTCCGTATCCGGGCTATCCGACCGATATGCAGCCGCAGATCGGTGTAACGCTGGCGCTGGCGAAGGGTACAAGTATCGTGACCGAGAGCATTTTTGAGAATCGGTTCAAGTATATGGATGAGCTGGCACGTATGGGTGCGAGCGTCCGTGTAGAAGGTAATACGGCGATTATCACCGGAGTAGAGCGGCTGACCGGAGCCCGTGTCAGTGCGCCGGACTTAAGAGCGGGAGCGGCGCTTGTCATTGCTGCTTTGGCTGCGGACGGTATCACGGTGGTAGACGACATCGTCTATATTCAGCGTGGCTATGAGTGCTTTGATGAGAAGCTGCGCAGCCTGGGCGCTGAGATTGAGATGATTAACAGCGAAAAAGAGGCGCAGAAATTCCGTCTGCGCTGTGGCTGAGCGTAAGGCAAAAGGCTGCCAGTAATGGCAGCCTTTTGAGCATATAGAAAAAGCGACGTTCATGGACAAGCAACGAAAGCTAGGCCTTGTCAGCAGAGCTGCAGGGATGGATTGTAAATGTCCGCTTTACTAAGAGAAGAGCAGAAAACAGGAGGATTTGGTATGATCAGATTGTATGATACAGGAGCCTATCTTGTGCATGGCACAGACATCATTGCGGACGACCGGAATGCGGCAGCGAAGCTGAAGCAGGCGGTCGGCGGGCATATCCCGTCCAGAGAAGAGGCGGCTAAGGAGACGATTGCCTACTCGATTCTGAAGGATCACAATACGTCCGGAACGATGGACAAGCTGAAGATCAAATTTGACAAGCTGACCTCCCACGACATCACGTTTGTGGGTATCATCCAGACAGCGCGCGCGTCGGGACTGGAAAAATTCCCGGTGCCATACGTACTGACGAACTGTCACAACTCTCTGTGTGCGGTCGGTGGTACGATCAATGAGGATGACCACATGTTCGGACTGACCTGCGCGAAAAAGTACGGCGGTGTCTATGTACCGCCACATCAGGCAGTCATTCATCAGTTCGCGCGGGAGATGCTCGCAGGCGGCGGAAAGATGATTCTCGGCTCAGATTCCCATACACGCTACGGTGCGCTCGGCACGATGGCGATGGGCGAGGGCGGACCGGAGCTGGTAAAGCAGCTGCTGAACCAGACCTACGATATCAATATGCCGAAGGTGGTAGCCATTTATCTGAAGGGCAAGCCAATCAAGGGCGTAGGACCGCAGGATATCGCACTGGCGATCATCGGTGCAGTATTCGCAAATGGCTACGTGAATAATAAAGTAATGGAATTTGTCGGACCTGGCGTGGCAAACTTAAGCGCAGATTTCCGAATCGGTGTGGATGTCATGACGACAGAGACGACCTGTCTCTCCTCAATCTGGAGAACGGACGATACGATCCGGGAATTTTATGAGATTCATGGACGGACCGAGGACTACAAGGAGCTGAAGCCGGGTGCGGTGGCTTACTATGACGGCGTTGTGGAGATCGACCTTGGTGAGATCCGACCGATGATTGCGATGCCATTCCATCCGAGCAATACATACACAATCGAGGAACTGAATGCGAATCTCATGGATATTCTCGACGATGTAGAGAAGCGTGCACAGGTCAGCTTGGACGGTGCGGTTGAATTTTCTCTGAAGAATAAAGTCCATAACGGCAGAATGTACGTCGATCAGGGTATTATCGCAGGCTGCGCAGGCGGTGGCTTTGAGAATATCTGCGATGCGGCGGATATCCTTCGTGACCACTACATTGGTGCGGATGAATTTTCCTTAAGTGTCTATCCGGCGAGCACGCCAATCTATATGGAGCTGGCGAAAAACGGACGTCTGGCAGACCTGATCAAGAGCGGCGTGATCGTGAAAACTGCATTTTGCGGTCCGTGCTTCGGTGCAGGCGATACGCCGGCAAACAATGCGTTCAGTATCCGTCATTCGACCCGGAATTTCCCGAACCGTGAAGGCTCGAAGCTGCAGAATGGTCAGATTGCATCTGTGGCGCTGATGGATGCGAGATCGATCGCGGCGACTGCAGCAAACAAAGGATATCTGACCGCAGCGACCGATGTCGATGCAGATTTTACGAAGCCGAAATATTTCTTTGACAGCAGCATCTATGCGAACCGTGTCTTTGACAGCAAAGGGGTGGCAGATCCGAGTGTGGAGATCCAGTTTGGCCCGAATATCAAAGACTGGCCGGCGATGTGCGCGCTGACGGACAACCTGATCCTCAAAGTCGTCTCCGAGATTCACGATCCGGTGACGACGACCGACGAGCTGATTCCGTCCGGAGAGACATCCTCCTATCGTTCGAACCCGCTTGGTCTGGCAGAGTTTGCACTCTCCAGAAAGGATCCGGCATATGTAGGCCGTGCGAAGGCTGTGCAGGCGGCAGAGAAGGCAAGAGAGGCAGGAGTGGATATGGTATCGGCACTTCCGGAGCTCTCGGATGTGCTTTCTGCGATTCGTACCACGTATGAGGTGACATCGGAGAATACCGGAGTCGGCAGTACGATCTTTGCAGTCAAGCCGGGTGATGGCTCCGCGCGTGAGCAGGCAGCCTCCTGCCAGAAGGTGCTTGGCGGCTGGGCGAATATCGCGAACAGCTATGCGACGAAACGGTATCGTTCGAACCTGATTAACTGGGGGATGCTCCCGTTCCTGATTCCGGAAGGAGCCCTTCCGTTTGCAAACGGTGATTACCTGTTTGTTCCGGGGATACGGGCGGCAGTCGAGCAGAGCCAGACACAGATCCCAGCGTTTGTCGTAAAGGACGGAGCGCTTGTGCCGTTTACCCTTGGGCTTGGCGAGATGACGTCGGACGAGCGCCAGATCATTCTGGATGGCTGTCTGATCAACTTTAACCGTGTCAAGTAAAATTCAATGCGAAGCGGATTGCGAATATCCGCTTGACACATAAGCAGATGAGCGGGTGGCATGCCGGAAAACAGGTGTGCCATCCTTTTTTAACCGAATCAGGCAAGTCCCTGCTTCAATTGTGCAGAACAATAAGCGATTGGTTGTTACTCACACTTAAAAAGACAGAATATTTCAAAAATATCAGAAAATATATGAAATTAAAGCGAATCAGTAAAATATTTATTTTAACGGCAGCGCTCACTGTAATAGCCGCACAGCTTATTGCCTGTGGCGGTACAGACAGCAATTTTACAGCCCCAGCCCAGTCTGTCTTAAACGAAACAGCTGCAGACAATAAAAACAGTGAAGATGCAAATGAAGCATCGACAGAAACAGAGCCCGCCCCTGTTCTTGCTCCGGATTTTGAAGTT
>OLQE01000934.1_pt1 | contig 18718 bp, 17 predicted proteins | sample 1643161 | NCBI WGS metagenome assembly OLQE01 (sample SAMEA3136650, study PRJEB25190) | human gut metagenome | reverse complement strand
GCTCCCCCTTCCAGGGCACGCTAGAAAATAGGGGGCTTACGTCATACTGGGAATGTACGATGATATAGTGGTTAGTTTCTCATGCTAAATTGGCTACATATTGCAAAACGCTAAAATAAGTCAACAAAAACAAGGTAAACCAAACCAACGCAATCTACCACCCAACCGTCATCTCACACTCTCCCAGTCTGACGTAAGCCCCCTGTTTTCTGCGTGCCCTGGAAAGGGGGATGCAAGGGGGAAAACCAGGACTTCGCAACTCTGATGGTTTTCCCCCTTGCAATCTTTCGTTGTGGCTTTCCAAAAGCCCCCATATAAAATCTTATTTTGATTCAGCCAGAAGCTCCAGATTCTTCTGGATCATCTCACACCTCTGCTTCACACAATCCGGAGACCGGTGCGGATCCTTCGGCGTATGAAACAAGTAATCCTCCAGCTGATCCACCGTTGTGGTTGCCACATGCATTCTTGTATCACAGGATGCATAATAGATATATACATCCCCATTCTCTCTTGCAATGGCTCCGTTGGTGAAAACTACATTGGATACATCTCCAACCCTCTCATTGCCAAGCGGTACCAAAAACACGCCGGACGGCTCTGCAATGACCCTGGAAGGATCTTTCAGGTCCGTTCCGAAGGCATAGAGCACATAGCGAAGACCGGCTGCCGTATTTCTTACGCCGTGTGCAATATGGATCCAGCATTTCTTTCCCTTAAACGGAACAGCTCCGGCTCCGTTCTTGGACTCCGTCAGGGTATGATAAACCCTGCGGCTGATGATCTTTTCTTCGTCGATGACTGCATGCTCGATATCATCACAGAGGCCAAAGCCGATTCCTCCGCCGCTTCCTGTCTCGATGAAGCCATCCATGGGACGGGTATAAAATGCATATTTACCATCGACAAACTCCGGATGGAGCACCACATTTCTCTGCTGCGGAGAACGTAAGGTTTTGAGATTGTCCAGACGCTCCCAGGTTTTGAGATCGTGGGTGCGGACGATGCCTGCCTGCGCAACTGCGGCGGAAAGATCAGGATTGGTGGTATCCTTGCTCTCAGAGCAGAATACGCCGTAGATCCAACCGTCTTCATGTTTGGTCAGACGCATATCGTATACATTGGTCTCCTCCGGACAAGTATCCGGCAGAACCACCGGATAATCCCAGAAGTGGAAGCCATCGATACCATTGTCACTCTCTGCCACCGCAAAGAAGGATTTCCGGTCATTTCCTTCCACACGAACCACCAGATAATACTTTCCGTTGAGTTCGATCGCTCCGGAATTCATCACGGCATTGATACCAAGACGCTCTTCAAAATACGGGTTGGTCTCCTCATTGAGATCATATCTCCAGTGCACCGGTGCGAACTCCCGGGTCAGAACCGGATACTGATACCGGTCATAAATTCCATTATAAAAATCACTCTTCTGATTTTTTCTGGCAACCAGTCTGTCAACCTTTGCCTTTTCCACATAATACTGTTTATGAAGCATCGTTCATCCTCCTGATCACTTCCATACACATTCTTCCGTTATGATACGGGCATTTCCAGGGTTCTACGATTGGTTTATGGCTGGGCATTCCATCTGCATCCACACACCAGAACCATTCGGATCCTTCTCTGGGATCAATCAGATACGTTTTGATGTACTCCCAGACATCCAAGGCAGCCTGAAGAAATTTCTTTTCCTCCGGTTTTTTCTGCCAGGTATTGATAAAGCCTACGACTGTCTCTGCCTGAACCCACCAGACACGGGTGGTATCATTCACGCCTTTTTCTGCCTCATTCATAAGAGAATGGTTCACATAGGCATTCTCGTAGATCGCTTCTGCGATCTCTGCCGTAACAGGTGCCAGTTTTTCCGTATAAGCCGAGTCGGCAAGTACCTCCAGCCCTCTGTCCATCAGCCAGGATGTTTCGATATCATGGCCGTAGGAATAAAGGTCGATCAGACTGTTCCAGGTTCTGTCAAAAAAGACCTCCTGCCGTTTCCGTTCTCTGTTGTATACCTTATCTGCGAAAAGATCCATCATGAAGCGAAGCCGGTCGCCTGTAAAGGGATCCTTCGTCACCCGGTAAAACTCGGTATAAGCTTCAAATACATGAAGCAGCGTGTTCATCGTCTTCTCTGCCAGCACACCGTTTTCGGAGAGTTTCTCATTGCTCTCCGGCTGAAAATCCCTGGTGAAGGCTTCCAGATAGCCATATGCATCGGTCATTTTTTCCTCGATCAGAAGCTGAAGGCCTCTGGCAATATCCAGAGCATCCTTACAGCCGGTGGCATCATAATAAGACGATAATGCATAGATGGCAAATGCCTGATTATACGTATGCTTGGTCGTATCCTTCGGTTTTCCGTCAAAGGTCACAGACCAGAACACACCTCCGTACTCCCGGTCGATGCAGTGGTTTTTCAGAAATTCATAGGCATGGTCTGCATCCTCTTTTAAATGTTCCTCCTTAAGAAGTGCATAAGCGTTGGAGAAAAACCAGAGAATCCGGCTGTTTAAAATACAGCCTTTCTCATATTTCCTGTCAAGCTTCAGATCATAATCCAGCCAGCTGTAATAGCCGCCGTACTCCTGATCCTTCAGGCTTTCCCAGAACGGGATGAGCCTGTTTTTCAGATGTTCTTTGATTTCCGGAACAAATGTATTCATGTTGATCCCCTACCTTTTCACATGATATTGGAGTCAAAAGTTTTTTTGCCCACAACGGATGCCTGCGAATTGCTCATCTGTAAAGCGACTCACGCAAGTAGCATCTTTAAATTATTTTAGCATATTTAACTTAATTTTCAAGTTATTTTCACTTAAAATTTCAACTCTGTTACTTATGTGGAAATTTTAAGTTCTGTTTTTATGTAAATTTCACAATGAATCTTATCGTTTTTCATTGCTTGATCTCTGGTTTCCGATCACTTGAACGATAAAATTAATTTTTTTAATCAAGCAAAAACATACTGCCTGTGAAAAAAGATTTCTCCTTTTTCACAGGCAGTATGTTTCATTTATTTCCGTGTGATAATTTTCCTACACTTTCCTTCTCTACGATATGACCGGAAACAACGTTCAGCCCTTTTCCAGAAGAAGGATTTTTCAATCGTTTCATAACCTTCTCCAAAGCGATCTTTACCAGCGCCCGGGTATTTACCTCATATGTCGTAATTTTTTTATCCGGCAAACCAGGGTAAAGAAAATTATCGAAACCAATAACTGCCACATCCTCCGGAACCTTATAGCCTAGTTTTTCCAACTTGAGTATCAACCTTCCTGCCGTCAGGTCACAGTTACAGACAAATGCCTCCGGAAGCTTTTCCGGAACGGAAAATTCGATATTTCCGAGCCGGTCCCGATCCTCAATGAGCCATTCCTCCGGCAGATCCTCTCCATGCTCCAGCATTGCCTTATGAAAACCACAATAACGGTCCATGATACTGCTGGTCCTGTGGATACTTCCCACATAAGCCAGCTTCCGGTAGCCACGTTCAAACAATAGTTCCGTCAGAAGATACATGCCGTAAAAATTATCCGAGATCACCGCATCCTCCGCCAGTTCCTTGTCATAAAAATCCAGAAAAATAATCGGTATCCTGGTCTGTTCTTTCATAAAACGAATATATTCCCTGCTGATCTCTCCCATGACAATGAGACCTTCTACCTGGTTTTCTTCCACCATGCGTGGAAGGATCTGGTGATCCTCTATGTCATGTTTCAGGATCTCCACCGCTGCCATGCAGTTTTTATCTGTGGCTACCAGAGCCAGCTCCTGATACATTTTCCAGTAAAACGTCGTATATTCCGCCAGATATTACTCATGGATCAGGACACCGATACTCCGCAGCATCCGGTTTCTCTCCTGTCTTCTGGCTGCAGATACCGGACGATAGCCCATCTCTGACGCCATTTTCTGTATGACAGCTCTCAGCTCATCGCTGACACCTTTCTGACCGGTCAGCGCATTATGCACGGTGACTGTACTCACCCCGACCTGTGCGGCAATATCCACCAGTCTGACTTTCGCCATTTATATACCTCCCGTGTAAAGCGGACATTCGCAATCCGTTCACCCGCCGCTTAGTGCTCTGCGCACTTGAGCGTGGGAATGCTTATCTGCGGTAAAGCAACCTTTATGGTTTTCTCTGCCGGATGGCTTTCTTTCCGGCAGAATTTTTCCCTTTTACATACATTACACTCTGGTAAAGTGGAAGAGCTTACTTCTGAAATCTCCATGGAGCCCGCGAACCAGGAAACCTGCCTTCATCAGCATAGAGCCGGTGTAAATTTCTTCCGTTCCATCCAGTCGATAAAGCGCCTTCTCTTCAAAACCATCCAGATAGATTTTTCTTGTTATCGCATTTGGCACGCCCAGTACCTGTACATACGTCACAAGAACCTCACTCTTATCTTCAGAAGCCACTGCCCAGCAGTCATAAAGATGATTTACTCGATAAGAAGCAATGCGGTAATAATCACCCTCCCGGATCAATTCATGATATTTATGATACATCTCCACCTGCTGCGGAATCATTTTTCTGTCTTCCTCCGGAATCCTCGTCACATCCAGCTCATAACCAAAGGTTCCTGCCAGTGCCACATGCCCCCTGGTCTCAAAGGGCGTCACACGGCCTACTGTATGGTTCGGACAGTCGCTGACATGTGCCCCCATAGCAGACAGCGGATAAATCAGAGCCGTTCCTTCCTGGATCTCCAGACGTTCGATCGCATCGGTGTCATCTGAACACCAGATCTGAGGGCTGTAATAAAGCATACCCGGATCAAAACGGGCTCCGCCGCCGGAGCAGTTCTCCAGAAGCAGGTTCGGGAATTCCGTCACCAGACGCTCCTGCATCTCATAAACACCCAGAACATAGCGATGAGAAAGCTCCTGCTGATGCTCCTTGTCCAGATAGGAGCTTCCAAGGTCACAAAGCTGGCGGTTCATATCCCATTTTACATAAGCGATATTGGCACTCCTTAAAACAGATGCCACACACTCATACGCATAATCCCTTACTTCCGGTCTGGAAAGGTCAAGAACATACTGTTCACGGCTCTGTGTCGCTTCTCTTCCCTGGATCTGGATCGCCCAGTCCGGATGCTTCCGGTAAAGCTCAGAATCCGGTGAGATCATCTCCGGCTCAAACCAGATACCAAAGGCCAGACCGATCTTATTGACCTCATCTACGAGATACTTCAGACCTCCGGTGATCTTTTCCGTATTGACGGTCCAGTCACCAAGAGAACAATTGTCGCTGTTTCTCTTTCCGAACCAGCCATCGTCCATGACCAGCATCTCAATTCCGCATGCTTTTGCCTGACGGGCGATAGAAAGAAGCTTGTCCGTGTTAAAATCAAAATACGTCGCTTCCCAGTTATTGATCAGGATGGGACGTTTCTTATGATTGTAAGGGCTGCGGATCATATGCTTCCGGTAAAATTTCTGATAGCTCCTGGTCATTTTCCCAAGTCCCTCTCCGGAATAGGTGAGAATGACCTCCGGTGCCTGGAAAGAAGCTCCTGCCTGAAGATTCCAGCAGAAGTCCTCCGGACTGATCCCCATCGTCATGCGGACCGTATCAAACTGGCAGCGTTCCACCTGTCCGACAAAATTTCCGGAATAAACAAAATGCATCCCGTAAACCTTTCCGCTTTTCTGATTCGTTCCCGGCGTCAGAAGCGCAACAAACGGATGCTCCTGATGGCTGGATTCTCCCCGGAAGGAGGATACCAGCTGTTTTCCATAAGCCAGGGAACGAGTCTGGATATGGCGCTCTCTTGCCCAGGAACCGTGAAGGCTCAGCATCTCAAAATCCTCATTATCCATATCCACACAGGCACTGTAGACCTTTTCCACACGCAGCGTCTCATTGCCTTCATTTACCAGGCGGACGCTTCTTGCGATCACATCCTCTTTTTCAAAAACAGAATAGCTCAAGATCACCTTCAGGCCAAGGATCGGATCCTTACAGATCAGATCCAGAGTCTCTACTTCTTCCTCTGTACCAAAGGAAGCCGGAAGTCCCTCCAGTTTTTTCTTGCCTTTGTAGCTCTCATGGCTTTCATAAAAGAGCTCGCAGCCCCTGCGTCCCTGTGCATTACGGACATTCAGGCAGCTCTCCCGGAAATCCCCCACACCGCCGGTGGGATACTCGGTCGGAAAACGGTCCAGAAAGGCGGATTTTTCCCGCTTTACCAGACTGGGTGTAAAGGGATGCTCATCGATGCGAAGCAGATAATTTTCCACCTCTCCTTCCAGGCGGTCTCCATAATAAATATGGCCTATATACCCTTCTGTGGTAAGACCTATGAGATACGTAGTGTTTTCCGTCTCCAGACGGAAGATTTTTTTCTCTTTTTCATAAGATACTGACATATCGATCTCCTTTCGTATATTCTTATCCTGTTCAGCCGCTTGATTCGTTTAAAGTCATTATACTTAATTCAGGTTAAAAGTCAATTAAATATCTTATTCATTTTTTAAAAGCCAGCATAAAAAATGGCTGCGGATTTCCGGGAACAGCCGGATCGGTTCCTGTTTTTCTTTATGCTCTCCGATCATCCGTTCCATCCAGACCATATCATACCAATGCTGAAATTTATAGCCGCACTGATAAAAGGTTCCGACCAGACGGTACCCCATATGTTCATGAAAGTAAATGCTGTCGTTGGTAAGATGCGCATTCTTCGTCGCTGTGCAGGCAATGCAGGCGTTCACATTCAGGATCCCCTGCTCTTTCAGCCCTTCCTCCAGCGCATGATAGAGACGCCGTCCCAGCCCCCGGCCTTTCTGATCCTTCCGGATATAAATAGAGGTTTCTACTGCCCAGTCATAAGCTGCTCGGCTCTGAAAACGGCCGGCATAAGCATAACCCAGGATCCCGTTTTCGTCTTCTGCCACCAGATAAGGATACTGCTGCAGAGTGTTCCTGATTCTTTCCTGAAATTCTCCTACGGAAGGCACGGAATATTCAAAGGTGATCGCCGTTTCTTCCACATAAGGAGCGTAAACGGCCAGAAGTACCTCCGCGTCTTCCGGTTCTGCGATCCGGATATGAATGTTTGTCTCGTTCACGTTTTTCATCCTTTCTTTTCTCACCGTCAGTCAGGTCTACCTGTTATCCTCCCCGCTTCGGAAACACAGAACTTCGTTGAGCGATTTAAATGCTTTCGCAGAATAACACAGACCGCGGAAAATCTTCCGCGGCCTGTCCTTCTTCAAACACAGCTCTTATTTTTCACTGGAAAGTGATTTTTCAAATGCCAGTCTCGTTTCCTCTGTTCTTCCAAGGAAGATGGTACCGCAATGGAGAAAACCATGGCTCCCCAGCCAGGTCCGCATGGGCACATTGTCTCTGTGTGTATCCATCCGGATCACAGAAAAACCGTTTTTCCTGATTTCTTCTTCCATGGCTTTCAGAAGCTTCCCAGCGGTTCCCCGTCTTCTATCTGCAGACAATACGGCAATGCGATGGATCGTCGCATAAGAAACGTCTCCAAGCCTCCACTCTCCATCATAGATCCGATCGTAGTCAGATTCTCCGCGGAAGGAAAGCATCGCGGTTCCGAGGATCTTTCCTTCCTCTTCCCAGATTCTGCTCTCTCCCTTTCTGATATCTCCCAGGATCACTTCTTCCGAAGGATAACCATCCTGCCACTGATCCAGACCGGCTTCTCCCATCGTCCTCTGGGCATCATGAATGACGGTCATGATATTTTCCAGATCTTTTTCTTCTCCTGCACGATATCCCATACGCTTATTTGGTTCCGAAGATACGGTCGCCGGCATCTCCAAGTCCCGGGCAGATATATGCATGGTCATTCAGGCAGCGGTCCAGGTGTCCACAGTAGATCTGAACATCCGGATGTGCCTTGTGAAGTCTTTCCAGCCCTTCCGGAGCGGCAATGATACACATGAATTTGATGCTGCGTCCGCCCTGTTTCTTTACATAATCCACAGCTGCCTCTGCGGATCCGCCGGTTGCCAGCATGGGATCCACGATCACACTGATACGCTCATCAATGGATTCCGGAAGCTTGCAATAATACTCGTGAGGCTCATGAGTCACCGGATCACGGTAAAGTCCCACATGACCTACTTTTGCAGACGGAACCAGGGTAAGGATACCGTTTACCATTCCAAGGCCTGCACGAAGCACCGGAACAACAGCCAGTTTCTTTCCTGCAATAAACGGAGTCTGACAGGTCTCAATGGGAGTCTCTACTTCCACATCCTCCATCGGGAGATCACGGAAAGCCTCATACGCCATAAGAACTGCGATCTCCTCTACCAGTTTACGGAATTCATTGGTTCCTGTGTTTTTATCTCTCAGCATTGAGATCTTGTGCTGGATCAGCGGGTGATCCATAATGTATACATTTTCCATTCTTCTTGCTCCTCCTTGAATTTACAGATCTTCAAAAGAATCTGTTCCTGTGTAAAAATATGCGGCAGTCTCATGCTGCATGCCCCGGCCGCTGCCACTGCCGGATGCTGCCTCTTTGGACAGACTTCCACTGCCCGAAACTGCATACAGTTTATCATATTCCACACAGGTCTGCAAGAAGTATCCGGTCTTATTTCAGAATCTCATGAAGCACTCTGCCGTCTGGTTTTTCCAGCAAAAAAAGTCCCCTGCTTATCGCTTTATGCAATAAAAGCAGGAGACTTTCCTGTTTTGATCAGATTTCTTCTTTTCCGCCGTTTCTGGAGCGGATCACCAGGAGTACACCGACCATGAGGACGATACATACCGGCAGAGCGATCCAGGAAAATGCTGCCATGCCAACAGCCTGAAGGACACCGATGATAAAATATCCGACCAGACAGATCGCTGCAACCATAAGTGCATACGGCAGCTGAGTCGCAACATGGTTGACGTGCTCACAATGACCGCCGGCCGAAGCCATGATCGTTGTATCCGAGATCGGGGAACAATGGTCACCGCAGACAGCACCTGCCAGACAAGATGCAATAGAGATCACCATCATCTGACCGGATGGGAAAACTCCAAGCACAATGGGGATCAGGATACTGAAGGTTCCCCAGGAGGTTCCCGTAGCAAAAGCCAGAAAAGCTGCTACAAGGAAAATCACCATAGGCAGGAAGCCCTGGAGAGAACCTGCAGATTTTGCCACCATATCAGCAACAAAGACCTTGGCCCCCAGAAGATTTGTCATACCGGACAGAGTCCAGGCCATGGTAAGGATCAGGATCGGTGCGATCATGGACTTGAAGCCTTCCGGGATACACTCGGTAAATTCCTGGAAGGAAAGTACGTCACGCATCATATAGTAAATGAAGGTAAAGACCAGAGACACAGCTCCGCCGAGGACCAGACCAACAGAAGCATTGGAATCTGCAAAAGCTTCCACAAAGGAAACGCCCTCAAAGAAGCCTCCGGTATAAACCATTGCCACAATGCAGCTGACGATGAGCACTGCCACCGGAAGTACCAGATCCAGCACATGGGAATTTTCTTTCAGAACTTCTTCCTCATTTCCCTCATAAGGTCTTCCCGGAGTGGTGAAAAGATCTCCTTTGATGGCATTCATCTCATGCTTTTTCATGGGACCGAAATCCACCCGGAGAAGAGTGATGAGAAGAAGCATAACCAGCGTCAGAAGAGCGTACAGGTTATAAGGAATGGTCTGGATAAAGACGGCAAAACCATTGATCCCGGAATCTGACGGAACGGAAGAGGTAACTGCTGCTGCCCAGGAACTGATGGGTGCAATGATGCAGACCGGAGCTGCCGTGGCATCAATGATGTAGGAAAGCTTGGCTCTGGACACTTTATGACGGTCCGTCACCGGACGCATGACGCTTCCCACGGTCAGACAGTTGAAGTAGTCATCCACAAAAATCAGTACGCCAAGGATCATGACGGAAATCTGCGCTCCGATCCGGGTTTTGATGTGTTTGGATGCCCATTTACCAAAGGCTGCGGAACCGCCCGCCCTGTTAAGCAGAGATACCAGAATTCCAAGCATAACCAGGAAAACCAGGATTCCTACATTTCCGGAATCTGACAGCTTGTAGATCATTCCACCTTCTTCGTTGAAAAGCATGGTATTGATCATAAGTTCCAGGTTGAAATTGGAATAAAGAAGGGCTCCTGTGATGATTCCTGCCAGAAGAGATGTATATACCTCCTTGGTCACCAGAGCCAGGCCGATGGCGATCACTGGCGGAAGCAGAGCCCAGATTGTCGCATAGGTTCCGCACTGATAAGTTTCACTGTCCGCAATGCTTCCCGGTGTCTGAAAGGACACCACCAGAAGAACAGCGATGATCGCAATGAAAATCAACATCGCGATCTGTTTTTTCTGCATTTTCACGTTCGTTTTTCTCCCCTTTTTCATATTTTGCGCCTGATCCGGCGCTTTTTTGTAGTATCAGTATAAAGTCATACCATCAGGAAATCAAGCATTTTTTCCATTAAGATATGTTTTTAAAAACTCGTAGATCTCCTGTTCCGTAGGAGGACAGCCCGGACAGGAATGAGCAAACTTTCTCGTGCAGTTTCCCACTCCAAGTGTACCTTCTTTTCCGCGGAACCCTTGCCCGATGGAGATTTTTTCATGAAGCTTCTCAAAAAGTCCTTCATCCTTCAGCATGGCAAGAGCCGGGATCAGATAGCCATAACAGGCGCTGCAGGATTCCACCTCTTCCACTGCATCTTTAAGTTCTACCACTTTCCGTGATTCCGGCAGGCGTTTCCCATCTTCCACTGTACTTTTTTCACCGATCAGACGGATCTGAAGCCTGGAAAGATCTGCGGAGCCAACGCCAAGTTCTTCTGCCATCTTGATATAAGGGATCTCTTCCGGCCGGTAATAGAGAAGGTCTGCTGCATGCGCATCCACCAGAACCGGATCTGCGGCTGCCATAATACAGTTTCGAACGACCGGATTTCCACCGTCTTCAAAATCCAGATCTCCGCAGATATGGTCTACCACGATAAAATCCTGATGAAGACCTGCATTTAAATGAGCAATGGGCTTATGAAGACCCAGCGCATGAAAATGACGTTTTTCCTGATTCGGGATCAGTCCCTTCATATTTTTCAATGCACAGGTAAGCTTTGTCTGGCAATGGCCTTTCAGTACCGGTACATTGATAAGGAAATCCAGATCCACCGCCTGATCACAAAGCTTCAGTTCCAGTCCTTTGCAGTCCCTTGCATGAAAGGAATCCTTCTGCGTATCCACAAAAGGGATCCCGTACTGGCTGCAGAGGTCCAGATATCCACAGACTTCCGCCGATTCGGAGGTTTTATCCCCAACCCAGGAGCCCTCCAGGATCAGGAGGTTCGAAAATCCTCTCTCCTGAAGATATTCCACAATACCGGCTACGATCTCCGGATGAGTCGTTGCTCCCCAGGACGCTTCGCTGGGAGATACCAGATTCGGTTTGATCCCGATCCTGGTCTCTTTTCCCGGAATCCTTTTTTCCAACTCTGCTTCCATAAGAAGACGCTTTGTCATCTCCTTATAATCCGTGCCGTAAATTTTCAGAATTTCGTTTTCCTTCATAAAATCTGTCCTTTCATCAAAATGAAAATCCCGCTGCAAGCAGCGGGGTTTTTGACATTCTGTCTGATATGAAAACCTTATAGATCCAGTTTCAGATCATTTTCCTTGATCCAGCCTTTTTTCCGGAAAGGCGCTGCGATGAGAAGAGTCAGCACAGCCGGAAGAATAAAGCAGATCAGAAGCATGCCGATCCAGTCAAAAGCTGTGATTCCCGCTTTTGTGCCTGCTGCCACATCATTGACCCAGCCGGTATACACACCAATCTGACCTACCAGACCGCAGGTTCCCATTCCGGAAGCCACTGCTGCTCCATTCATTTTCAGCTGGAACAGGCAGGTTGCCAGAGGACCTGTAATGGCAGACGCCAGTGTCGGAGGCAGCCAGATCCTGGGGTTCTTGACGATATTTCCCATCTGAAGCATGGAAGTACCGATTCCCTGGGCAAAGAGACCGCCCCATTTGTTTTCTTTAAAGCTCATAACTGCAAAACCGATCATCTGTGCACAGCAGCCGGCTACCGCAGCACCTCCTGCAAGACCGGTAAGTCCCAGTGCCGCGCAGATCGCTGCACTGCTGATGGGCAGAGTCAAAGCTACACCAACCAGAACAGACACGAGGATTCCCATAAAGAACGGCTGAAGTTCTGTTGCCCACATAATGGCATTTCCCACAGAACTTGCTGCTTTTCCGATCGCCGGCGCACAGGCCAGAGATAACAGGACACCAACAGAGATCGTAACTGCCGGTGTGACAATGATATCGATCTTTGTTTCTTTGGAAACGATCTTACCACATTCCGATGCAAGGATCGCAACAACAAGAACAGCAAGGGGGCCTCCGGCTCCACCCAGTTCATTTGCTGCAGCTCCTACTGCGATCAGAGAAAACAATACCAGCTGAGGTGTTTTCAAAGCATAACCGATAGCCACTGCCATAGCCGGTCCGGTGGCTGCTTTCGCATAACCGCCGATCGTCACCAGAATGGCAATTCCCAGCTGCTCTCCAAGAGTACTCAGAATCGTTCCGATCAGAAGGGATGCAAACAGTCCCTGCGCCATAGCTCCAAGTGCATCGATGCCATAACGGCTTGCGGAGAAAACCACATCTTTTCTCTTTAGAAACGCTCCTACTTTTCCATTCATAACTTTACCTTCTTTCCTTTTTTTCTTCTACCAGAAGTTCCTCCAGATCTTGTCTTTTTTTATTTATAACGGAGAAAACAGAATCCACTACAAAAACAGCAAGGGCGATCATTCCTGCGATCTCCAAAGTCTGAAGCATATAAAAAGCTGCCATACTCTTGGTCCCAAGGAACAGCTGATAAGCGGAACGGAAAAGCCCCGCTCCCGGAACCAGGATCAAAAGACCCGGGATCAGAAAAACCGTCACCGGTGCTTTAAATGTCCGTGCAAAAACATGGGCCATGATTGCCAGGGCCAGGGAACCAAAAAAGTTTGCCATAACAGGTCCGGTATCTGACAGAAACAGGAGATAGACATACCAGCCTACAAAGCCTTCCACTCCACAAGAAAACAAAAATTTTTTCGGTACATTATTTACCACAGAAAAAGCAATGATCGCAAAAAATGCGCTGATTACCTGAACGGTCATAAACGAAACCCTCCTGCCATAAGCATTCCAAGACCGGCTCCCACCACAATGGCAGCCACCTTAATGAGTGACTCCAGTGCTTTCGCACTTCCGGCCACATAATCTCCCTGCAAAGTATCCCGAATGGCCGTGGTAAAGGCTGCACCGGGAACGATCGGCATGATCGCTCCAATGATCACCATCTCCACATTGATAGCCATGAACCAGCTCATGATGACCGCTCCCGCTGCCAGAAGCACGGAAGAAAGCATGGTTTCCATGAATGCATTCAGTTCCAGCCATTTGGAAAGCCACAAAGCCATGACGATCAGCACACCGTCAATCCCTGCCGCCAGAGCATCTTTCCAGGTTCCTCCGAACACCAGGGCAAAAAAAAGAGACACTGCAATGATTCCAAGCGCTTTCTGAAGTTCTGTATATTGTCTGGAATCCAAATGCTTAAGATCATGAAATGCTTCTTTCAGCGTCATTTGCCCGCTGCAAAATTTTCTTGAAATATCATTTACCATACTGACCGTATTCAGATCCGTCCCTCGGCTCGGAATCCTCTTGATCACTGTCATCGAATCCTCTTTGGGATCATCCAGTGTGACCATAATGCCGGTGGCTGTCACATACGCTTCCGCCGTTTTCAGTCCGGAAACTTCCAGCATCCTCCGAATCGTATCCTCTACCCTGTAAATCTCCGCCCCATTCTGAAGCATCAGCTTCCCGGCCATGGTCGCTGTGTCCAGATACAATTTATAGTCTTTCTTTTCCTCCATTTCTTCCCTTTCCTTCTCTTATTCTTTCTTAAAAAGGCTGATCACGAAAAGCACCAGAAGCACCGGCAGCAAGATCGGAAGTAAAACTCTCAAGATCGTAAACAGTAAAAACAGAACTGCCAGAAGGCACAGAAGAAACAGCCATTTATTCCATCGATGGCTTTCTGTCCCCTTTTCTTCTTCCTTTGCTTCCCCCTCCGGACGAGTCTGTGAAAAGTTCGCCGTTCCGTTTCCCTGCGTATCCAGGATCGTCCTTGCGATCAGCAGAGGACTTCCCAGATCCTCCAGGACTTCCTGCTCTGTTTTTCCCTTCCTCATCTCCGAATCAATATATTCGCTGTAATAACGAAGCGTTTTTCCAACCGTGTGTTCATCCAGTTCACCGGTGAGCTTTTGCTCCATCATTTCCAAGAATTCTGCTTTCGTCATCGATTTCCTTTCTAAAAAAGGCCGCTAAAGCTTTCCTTTAACGGCCTTTTTTCAATTGAGCCATACCGTGCTGTTACTGCTGGTTTGCCAGATACACATCTGCATACTGCACACCGAAGTTCGTTGCATCCGTATGACTGTTCATATAAATATCCACATGTCCGTATGGTGTTCCCCGGTCTTCCACCGTATAAATGAGACCACCGATCACCAGCTTGGTTCCGAACGGCACACCTGCCATAGCCACGGTACGTCCCTGTACCGGAACAGTTCCGCCTGCTGTGGCTCCACCGGACCATTTACCGCAGCAGATCGGACAGCTGCAATATGCGGTAAGCTTGAATCTTCCCAGATAATTGCCGGAATCTCCGGCTTTTGCCTTGGTATACGATACCCCTCTGGCTGCGTTGTCATTTACCTGCTCGATCTTGTCCGAATCGCTGTCGGAAATGATCCGGGTCGCCCAGACCGCATGCACAGTATCCACAACGGAACAGATGATCCCCTGATTGCTGTTGGCAGCCTCAATGGTCTTTCCATCCCCCATATACATCACTACATGGTAGACAGCTCCATCCTTTGCATAAAAGATCAGATCGCCCGGCTTTGCCTCGGAAACCGGGATCTGCATGCCATACTGAGCCTGCACTTCTGCCACTCTCGGGATGCTGTAACCATAAGCGGAATAAATACTCTGTACAAAACCGGAGCAATCCGCACCGAGCGTCAGGCTGGTTCCGCCCCATACATAGGGATTTCCAATAAACTGGGATGCATATTTCAGCATAGATTCCCGGATGGAATCGGAAATACTTCCTTTTTTGATGGAAGTAATGGTATAATAACAGGCTTTATTCTCCTTTGCAGAAATTTTAAGCTCCGCATAGGAATAAGCAGATTCTCCGTTTTCCAGGATCTCACTCTTCACTCCGTCTCCTGTGGAAAGATATTCTCTTTTCACAAAGCCACGGACATCACCGGATTCTACAAAGATCCACTCTTCACTGGCATCTGCCAGTATGTAGCACAGACTGTTCTGCTTCATGACGCCGGTCACTCTGGCATCTTCTGTACGCCCTTCCCGGACATTCACACCATCGGTTGTACAAAGTGCATACTGTTTTCCTACTACCGTACTGCGGACCGTAGTCTTTGTATAGGTATAGGCACTGTTGTCCATAGGTTCTTTGGAAGCTGTGGCAACGGCCAGGTTTGCCTCGCCTTCTTCCGCAACATACGCATCTGCATCCGCTCCGGTCAGAAGATCCGAAATCCGCACAAACCCTCTTACCACACCGGACTCCACATAATACCAGGAAGGGTCCTGTGCGTTCAGCACATAGCAGACGCCTCCCTTTCCCAGAGTTCCCACTACATCCGAGGACGTATCTTTTCCCTCATAGATCTGAAGTGTCTCCACATTTGCCACCGCATAATCCTTATCCACTGTAACAAACCGGAAGGATTCCTCGATGGCAGGAGGAATCACGATCTTCTGAAGTGCGATCAGCTGCTCATTGGTAAGAGCCGGCTTATCCTGATTTTCTTCCTTCGGATCTTTCTCTTTTTTATCGGGATCGGTTTCGTCTGTCTGAGGCTCTGTATCAGCCGTTGTCGGTTCTTCCGTATCCGGCTCTGTGACTGGCTCCGTTACCGGTTCATCCGGATCCACAACTGGAGGGATCTCTGTGACCGGCTCTGTGGACGGTTCGTCCGGATCCACCACCGGTGGGACATCTGTCGCCGGTTCATCCGGATTCACCACCGGTGGGACATCTGTGACCGGCTCTGTGGACGGTTCACTGCTTCCCGGCTCCGTGGAAGGCTCGCTGCTTCCGGGTTCTGTCACCGGTTCGCTGCTTCCTGGCTCTGTCACCGGCTCGCTGCTTTCTGTTGCCGGCTCTGTAGGGGCTTCACTGCTTCCGGATCCTGTTGCCGGCTCTGTCGCCGGCTCACTGCTTTCCTGGACAGTTGTCTTCTCTGTCTCTGCTGTTGTAGCTAACTCTGATGTCTCCGTGTTCCCTTCTTCCAGCCCGGCCGCATGAACATGAGCCGCCTGCTTTCCATTCTGATTCATATGGAAACCTGAGGGAAACGTCACGGACAGCGCCAGCGTCACTGCCAGAGTCTTATATACCTTTTTTAATTTCATTGAACACTCCTCATGTTTTCCTGCAAACAAAAATCCCCAGACATCTGTCTGGGGATACCGTGCGTTAGAGGATTCGAACCCCCGACCTTTTGGTCCGTAGCCAAACGCTCTATCCAGCTGAGCTAAACGCACATTTTTTCTTTTCGTTCCGTTCTCTCGCTCGGAACAATGAAGATTATAGCTCACTCTCCAGTTCTTGTCAACACTTTTTTTGAAATTTTTTTAATTTTTTGTGATTTTCCAAAATCTGCCAATTTTCAGGCCCTCGATAACGGTTTCTGAAGCTGTACTTCCGGTTCTGTGAAAGCACAGCTTCCTTTTATTACGGTACCGATTATATCATCTTACCACAACACATCGCAACCTCAAAACCTCTTAATTTTCTCTTATGCGAAATCTTTTACAAAACGGTTACTTTTTCTTCATAACTGCCGGTTCTTCTGTTCGTCTGTCTGTGCCACTCTGGTCACATGGAACCCTTCTCCCAGAACCTCATTGGATTCCAGCATGATCATGAAGGATTTGTCATCGATTTCTTTGACTGCCTGTTCCACCAGATACATTTCCTTATTATTGCAGGCACACATAACCACCTGCTTATCCTCCTGCCGGTAACCTCCGCTCGCATGAAGAATGGTCGTTCCTCTCCCTGTCCTTTCATCTATGATCTCTGTGACTTCTTTTCCACGCTCTGTAACGATCAAAGCCAGTTTTCCGGAATTGATGCCATACATGGTTTTATCTACTACCAGCGACAGCAGGGAATTGATGATGATTCCATAAATGATACCATCCACATCCTGGAAGATCACGCCACCCAGAAGCACGATCAGAAAATCCAGTGCAAACATGATCTTTCCCAGAGACAGATGAGGCTTCACAGCCTTCAGTGACATGATAACAAAATCTGCTCCGCCGGTAGAGGAATTTCTCATATAGATCATCGCATATCCGATTCCGGAAAGGACGCCCGTACAGAGAGCGGAAAGCATCCGGTCTCCCTGATAGACCGGCAGAAAAGGTGCGATCACGTCCACACAGATGGATGAGATCACCATACAACGAAGGGATCTGAAAAAAAAGCCCTTCCCCAGTACCCGGAAACAGAGAAGTGTCACCGGTATGTTCAACAGGATCGTCGTCACACCAATCGGCAGCCCCGTCAGCCGGTAAATGATCATCGCCAGTCCTGAAAAACCGGACATAGGAAATCCGGCCTCCAACGCAAAGTTATAGATCCCAAGTGCGATCAGCATGCTTCCAAGCATTTCCGCAAGGATATCCATAACTACCTTTTTCCATTTTTCTTTCTGCATCTTAAAATCCTCCACACCCCAATCCCTCTCAAAAAGAGATTTCTTCATATTATAAGAAAAAAGAGCGACTACAAATACTGATTTTCCAATCATTATCCGCAATCGCTCTTGTTCTTATGTATTTAGTATAGCATTCCGCTTTCCTGGCGTCAATCTGCTTACCGGATATAATTTGTCTTGATCGCCGGCTCCCTCTCCGGGAAGGTGATCCCGGCCTTTTTTCCGGCCTCGATGCATTTGATCAGCCAAGCCATATTGTTGCCCAGTGTACGCATGGTCTGAAGACCTTCTTCATCCTGCTTTACTTCCTCCGGCGTATTTCCGTGTACCATATTCCAGTACTGGGAAGAAACCACCGGCATATGATTGATGGTGAAATATTTGTTGATCTGGTCGAAACCTGCAGTTGCACCGCCTCTTCTGCAGCTTACCACTGCTGCGGCAGGTTTTCCTGCCATTTTGCTTCCACCACTGAAGAAAGCCCGGTCCATAAAGGATGTCAGCGCACCGGATGCAGAGGCATAATGAATGGGGGAACCAAAGATAAAGCCGTCCGCCTCACCTGCTTTTTTCACAAACTCATTAACGACATCCTTGCGGAAACATTCGCCTTCTTTTCGACAGGCACCGCAGCCGATGCAGCCTGCTACCGGCTGATTTCCCACCTGAAAAATCTCTGTCTCGATCCCCTGCTTTTCCAGGGCAGCGGCAGCTTCCTGAAGTGCTGTATACGTACAGCCCTTCGCCTTCGGGCTTCCATTTACCAAAAGTACTTTCATGATCCATTCCTCCTGTTTGACTCTTATTTTTTATGATGATTCTATTATTATGATATGAGTGTCAAAAGGTCTTTTGACACTCATTTGATACCCGGATTGCTACGCAGCTACGCTGCTCCCGCAA
>OLQE01000931.1_pt1 | contig 18768 bp, 12 predicted proteins | sample 1643161 | NCBI WGS metagenome assembly OLQE01 (sample SAMEA3136650, study PRJEB25190) | human gut metagenome | reverse complement strand
ACGATTTCGTATGACTCGCCAGATGCTAAAGGAACATAAGCGTCTTCAAACACGACGAGTGGCTGTGTGATTCGGGAGGTTCCATCAGAAGAGGTGATGAGCACTTGGTCACCCTCTTTCACTCCAGGAGCCTTCACCCAATTGACAAGCTCGAAAGCGTCCGGGGTATCGGGCTCGTACCCAGGCTGTTCAGGGCTCGATGTGCCGGAGCCCTGCGAGCCCTCGGAGGGCGAGCCATCAACACTAGGCCACTCCCAATGTCCGTAAGCAGATCCGTCATCGGTGAAGAACAGTACCAGCTTGTCGCCGTCCTCCAGCGTGTAACCGGCCAAACCCACGCTAGGCGTCGTCCCGTTCACTGAATACAGCCAGCCGGAATTCGGGCCGCGACTCTTCTCTGCGAGCATGGTGCCGTCCGGTCCGGTGATGGAGCTCACATAGCTGCCTTTGTGCTGGTAGTTGCCCGCAGGAACCATCTGCTTGAACACATCCCATGCCGTTGTGCCTTCGGGCAACTGCTTGTATTTGCCTGAGTACAGAACGCGCGATCCGTCGGTCACAGCGAAGTTCACATCGACCGGTGCCCTACGCGCCATCGCCATAAGTGGGTTGCTCGTTCCGCGCACGAGTATCTCCGCGCTCACTTCCTGATTGTATAGAGCCGCGAGGTCCTTGTACTGCGCGTAGGTTATGGGATCTTCCGCGTAAAGCTTGCCGTACTTTCCGTATACCTTGTGGGAAAGCACACTTTTGATGGTGACCGCCTTCGGCTCGGCCTGGCGGGTCACCAGCAGGTTCTCGTGCGACACCACTTTCGCATTCGAGGACTTGAACAAACGCCACAGCTCCAGCTCTTCCCAGCCGTCCTGCGCCACGGGCACGATGCCCGTGTTCTTCTCTTGTGCGCTGTCGCGGACCCATACGAGCTCCCCGTTGTCGTCAGCGTATACCTCGAAAAACGGAGATAGGTTAACGGTGACCTCGTTTGCGGATGGGTTTGCACCTGCGTTGAGGCCGTCGAAGTAATGCTGCTTTGCCTGCTCCATGAGATCGAATTCCGAAGCGAGGTCGGAAAGCTCGATGGGCTTCACGCGGATGGAGAAATCCTTGGTCGCCTTGACGCCGGTGTCTTTGTCGGAAAGGGAAACGGAAAGCGCCACGAGGCCTTCCATGTTCGCGCTGCGGGCGAGGCTGCCCGTGCCCATGGGGCGAAGCACGGAGACTCGGGCGCTGTTGCGCACGTCGGGTACGGTCAATAGCGTGCCGTCGCTGCTTGCAAGCGTAACGGGGTAGTACTTGCCGTCCACGCCGAAATCGGCCGTCGTGGGAAGCTGGATGTCGTTCTCGACAGTGTAGATGCCGCCGGCATCGGGCTGAAGTCGTACGCCGGTGACGCTATCGCGCAGGCCTGCCTTGGCAAAGCCGGCGTCGAGCTTTGCCATAAGCTCGCTTTTGATCTGCTGTGCCCTTGCGCCGTCCAGCGAGTCGACATGCACGGGGAAGGTCTGCTCGACTGTGATCTCGGGTTCACCCATTGCCGTGCGCTGGAAGACGACCTTAGCGGTCAGCGTCACGTCCTTCGGCGTTTCTCCGCACTTCACCTTGCCGACGTACGGGGCGAACAGCGTGTCGGCCGTGCCCTGGTTCTCGCTGGATACGGAGATGACGGATGGGTCGGAGGAGGTCCATGTGATCTGCGCCCACAGCTTTCCGCTTGCAACCTTGGGAAGTGAAAGGTCGGTGCTCACGTTGGTGGTGTCGCCAAGGTCGACCTGCGAGAGAACGTCTGCCGTCAACATGGTTTTGACCTTCTGAGCGTCCCAATAGACGATTACGGGAACGGTCTTCTGCACCGTGATGTCGTCGAGTGAAAGATCAACAGTGATGCGGTAGGAGCCGAACCATTGCGCGCGGAAGCTATCGGGGTCTGCGTAGAAGTAGGTGATGTTGCCGTCTTGGTCGATGGCGGAGCAGTCATCAGTGCCGTTCGTCTTCTCGACAGATTTCAGGGCGATCGTGACATTCGGGTGCTTCGCATGAATCATATCAACGACGTTGGCGTCCTTGCCGAACTCGGGGTAAAGCGTCGATATCGATGCGGCTATCTCATCCAGCGTCTTGTCGCCTGCTGGGGGATCGTCAGGATTCGGTTCTTCCGGGTCGGGGCCGGGCGTGGGGTTCGGGTCGTCGGGATCGACGGGGCCGGGTGCCGCGCTGCCAATTATGACGCTATGAAGGTAAGCACGGTCGTCCGACTTCACGCAGCTCTCTTCATCGACTGCGCCCGTGCCCGCGCCTGATATGCGCGTGACATAGCCGCATGCTTTGATGGTGGATGAGCCGTAGAGGAAGTCGACGATGTCGCTTGCGGTGTCTGAGCCCGAAATGGTGCCGGTGCTGTAGCAGCGCTCGATACTTCCGTTGTTCTGCAGCTGGCCGCAGATGCCGCCTGCACGACTGGCTCCAGTCACGGAACCGGTGTTGTAGGAGCTCTCGATGGTGGTGTACTTCGCATACCCGACGATGCCTCCCGCAACGCCGCCCGACACGGAACCAGCATTGGAGCAGCTTGAGAACGAGGCGGACTGCGAGGCGCTGTTGCCAGCGTAGCCAACCAGACCGCCTGCGTAGGCTGTGCTTCCTTTGGCGCCTGTCGAGACGCTTCCTGAGAAGCTGCATCCGGTGAGCGAGCCCTGCTGCACTTTGCCTACGATACCGCCGACATAGGCCTTGGTGGAAGACACCGTGCCGCTCACATGAAGGTTCTTGATGGTGGCACCGTTGATACCGCCGAAGAAGCCAACGTTCGTAGTAGTACAATTCACGCTCAAGTTCGTGATGCTATGGCCGCAGCCATCGAACACACCGCTGAACGCTTCAGTGATATAGCCGCTTGATGGATAGAAGGGCTCCCACTCGCCAACGGAGATGTCAGACGTCATCTTCACGTGGACGCCAGGGTTGCCGTTCATGATGCCGCGTAGCAGCTCCAGGTCTTCCACGGAGCCGACGAGAAAGGGGTCAGCTTCCGTGCCACTGCCCGCAAGATCGTTCTGAGGCTGAATGAGCTCTTGAGCCTCGCTGACGCTTGTGGGCTCATCTTCGGCTTCAACCGATTCGTACGACTTCTCATCGGCGCCAGAGTCATCGAGCGCTCCGTCCACAGGCGAAATGGGCTGCTCTGGAGCGGTAGGAAGGGGAGGTTCCGTAGGCTCATCGGCCTCAGCATAACCTGCCACCTCATCTGGTGAAGCTGATGCTCCAGTTGATTCGGAAAGGTTAGGAGAGGTTTCCGCAACCGTATCTTGTGCGAATACAGAGGTAGGCGTGAACGAGAAACAGAGCAGAAGGGACAAAAATGCGCAAACGAACTTAGAGCCGGACATGATCGGCACCTCTTTCCCAGGGCTATCGTGCGATGGAGAGGTGTTCCGACTTTTGCCTCATCAAAGCAGCCACCGTGCCCGGCGAGGACGAAATGGCAATCTGGAGGATTACATCGCCCAAGATGCTGCTTTTCGGCGTTTACGGTTACTGGTATAGCGGAGGATTCTCACCTCCATTCCCACTCAGAGCTGCAGCATGTGCGGCAGCTCCGTACCCCCTGCATGCGGGCGCACTCCATCAATGCCAAAACAACAATCACATTATAGGCTATCGATTAAAGGGTGCGCTAGTATGAATATTATCCCAGGGCTACTCCAACACAGTAGTCGGAAGTGGCTTGTAAGCCTCGCCCTTGACGTCTTCGAGGTTGGAGACGGCTTCGCACATCAAAGACAACGAAGAGTCGGGCCGTGCGATCGGCGATGCCCAGCTCGAAGGAACGGGGTACAGCTACACGCTCTCTCATCTCCGGCAAGCACAAGATGGTGATCCTGTACTGCCTTATGGAGTACCAGCCGGTTAGGTTCAACGAGCTGAAGCGCTACCTCGGGAAGATCTCAGACAAGACGCTCTCCCAGAACCTCAAGGAGTTGGAAGGGGATGATTTGGTTCGTCGCAAGGTGTATCCGCAGATCCCTCCCAAGGTCGAGCACTCGCTTCCGAATCAAAATAGACAATAAAAGAATTAAATGTACTTAATTCTATACCAGATAGGTATGATAGAATTAAGCTGAATTAATTCTATCGAAAGGAACCCGGAGTGATTCTGCGAACGCAATATCTCGAGAGGATTCGTCCGTTCTACGACTCTGAGTTGATTAAAGTCATTACCGGGGTGAGGCGTTGCGGCAAATCCGTCTTGCTGAGGCAAATAGCGGACGAAATCCGTGCGGAGCATTTCGATTCTATGGAACCGGACACGCTGGTGTTCGTCGATTTCGACGACTACGCCAACCGCGAACTCACCGATCCCGACAAACTCTACCGTCACATCAAGCCAAAGCTCTCCGACGAGCGTAAAACCTACCTGCTTTTTGACGAGATTCAGAATGTGCGCGATTTCGAGCTCGTGGTTAATTCGTTCAATACGACCGACAACGTCAGCATCTTTTTGACGGGTTCAAACTCGAAGCTGCTATCGGGCGAGCTTGCAACGCGCTTGGGTGGTCGTACGGTGTCGTTTCATGTGATGCCGTTCAACTTCCGAGAGTTCTGCTGCTTCAAAGAGGCCCAACTTCATTCGGAGGCTTCCGAAGGACATTTGGATGAATCGATGCTTTTGGATGAGTACCTGACATGGGGAGGTTTTCCCTTGGTGTGCGGGCAGGAGCTGGCCGAGTCGCGGCGTGTGGTTCTCGACAATCTGTACAACTCCATCGTGCTCCGAGACATCATTCAGCGCAACAAGGTATCCTCCGCAACGACTCTTGAAAACGTGCTGGATTATCTGATTGCCAACTCGTCATCGACGGTGTCGGGCAACAACATCGCCGCCGAGCTAACCGACTCGGTTCGGAAGGTGTCCGCGCCAACGGTTTACGACCTCATTCGCTACATCGAAGAGGCCTACGTTGTGGGAAGAGCGGAGCGCTACGATATCCGCGGAAAGAAGAAACTGCGATTCGAGGCTAAAGAGTATGTGTGCGATCTCGGATTGTTCCATCTTCGGAAGAACCGAGTCAAAGATGAGTGGAACTGCGTCGTTGAGACGGTAGTCTATAACGAGCTGATCTCGCGCGGTATGCAAGTGTATGTGGGAAAGCTGCACAAGAGCGAGATAGACTTCGTTGTCGAAAGAGACGGGCGTCGTTGCTACGTTCAGGTCGCCTACGTGATGGCCAGTGAGTCAACGATTGATCGTGAGTTCGGAGCGCTGGAGGCCATTGGCGATAGCTATCCCAAGTACGTGGTCTCGATGGACCCTGTTGTCGCGAGCAGGAATGGCATCACCCATGTGAGGCTGATCGATTTTCTGCGTGACGAATCATTGCTCCGCTTGGGTTGAGGTCGCTGCCGGCCGCTGTGTCTCGCAAGCGCCATGGCAGGGCCGCTCTTCCAGAGAGGCTTCGTTGTGGTTGCTCCGCGGCTGTGCATCGATGGGCTACTTGATTTGACATCTTGGACGAGAGATGATGTCTTGGACGTTCCGGAAAGTCATTCTACTAAGGAGCGCGAAATGATTCTTCGAGAGTGCAACCATCCGGTGGCGCCAGCTCGTGAGAGCCGTGCCTCGAAAACCCTCAGAGCCGTCGTGTACGGGGCCGCTGTGGGTGATGCGCTTGGGGTGCCCTACGAGTGCATGGAGCGCGGCACTTTCGAATGCGAGGGCATGGTAGGCGGGGGAGCGCACGGGATGCCTGCGGGCACGTTCTCGGATGACACGTCGCTGATGCTTGCGACTTGCGACGGCATCAGGGCTTGCGGCGGCATCGATGTGGACGACATGCGTAGCCGCTTCCGGGCTTGGCTCTACGAGGGCGCGTACGCTGCCGATGGTCGCGCCTTCGGGGTCGGCAACGCCACCGCTACTGCGCTTCTCCAGGGATTCGGCTGCGACGGCGAGCGTTCCAACGGCAATGGGTCGCTCATGCGCATCGCGCCGCTGGCCCTCGTGGACGCGACCGACGACGAGGTCAGGGCGGTGTCGGCAATCACGCGCGCCCATCCAATATCCACGGAGTCCTGCGTTTTCTTCGTGCACCTCCTAAGAGACGTGCTGCAAGGGGAGGGGTTGGAAGATGCCATCGGGAGCAACATCCCCGGCGACGAGCGCTTCGCCTTCCTGGAGGGCATTCGGGAGCTGCCCCGCGACGAGATCCGCTCGACGGGCTACGTCCTGGACACCTTGGGCGCCGCGCTCTGGTGCGCGTGCAACACCGGCAGCTACGAGGAATGCGTGACGGAGGCGGTGAACCTGGGCAGCGACTCCGATACCACCGCCTGCGTCGCCGGCGCGCTGGCGGGAGCCCTTTACGGCTACGATTCCATTCCCCGGCAATGGCTGGAGCAGCTCCGCGGGAAGGAAATCATCGAGCGGTGCCTGTTCTGATGGCCCGGGTCTTGCTTTTCGTTCTCGCTGTCTAGCGTGACCGCTTGATAGGGTCGGGAAGGGAGCATGCAAGCGGGAAATACGTTTATGCTGCCTGAAAGGAAAGCGGTGCGACGCTGCGAGCGAGGCGGTAACTTCTGTTTTGTTGCGCGCGGCTCCGCCTGGGATGTCTCGCGCAGTATGGCCTCGCTTGGCAAGAGGTTCTGGTGGTCAATTCTCTAGTCTCGATTCGAGCGAGGCCCGTTGACAGCGTTTTATCGAAGCGTTATTGTCTTACTTATTTTATTTGTGGGATTGCGTTCTCGTTTCTTGGCGCTTGGTGCTGTCTTGTCAATTTCCGTGGCAGAAGGGAGGGGTATGTCTCGGCCTCGCCTGAAATTCTGGCTTGCTATGCCTGTGACCATTGTCGTCTTCTTGCTGCTGGTCGTAAGCATCGTCGCCGACGTCTGGCTTCAAAACCGCCAGAGCGAAGAAGCGCTGCATGAGCAGGCGTACATTCTGTCGGAGCAGATGCAGGCAGTGTGGGATTTCATGGCTGTCAACCAGGATCGCATCAATACCGATGCCGACGGTGATTACAATTTCAAGGGCCTTCATTGTTCAATTGTGGGAACATCGGTCGGCGCTCTTTTTACCGATCGAACCGATTACGTCATCCGCTACGTCTCCGATATGCCGCGGAACGAGCAGAACCGAGCCGATGAGTTCGAGGAAAAAGCCATTGCGGCCTTCCGCCAAAACGGCAACCTTATCAACTACGCTTCTTTCGGAACCATCGACAATGGCGAGGAGTATTACCGCTTCATGGTTCCGCTTAAGATGACGAGCGGCTGCGAAGAGTGCCATGGGAACCCCGCGGGGGAAGTTGACGTCACGGGCTTTCCGAAGGAGGGCATGAAAACTGGAGACATCGTTGGCGTTGCGAGTATTTCGATTCCCACCGATACCTATCGCGAGAACCTGATCACGCGGACGCTGCTGCGGACTTTGCTGTCGGTGGCGGTATTGGCCGCGTGCCTGCTGGTCATCTACTGCGTGAGCATGCGTTTTGTCGTTCATCCTTTGGGCAAATTCGAAGCGGCCATCCGGAAAGTCGGCGCGGGAGACCTGAAAACGCGCATAGACGCTGAGGATATTCACGCCAAAGGTGAGCTGGAGAACCTGTCGGACTATTTCAACGAGATGGCCGAAGAGCTCGACTCGCTTCGCCTCGATCTTGAAACCAAGGTTGACGAGCGCACCGAGCAGCTTGCGGACGCCAACAACGCTTTGGCCCGGCAAGCTCGCGAGCTTGAAAAGGTGAATTCGCAACTGCAGGCGGACGACAAGTACAAGACGCACTACTTCACTATGATGAGCCATGAACTGAGAACGCCGCTCACGGCAATTCGCGCGCATATCGGGATTTTGAAAGACCCCGATTTGGACGAGAACAAACGCCAGGAAGTCATTCGCTCTATCCAGGCGAACACTATGTCTCTGGCCAAGTTGGTCAACAACATTCTGGATTCCGCGAAGTTCGAGGTCGGGGCAATTAAGCTGGAGAAGGAAGTTATCGATGCCTCCGACCTCGTCAACCAGCTCGAGAAGGTGATCTCGCCTTTGGTCGAAGCGAAGGACATGCGCACGAGCTATAGCGTCGACGATGAGATGCCGTTGTTCATGGGGGATGAGGACAAGCTGCTCCATATTCTGGAGAACCTCTGCGCCAATGCCGTCAAGTACTCCGAAGACCATGGGTCTATCTGGGTTAACGTCTACCAAAGCAAGGACGGCAAGTCCATTTGCTTCGATGTCTCGGACGAAGGGGTTGGGATTTCCGAGGAAGATCTCGGCATCGTGTTCGAGAAGTTCAAGCAGGGCGAAAAAGCCACAGCACGACCTGTAAGCGGCAGCGGTCTTGGATTGTCCCTCGCGAAAGAATATGCGGAGCTGCATGGTGGAAAGATAACGGTCCGAAGCAAAGAGGGGGAGGGGAGCATCTTCAAGGTGGCCATCCCCTACGAAGAGCCTGATTTCGATATTGGTTAGCGACCCGCACGAGGAGGAGCAATGGCACGAATTCTGATTGTCGATGATGATGCGGGTATCCGAGACGCAGTAAGCTTCTATATCCGCAAGGAAGGCTATGACGTTGTGGCGGTCTCAGATGGGGTCGAAGCGCTTCGCGTCTACCAAGAAGGCGATTTCGACCTAGTCATTCTGGACATTATGATGCCCGGCCATGGCGGGTTCGAGGTGTGCTCTGCCATCAGAGACAAAGATCCCAGAATACCCGTGATATTCCTGTCGGTAAAAGACAACCTGATAGACAAAAAGCTCGGCTTCAAATTGGGAGCAGACGATTACATCACAAAGCCCTTCGAGCCGACAGAGCTCGTTTTGCGGGTGAATTCTTGCTTGCGGCGCGGGCAGTATTCTCCTTCGGGGGCGTCCCTGGAGGCACAAGGCGGCGAACCTGGCGAAGAGGGCGTTATCGTTCTGGGGGATTTGCGCATCGATACCAACACGCGCAGCGTATCCGTCTCGGACAGGCGCATCGATCTCACCGCGAAAGAGTACGACATTTTGCTCCTGCTGGCGCAAAGCCCCAACACGGTGTTCACGCGCCAGCAAATTCTCGACGAGGTGTGGGGCGCCTATTACGGCAATGCGGGAATCGTGGCCGTTTTCATGAGGAAGCTTCGGCAGAAGATAGAGGCCGACGCCTCTAAGCCGACTCATATTCTCACCGAATGGGGCGTAGGCTACAGGATCGTATAACGCCTGCTCATGGTTGACTTGGCGGACTGGGTCCGCGTGCTTGTTAAGACATGCTAATAATTATTAATCCCCATTTTAATCAACGGGTTGGGCGCGCTTGCTATCATGGGGCCATCAGCAGGAGGTAGCTGATTCGCTTGAGGGGAGCAGTGCATTTTTGCCGGCTAAAGTTCAATGCTTTCCTTTTGCCAATTATCTTTTAGAGAGGATGAGAGAGTTATGGCCGATAGCAATATCAGCAGGAGGGCTTTCGTTGGCGCCGCCGCGGGCATGTCAGCTTTGGCTGCGGTTGGATGTGCGCCCCAGGGCGGGCCGCGCCTCGAGGAGGGAGGCGAAGAGCGGGCGCTCGCGGACACCCATGCCGCTGCGCAAGCCGAAGATCTGGAGCAATTCCACGTAAGGGTCGGATACAACTGCAATGGCTGCTTTCTGGCAGGATACAAGCGCGACGGCAAGATTGTCCGCATCGAGCCGGGCGACCGTCCGAACAATTCTGAGCAGAACAACGGCTGCGGCAGATGCATGGCGTTTGCCACGAAGGTCCAAAACGAAGACGCGCGCGTTATGTACCCCATGCGCCGCACGGGGGAGCGCGGCTCGGGCGAGTTCGAGCGCATCTCGTGGGACGAGGCCATCGACGAGGTTGCGGGAAAGCTCAAGGCGGTCATCGAGAAGGATCCGCGCGCTGCGAGCTTCTACATCTTCACCGGCAACATGAACAGCCTGTCCTGGTTCGCGCCCGCCCGCATGGCGCATAGCTTGGGCGCCTCCACCTGGGCCATGGAGGGCATCATGGGAGACCACGGCTCATCGGTGGGCTATACCATGGTGACGGGAAACCCCGACCCTGGCCACGACGCGGCCGACTTCCTGAATTCGAACCTTTTGCTTTGGTTCGGTTCCAACACGGCCGATACGCAGACAAGTGCGTTCCGCTATCTTGTCCAGGCGAGGGAGCAGGGCACCAAGCTCATCGTCATCGACCCGCGCATGAGCTCGACTGCCTCCATTGCGGACGAGTGGATCCCCATCAATCCTGGAACAGACGCCGCCATGGTGCTCGCCATGATGAAGGTTATCGTCGACAACGACCTTCACGATAAGACGTGGCTCGCGAACTACTCGTGCGCACCGCTTTTGGTCTCCGACGAGACCGGCGAGTACGTTCACCCGAGTGAGGGCATGTATTGCGCATGGGATACCGCGACGGGTGCCATGGTAGTCATCGATCCTGCTCAGAGCGGCGGCGAGGACGACAACACGTCGGGGCCGGAAAGCACCCTTGCCCTGACCGGCTCCTTTGAGGTCAACGGCGTCGCCTGCCATCCGACCATGGACGATTTGGTCGCTGAGATTCAGAAGTGGGATCTTGACCGCGCCGCCTCGATCACCGGCATCGACGGGGCGACGATCGAGCGGATCGCCCTTGAGTACGCCAACGCGAAGCCCGGAGCGCTCAACGGGCGCCAGGGCGTCGGCCGCTACTACTACTCCTACGAAACGCCCCGCGCCCTAGCGACGCTGGCCGGCCTTTGCGGAAATATCGGACGCTCCGGCGGCGGCGCCTCGCGAAACTACGGCGGCAAGCCGGTTGATGCGAGCGCGGCCGCGAACTTCACCAATGCCGGCGCGTCTTTGTTCAACATGGCTGAGTGGAACGATGTCGGCGACGGCAAGAGCTTCAACGTCTTCAACATGGGCGTTCTGGCTTTGTACATGAGCAATCCGGAGGAGTTTGCCGGAGCCAACGTATACAAGAGCTCGGAAATGTACGACGCCGCCATTACGGGCAACCCCGTGCCCATCGACTTTTTGTACCTCGCAACGTCGAACTTCCTCAACATGTCGCCGGACGCGAACAAGATCATCAACGAGGTGTTTCCCGCCATCGACTTCATCGTGGCGGCAGATCCCTTCTGGACGTGGACGACGAAATACGCTGATATCGTTCTGCCGACCACGACGTGGTTCGAAGCCTGGGACATCAAATCGGGCGGTCAGTACGTGTTTGTCAACAAGCCCGCAATTGAGCCCATGGGCGAAAGCAAGCACGATGTCGAGATTATGAACATGCTTGCTGAGAAAATGGGTGTTGCGGACGAATGGGGCAAGACGCCCGAGGAATGGGTGCGCACCTATTTGGACAGCGACCACTACGCCTTGCAGGATATGGATGTCGAGAAACTCATCGAGGAAGGCGTGTACGCCCGGCCCGATGGCATTTACGGCAAGGCCACCTACCCGCTTGGAGACAAGAAGTTCGGGACCGCAACCGGGCGCTTGCACTTCTACGACGACGGGTTGGTGTCCTATGGCGCACAGGTACCGACCTACATGCGCGGGGACGACAATCCTGAGCACGACAACCCCAACTACCCGTTGAATTTCATCCAGTACCACGACAGGCGTCTCGTGCACACGCAACACACGGGCATCCCCATGCTTGGAGTGATCGAGGCAGAGCCGCACCTGTACATGAACCCGACAGATGCTCAGGCGCGCGGCATCGCCCATGACGACGTTGTCCACATCTACAACGACCGCGGCGAATGCAAGGTGAAGGCCTTTGTGACCGATGGCATCATGCCGGGCACTACGGCCATGTCCCAGGGTTGGACGCCGGACGACTTTATTGAGGGCCATTATCAGTTCTTGACGCACTATCGCAAAAACGAGGTCGAAGAGGCCATAAGCATGACCAACGCTGCGTTCTACGATGTGCGCGTAGAAGTTGAGAAGGCATAGGAGGTTTGACAAATGAGCGATACCCAATATGGCATGGTAATTGACTTGCGCGGATGCATGGGTTGCCAAACCTGCGTGATCAGCTGCAAGACCTCGAACGAAGTTTCCGGGGATCTGTTCTGGAGCCATGTGCTGGACTTCCATGAGAACGAAACGTACATGACCGCATCCGACCCTAAGCCCTCCATGAAGTTCCGTCCGGTTCTCTGCAACCATTGCGAGGACCCTGCATGCGTGAAGAACTGCCCGACCGGCGCTATGCACAAGGACGAGCAGACCGGCGTGGTCTCCGTCGATCAAAGCATTTGCATCGGCTGCAAAACCTGCGAGCAGTCTTGTCCTTACGGGGCCCCGGTGGTCGATCCGGAGAAGACGGTTTCCACGAAATGTAATCTCTGCGCCGGCCGCATCGAAAAGGGAGAGGATCCGTACTGCGTGATCTCCTGCCCGGCTCGCGTGAGGTATTTCGGAGACATCTCCGACCCCAACAGCACTGTTGCGAAAATGATCGAAGAGCACAATGCCGAGCCGTATAAAGCCGAAGAAGGCACGGGCCCCTCTGTTTACTATATTCCTCCCAGTCAGTAAAGCAGGCGGCTCTTCAAGCTACAGGACGTTTTAAAGAGATCGGCATGGCATTGAAGAATGCGGGCGGCAAAGACTGTCGCTCGCATTCTTCTCCTGATTACGCGGTTTAGGGGTTCGATGGTGTCGTTGGGGAATTCGCTCTCAGTACTCCATCGGGAGCCTGGTGCAGGTTGATGCCTCGCCAGCGTTGTCGCGCGCGTACTTCGTGGTCTCTTTGGGCTTCCCCGAGGCGAACTTGCCAGCCGTATTCTCGGTCTTGGGCGGGATAGGCTCCATTGCTTTTCGGGTATTGCCCATTTGCGCACGACCGCGCTTGATTGGTAAACACGCTACGTTTGAAGCACGCAGTATGACATTGGTGGGCGGTGCCGGATCACGTTTCGGTGGGTAAGAGATGCGAACGATTTCTAAAATGGGTTGGTTGAAGGGGGTAGTTTGCGGGAAAGTGCGTGGAGGAAGAGGGGCCGTATGACTCACCAGCAACACGTCGATAGGCCGGGGTTTCTCACGAGGTAATGCCACGAAAGATGGCTGCCTGCGGACAGCAGATACCGCGCCCAGGGTTTCAGGAAGGGCTTCTGCTCTGCGGAGTTGAAGTCTCGTGACCTGAATCTGGATTGACGCAGGTCGCTGAGAATCCGTAGTGCGTGTGTATCCCGGAGAAGAGCTCCGTCTCGGCGACCTTGCTGCTGATCTTACAGCCGGTTCCCGTGCGTTGCCGAGCGCAATCCGGTGCGGCACTCTCGGCGTCCACGCGAACTCGATGAGCGCCGTCTCTGTTGTCCCCATTTGGACCTTGCGCCCGCGGACGCACGTCTTCACGATCCCGTATCTGCCTGCGTGGGACGTCTCGCCAGGTAGCCGCTCGTAGATCCTCTGGGCGCTGTGGCGCTGCTTGCGCCAGACGTGCCGGTTATCCTTTCGCCTCCTTGCCAAGCAGTTGGCAGCTATGCCAACAAGGATGGCCTAGTTGGTCGGCGTAGCTTTGCCGTATCTGAAAACCTTCGCTGTCGCAGCTGAAATCATACGGTGCCGAAGCTACAAGTCTCAGATATAGCGAAAATTACTTATTCTCCTCCACGATGCGCTGGTAAGCCTTCGTGTCGGTGTAGATCTGGTCCTTCAGCGGGTTCAGCTTCAGCTTGCGGATGCGGTGGAACTGGTAGGCCGCAAGCGCCACGTTCGACGCGAGCGCGAGCAGGCTTACCACGAAGAACGCCGTGGGGTTGTGCGTGGTCGGAATGGGGGCGAGCACGTCGGCGAACTGGGGCACCGTCATCACGAACATGATCCAGAGTGCCAGCGTCTGCGCCCGGTGCTGCAGCCACGCGCCGCGCTTGATGAAGAACGTCGGGATGGTGCAAGCCAAAAGCAGCGCCAGGCCGCAGTAGGCGGAGTGGTCCGAGATGCAGTTGTAGGTGTAGGCGAAGTTCCAAAGGTCGTAGGCGATGATCCATGCCCAGATCATGTCCGGCCAGATCATGTCCTTCGAGGAGTCCTTCGAAATGAAGATGCCGAACCAACCGCAGATCGTGAGGATGTTCAGGATGCCAGCGATGCCGTTCATGATGTTCCAAGGGCCCGATATCGTCCACAGGTTCTCGACGACGCCGCCCTCCCACAGCGCGAAACCGAACACTTGGAAGTCGCGGATGACCGCCTCGGCGATGTTGATCGCCAGGATGAGCGGCGGAAAGCACAGCGCCCAGCGCTTCTCGTACAGGTAGTGGATCTTGCCGTCCTTGCCGCGCCATTTCACAAAGCGCAGGGCTATGAACCCGAGGCACCCCGCCAGCGCGGAGTAGGTCTTCACCCAGTTGAACCAAGTTCCCGTGCCGTACTCGTTGCCGGGTGCGGCGGTTTCGGGCCACACGAACAGGGTGAGCGCGATCGGCACAAGCGCGAACAGGGCGAGCCCGCACCACAGTTTGACGCGCCCCAGCTCGTTGAAGGCCATCAAAGCGAAGAGGGCGAACAGCCAAATGACCCAGTAAATCGGATCGGCTGCCTGGTAGAGGATGCCCATGGAGTCTCCTTTCGTCGGCATGTGCCCGCGCGTTTCAGAAGCGGGAATGCGGCTTGCGATGCGCCCGTGTGCGGGCCGATTCGCTTAAAGTCTAGCAAATGCCGGTATCGCAATACTTCACAAAAGGCTATGATTTGTGCAGGACATTTCGCGGAGGAGAGACGGGACGTTCCAGGGGATGACGATGATGCGCGACTACGGGAAGATGACGCCGCTGCAGGCGGCCGGCTGCGTACGGGAGAGGCGCCGAGACCTGAAGGAATCGCGACGCCTGACCGACACGCCGGGCGCGATTGTGGCCACGGCACGGAAGCTCTTCGAGCAGAGAGGGGTGCGGGCAACCTCCATTGCGGCCATCGCGAAGGAGGCGAACGTCACCCGTGAACTTATCTACTACCACTTCGCAAACCGCAACGGGCTGATTGAGGCGGTCATCGACGACTACGTGGAAGACTTGGTGGAAAGCGTGATCGTGTGGAACGAGGCGCGGGTCTTCGGCGACACGCCGGGGTCGCTGAAGAAGTGCATCCAGACGTTTCGCTACTCCCTCTACGACAGGGCGGGAAGGCCGCGCCCGGTGATAGCCGTCCTGGAGGAGCTGGGCGTGCGGGACGCCTTTGACGTGCGCGCCACGCGCGAGACGGCGGACTGCCTGGCGAACCATATCGCGAAGGAGTACGCGGCTTACCACCGGATTGAGATCGAGCTGGTGCACGAGATGTTCTGCGTCGTGATATTCGGCCTGGTGGGCCTCGTGAAGATGAACCCCCGGATAGAAGACGATGTCCTCATGAAGGTGATAGAGCAAACCCTGCGCCTCGACATGGCGCCGATTGGGAAGGGGGAGGGGTGAGCTGCTTCGCTTCTGGAAGGCGCTTCGTCATGAGCGCCCTGGGGATGTGGCAGTAGTCGCCGGGGAACTTGTCCAGCCGGTTCCAGTGCCTCACGACTTTGCTGCGTTCACGTGCGGTAAAATTTTTCTAGGTGCTTCTCGCCGAGAGATGAGGCAGAGCGAGATCGTCGAAAGGTTCAGGAGAAATCGCATGCATCTAGTGCGACGATCGGAGGATTTGCATGCTCAAAAGACTTATGAGTTGTCTTTGCGCGGCGGTCATTGCGCTGGTAGTGGCGCCTGCCCTGTCTTTTGCCGATGAAGTCGACGAGTCTGTATATTACATAGGCTCTGCCGTTAATGCCGGGCTGGACACTGGCTATAGCGAGAGTGCAGAGTTCTCTCGTGATGACTGGCATTTCGGCTGGGAGCTTGGGCGATTCGCAATAACTGGGTATACGAGCATGACTGAAGACGAGCAAGGCCGTCCTGTGTTCCTCAAAACTGCAGGTGACGAGATCAAGCTGTCGTTCAGGCTGAACCAAGACATCGATGCTCTCAATGGTAGCGAAAACCTATCGATCAATACAGATGCCGATGGCTACAACCAGTATTTTGGAATCGACAGAACCGACTTCGGCCGTGGAGCCCTTATTATCCGCCAGACGAACTATCAGAACGCAACTAGCGAGCCCCAGGTATACATGGACTATTTAGAAGGAATCGAGGTGGGGGCGGATACTGAGGTCGTACTTCTCGAAGAGGGAAACTATGAGGTGCAGCTCGATTATGAGGTGCGAAACGACCCGAGGAGGGTCGGTCCGTTGTCTCTTGTCCCCGAGTACGCAAACTACAAGATCGACTTCTATTTCGAGGTGAGAAACGGTAACTGCATGGTGTTCCCGTTCGATCTGGCGACCAGATCAGAATTGACAAACGAGGCTTACGCCCCCAATGGGTTCTACCTCGATCTTGCCAAGTCTCGCTACCTCGATATTAACGTAAAGAAGGAGATGCTGGCCGAAGGTGCCAATGGGCTTGTCGAGGACACACGCTTCAATAAACCTGCTAAAGACGGCGACGAGTATACCGAAGAGGGCATCTACACTATCACAGCCTCCAATCCGAGCACGGGTCAGGAAACTATTAAGAAGATTTACGTTGGCAACAATCCAGTGCTCAAATGCTGCGCAGTCACCGGGCTGCCTCTTGAGACAATAAATGCTCGTCTTGCTGAAGGCGATACAATCGACAGCGATGGAGCGCTTGCGGCTTCGAAGCCTGTTGCGCCCGAGGGACCCAAGATGAAAAGGGCAGAGAGCGATAGATTGCCGCTTGGGCTTATAGCCGCTATCACGGTTGTTGTTCTAATCTCCTTCGTAGTTGCACTACTGCGTAGGCAGCGAAAACATCGCGCCTCAAAAGAGGGAATAAAACAGCTAGATGCAGCTCCGCAAGATCCGAAGCTTTTGAATGACAATGAAGAAGGCAACAGATGAAAAGGTTTTTGACAGTTCTGCTCTGCGCCTGTCTGGCACTATCGGGATGTGGGGTCGCTCCCACTTCCGAGCCTGAACTTGTTGAGCCCGTCTCATACCAATTTCCTGATGAATATGCCGTGCCCACCGATCCCGAGATGTCCGAAGGACTTGAGGAGAGCGTTTACGCGAGCTTGAGGAAGGCTCTTAACTCCGAAGAATTCCTGGTTGATGAGGTGGAGGTTGCCTATGTCTCGCAAGAGTATCTAGACGAGGTGCGAGACAACTCGCAAGAAAATGTATTCTTCGGCTATACGCTCTCCGAGATCAGAGGCTACTTCGATGGTACGCCCTATGTCTTCACAGTCGAGAATGGCGCAACTGTGGTCAAGCCGTTTGAGAATTACGACGACACTTGGGAACAAGTAGCCGTCAATGTGGCAACGGGAACTGGAGTCATCGCTGTATGCGTGACTGTCACCGTGCTCGCGCCAGCGATTGGCGCGCCGACAGCAGTTACAGCCATATTCACATTTGCGACTGGAGGTGCCGTAAGCGGCGCGGTGGTTGATGCCGCTATCTCGGGAGTGTTCACGGGCATAACGACAGGAGTGCAGACTGGTGATATCGAGCAGGCCATCAAGGCTGCTGCGTTGTCGGCCAGCGAAGATTGCAAGTGCGGTGCGATTATCGGCGCTGTCGCAGCGGGCGCAGCCGAAGGCGCGGGACTGCTCAAGGCGTCGAAATACGCTAAGAAGGCAGGAGAGGCGGGGCTCACCATGAGCGAAGCCGCCAAGGTTCAGCTGGAGTCGGGCTATTCCCTCCAGACGATCCGGAACATGAGGAACATGGAAGAGTACGAGGTCTACAAGAATGCAGGTCTCAAAGAATGCATTGTGAAAACTCCGGAAGGAACCAGGAGGATTTTAGCTCGCGATCTCGATATGAAGATCACCGATAAGGATGGCCGGACCAACCTGCAGAGAATGGAGAAGGGTCTGAATCCAGTAGACGAGAATGGCATTAGCTATGAGTACCATCATGTCGGTCAAAAGAACGACGGAACTTTGGCGCTCCTTTCGAAATATGAGCATGACATGTCTGGCTTGCACTCTAAACAGATGTCGGAGATTGAGCGTAACGCATTCAACAGGGAGAAGCGCCAGATCAACATGATATCCGCTGCGAAGCTTTATGAGCAGGTGGGATAGCGCCTCTCATTAGGTGCTGTCCAGACTCTTGCGCAAATTCCAGCAGGCGGCTGCCGGCCGTCGGCATGGTCACTCGTCCAGCAGCGACACGTCCAGATACCGCCTCGACCCCCACTCGCTGTCGGCCACGCACTTGAGCCTGGCCGTCACCAGCATGAGCGCGCTATTGCCGTCGGGGAACGTGCCCACCACCCGCGTGCGGCGGCGGATCTCGCGGTTCAGCCGCTCTATGGCGTTGTTGGTGCGGATGCGCCGCCAGTGCCGCATGGGGAAGCGCGTGTAGGCCAGCGTCTCCGCGGCGCCGTCGCGGACGCACTTGGCTGCCGCCGCCAGCCTCATGTCGTCCAATTTGGCGGCGACACGGCCGGCCTTCTCCGTGCTCGCCTCCAGAGACTCCTGGGCATGGATGGCCTTGAGCATCGCGGCCACCTCGGCGCGCTTGGACTTGGGGACCTTCGAGAGCACGTTGCGGTAGAAGTGCACCGTGCAGCGCTGGTAGGCGGCGTCCGGGAACACCTCGGCGATGGCGCCGGTCATGGCGGCGGCCTTGTCGCCGGTGAACATGCGCACGCCCGTCAGGCCGCGGCCCTTGAGCCAGGACAGGAACTCCCGCCAGCACTCGGCCGACTCGGTGAAGCCCTCCGCCGCCCCGATCACCTCTCGGTAGCCGTCGTCGTTGACGCCGATGG
>OLQE01000916.1_pt1 | contig 19053 bp, 16 predicted proteins | sample 1643161 | NCBI WGS metagenome assembly OLQE01 (sample SAMEA3136650, study PRJEB25190) | human gut metagenome | reverse complement strand
CTCTTGTATATTTCTCGTTTTTATCCATATAGCACAATATTTTCTTTGTTAAAATCCATCCTGTTTTCAAAAAGTAACAGGGATGACCTCCTGTTTTTTCTCATTTCTGTTCCTTTTGTTCATAATTATTTATCTTATGCAAACAATTTCTTTTTTAACAATGAGCGCAGTTTTTGTCTGAGGCTAATGGGTCTACATTCCATTTCGCTGATGTTCTGAACTGTTACCGAAAATTTATGGTTTCCCTGTAAAAATTGTGATAAAATATAAGCATGAAGAAAAGAAAGCTTGCCTTTTTGGCTGTTGCAATCATTGCTGTTGCATTATTGCTCGAAACCGGAATTTTGAAATATGTGAACGACAGAAACACCTATCGGATGGCAAAAGTATTGCTTGATCGTGTTGTTACCGTGCTCAATAAAAATGATGAGAGTGAAAACGAACTCATCCAATCGCTAAAGGACGATTATATCGTAAGGGCAAAGGCTGTATCTTATATCATAGATGCAAAACCAGAGGTGGAACATGATGTGGCAGAATTACAAAAGATAGCAAATCTGATGGCTGTCGATGAGATACATCTGCTTGATGAAAACGGCTATATCTACAGTGGTTCTGTGCCCAAATACTTCGGATATAACTTTGACTCCGGAGAACAGATGGCTTATTTCAAGCCCATGCTTACAGACAAAAGTCTTACCATGTGTCAGGATGTCACTCCGAACACCTCCGAAGGAAAAGAAATGATGTATGCCATCACATGGAATGAGGACGGTACACGATTGGTTCAGGTAGGTATCGCCCCGAAACGTCTGCTTGAAGAGACAAAACAGAATGAGATCTCTACAGTCGTAGCATCTATGCCGTTCTATAAGGGAATAGAAATCTTTGTGGCCGATGCAAAGACAGAAATCATAAAAGGCGCTACAGACAGTGGATGGATCGGAAAAACTCTGGAAACCCTGGGTATCACCTCTGCCAAGACAAAGAGTGAAGAAACCAGTCTTTTCTATGCAATGCTCGACGGGAATCTTTGCAGATATTCTCTGTGTCAGGATGATGACTATATTGTTGTTGTAACTGTCGAGAATACCTTTTATCTGCAGAGTACGTTTTTTGCGATGCTGATCGTCGGTGTGTATCTTATACTGGCATCCTGCTGTATGATCTATCTGCTCTCAAGGATTATGAAAGAAAAATATGAAAAAGAGAAACTGATCTATACATCCCATACGGACGAATTGACACGATGTCTGAACAGACATGCATACGAAGAAGATCTGAACCGTCTGGATCCTGCCGAAGAATGGATCTACATTTCCATGGATCTCAATGGGTTGAAACAGGCAAATGATTCTCTGGGACATGCAGCCGGAGATGAACTCCTGCGTGCAGCCGCAGATCAGATGAAAGAAAGTTTCAGCCCTTATGGAAAAGTCTACAGGATCGGTGGTGATGAGTTTGTTGTAATCCTTACCAAAAAAGTACAGGAGCTTCCGGATTTGCTGAAAGACTTTGACCATCAAGTCTTCCAGTGGCACGGGGAACTTGCAAACTCCATGGCGATCTCATACGGATATGTGTTCAGTTCAGAGAAAAACTGGAGTAATATCTACGAAATCACAAAAGCCGCTGATGAACGGATGTATGAAAACAAAACCCGCTATTATCTTGAAAACGGGCTCGACAGAAGAAAATAATCAAGACAAAGAAAAAATGGCCGTCATCTGACGACCATTTCTTCTTTGTCTCACATTCCGTAAGCACTGAGTATCTCTGTAATATCTGGCATCGGATCATCTGGCATCGAACAGGTACCTCTCTTCACCTGAGAAAGATCGGTAATGATAAGGGAACTGAGGAACTTTTTCCCGATGGCTTCCATCTGTTCATCTGTGGTATCCTCCGGTACAAGAATCGTAAGCTCACTGTTCTGTAAATTCACCCAATTCGTTTCCATTACATTCGGATCGATCCCTTCCAGACAGATCGTTTCGATTGCCGGCAGCATCGCAAATGCCGACAAAGCCAGGTGCTCAACACCACTTCGGATATGGATCTCTTTCATGGCTTCATTTCCTGAAAATGCATTGATATCAATATCTTTTGCATTCACACAGAGCCGTTCCATCGGAGTCACACCAAAGGTTTGTATTCCGATCCGGTCTACCTGATTCTTACACCATACCGTCTCCAGATTCTTACAGAAGTTAAACAGATAATTATCCATCTGCCTCACTCCGTTTACAAAGATCACGGTTTTCAGTCCTTTACATTCCTGGAATACGCTCTTATTCGTAGACTCCAGAGGTGCATAGCAGATCACGGTTTCCAGATCATGACAGTTCGTAAAAGTGCTGTCTGCAACCGATTTCAGTGTCTCCGGCAGGATCAGACAGCGCATCGGCAGCCAGTCTCCTTCCTTCTGGTTTGTCGCCATATCTGAATCCACATAATTTCTGGCACATTCAAACGCATTGTAAGAAATATTTTCTACCGGCACTCCGCCAATCGTCCGCGGAATGATGACATCCACGGCAGTTCCTGTATACGCAGTGATCGTTCTGCTCTCCTCATCAAACTCGAAGTTCTCTTCCGGTAATGGTTCATACGGCATCTCCATCAGAAGCGTTTCCCTGTCCGTGGAATTCTGATCTGAAGATGACGTTACCTGCGTTGCTTTTGCCGGTACAACCATTCCTGCCAGCATCAGAATTGCCATTAATCCGATCATTGTTTTTCTTTTCATTCGGTACCCTCCCTTCGGTTCTTTCTTCAACAGCTGCCATGAAGAGGTCAAAAGATTTTCTGAGCCCAACATCCTTATTGTCAGAATATATAAAAAAGGAGGTTCTGTCACTATCGTAAATGACAGTGATATCCTTTGCCATTCCAGCAGCTGCCTTCAAAGAAAGGAGGAAATGAAACGGATTTTGTATTGCATTTGTTCCGGTGATCTGATATAAAAAATATGTAACTGTTCAGAGCCAAGCAGATTTTCATGCAAAAGTGTGAGTCATGCTTGCCTGAATGAACACTTTTACAGGGAAATCTATTTGGCAAGATGGAATATGAATCATTATAAAGAGTCATTTTTATGAAGGAGGAATACCGGAAATGATCAATCAATTACACTTGGCAATGATCGAATTATATCGCGGGGATGCAACAAGAATCCAGCATTTCTGCAAAGTCCACAGTTACGCAAAACTGATCGCCGAATCCGAACAGGTAGATGAAAAATGCCTGTTTACGCTTGAAGCTGCGGCTCTGACGCACGATATTGGTATTCATTTATGTGAAGAAAAGTACGGAAACTGTAATGGAAAACTACAGGAAAAAGAAGGTCCTGCTTTAGCAGAAAAGCTGCTTGGAGAACTGGGCTTTGATCGTGACGTTTCTGAAAGAGTTCAGTATCTGATCGCACATCATCATACCTACGATGCGATCGATGCGATCGACTATCAAATACTTGTGGAAGCTGATTTTCTCGTTAATATCATGGAAGGCGCCCTTTCCAAAGAGAGCGCCCGGAACATCTGTCAGAATATTTTCAAAACAACCTGTGGAAAGAAGATCTGCAGGGAAATGTTTGACCTCTGATCATCCGTTTAAAATATATTCCATCTGCCGTTCCTTTGTTTTCATACCCATTTTTTCATAAAATTTTTCTGCTGAAGTATTTCCTGCCCATACATTTAATGTCACTTCATAGCAGCCCATTTGTTTTGCTTCATTTTTTACATAGTCAAACAGTCTTTCACCGATGTGCTGTCCCCGTACCTCCCGATCGACACACAGATCATCTATGAAAAGGGAGTGGAACGGTACCATATTGTTTGAAAAAGGCTGTTCTTTCAATTGACAAAAGGCATATCCTATACACACATCTTCCTCATTCACGGCAACATATACCGGCTTTTTTTCATTCTTCAAAAGCTCTCTCAAGTCATCTGTGCTATATTTTGTCGTGCCGGGAATAAAAATGTCCGGTCTTATGTCTGCATGAATTTGCAGCACCTGCCCCAGCAGTTCCATCATTCTCGGAATATCTTTTTCCTCTGCTCTTCTGATCATCACTTTTTTACCTCCTGTATGTCCGTCTGCTTTTAGTTTATCAACACCGGAAGCAAAAATCAATGATCGGATTTCAGTGTTTTCCGGTAATACAGATAGGAATAAATCCCCGGTAAAATGGCCGGGATAAAAGCCAGTGCAAGAAACAGCCATATGTTCTGAAACGGTAACGTTACGATCATGGCAATCCCTCCTGCCACCATACATTTTCCTCCGAACCGATGGGTATGATACCAGTTGTCAGAATCGTACAATGCCCAGGGGACACGGAAACCAATGCTGTAGTTCGGCTTTGTTTTCGGAATAAAATTACCCAAAATCAGATACAAAATGCCAACAAGTATGGCACAGAGATACTGGACATTCAGTTGATATCCTGCATTGTACATATAGATGGTGCTGCAGACAAACAAAGAAGTCAGCGGACAGATCCATAAGACAACCTGGAATATTTTTTTGTTGATATTTTTTGCTTTGGGATCCATGCTTGTGAAAATCATACATAAGAGATGAAAGAACAACAGCATTGCCGGAAGTCCAAACACTGCAAAGGCTTTGGAGCTGTATCCGTTCGGCTGATTGTCTGTTCCAAAATGTGTTGCAACCGTATCCGGTAATTGTTTCCATAAAAGTAAGCCTATAAGAATTGGTAATAGTGTTACGATGGATGTCAACAGTATCATTTTTTTATGTTGTCTGATCATGGTCATTTCCTCCTTTTAATTCGCTGATCCATAACAGAATCTCCTCCAGCACCGTGGCATTAAGCTCATAATAAATAAATTTTCCCTCCCGCTCGTCACGGATCAGATCTGCTTCCTTTAAAACAGATAGATGGCGGGAGATTGCCGCACCTGAAATTGAAAAATGATGACTGATCTCGCCGGCAGACAGGCGTGACTGCCGAAGCAGATTAAGTATTTCACGTCTTGTAGGATCAGCAAGTGCATGAAGCGTGTCTTGCATACTCAAGTTCATCCCTCCCTCATTTATTATTTAACATTTAATTTAAATGTTAAATAAATTATAACATGCTATCCTGCTTTGTCAAGATTCTTTTTGTTCTCCCTCGTTATCACTTTAATGTATTTTTTTCAAAAAATTTATTTTACTTTTTCAATTCTGTGCTATACTAAAGCGTCATAAGAAGGTCATATTTATAAAGCGAGGTGAAGTGAAGCAGGTGAAGAAAAAGACACTTGTGCCTCTTATCGTTTTTTTACTGGGCATATGCCTTATTGGTTTCATTGCGTACAAAACAGACACCCACGAAAAAGAGCAGAGACACACAACCGCACAGTTAAATGCAACAACCTATGGTGAACGTATAAAGAACGAGATTATGAACGGGATTGGGCTCACGGATGTTCTGAAGCAGATCCTGATCAGTGAAGATGGAGAATTCCATCAGTTTGACACGGTCGCAGAAAATATCATGTCTGATTCCATTGAAAGCGTGCAGCTTGCTCCGGATGGCATTGTGACAGAAATTTATCCTGCAGAAGGAAATGAGGCAGGTAAGATCGATCTGATCCATGATAAAGACCGTGGAGAAATTTCCTGTTATGCAAGAGATCATCATACCATCATTACACAAGGTCCTTTCGAATTGAAACAGAGCGGCTCGGGAATTGCTGTCCGCAATCCGGTCTACCTGAAAGATGAAAACGGACAGGACTATTTCTGGGGTTTTACCATTGTTATCCTGCGCGTTCCTGACATTTTTTCAGACACGATCCAGGCACTTTCCAATTTTGGATATGAATATAGGCTTTCCAAAACAGATGCTCCCTGGAGTAACGCTTACAAAATCGTTGACCAGTCAGATGGTCCATTGACTCACCCCGTTTCTTATGCTTTTACGATCGGGGAAGAAAGCTGGCGATTCGAAGTCACTCCTGAGAATGGATGGGAAAACAGCACTTTGACAGCAACCGTCATCGGAATCTTTCTTGCGATCACCCTGCTTTTTTCGGTTCTTACCCGCGTATGGTTAGTATCAAAGGAGAATAAAAACAAATTTCAGATACTGGCGCACACGGATTCTCTTACGGCTATTTACAACCGCTATGGATTTGATGAAGCAGCAGAAAAAATGATGGATAAAAATCCGAAGGCGCATTTTGTGGCTGCCCTCCTTGATATTGATGACTTTAAGTTTATCAATGACATTTACGGACATGGTTACGGAGACAGGGCATTAAGGAACCTGGCAGACAGTATGAAAGCCTTTTTCCCACCCGATGCATTACTGGGAAGAAACGGTGGCGATGAATTCTGTATTCTTCTGCAGAATACTGCCTGCGAAGATGTAAAAGAACAGCTGCAGCAGTTCACCAGCCTTCCAAAGACATTCTTATGCAGAGGAAAAGAACAGCACTTTTATATTTCTCTTGGGTATGCGGAATATCCGACATTTGCATCCAATCGTTCACAGCTTATGCGCTGTGCAGATGCAGCCCTTTATGAAATAAAACTCCACGGAAAAAACGGATGTATGCCTTACCGGGAAGGACTTCACTCAGGAGTCCGCAAACAGCTGGGATTCGCATTTAAGGATGTCTCAGAACACCTTCCCGGCGCATTTATCATCTACAAAGCAGACAGAACGGAGGATGAACTCTTTTATGCAAACCATGAGTTCCTTCATATGACCGGATATAAAAACATGGATGAACTCTTTCAGCTCACAGAGAAAAGCTTCCGCAACCTGATCCGTAAAGACGAACAGCAGCAGATCGAGGCGAGTATCTGGGAACAGATCGATAATGGCAATGAGAATGACTATATCCACTTCCATCTCCGAAAAGCGGACGGTTCTTATCTTTCTGTGCTTGATCACGGAAGGATCGTGGAGAGCCAGCAATACGGAAAAGTCTTTTATGTATTGTTTATGGACTGGGATGACATGCATATTCATTACAACGATAAGTTTTCAGAATAAACAACATTAGAAAAAAAGAAGCGCTCCATTGGTTTTCTTTTCCCAATGGAGCGCTTCTTTTTATAAGACAGTCCAAAACAATCCGTGTCTATCTTTCTTTTATTGCTTTGTACTCTTCTTCGATACCGGCAGCTAAAGTTTTGATCGTATACTCCAGAAGTTCATTACCGAACGCTTCCGATGATTCTTTGACCGGATGGCGTCCTGCGATTCCGATCAGATTACTCTCATCGTCTTTTACCTGTCCGAAGTCAACCAGCTCCGGCCGCACAGCCATCACGATAGAAGTCTCATTCGCTCCGGCATGGTCGCTCTGATATTTCAGTCTCTCATCTTTCGCAAATGTCCATGCTGTCATGATGCGCAGACCATACTTTTCTTCTGCCTCTTCCTTTAGTTCCTGAAATGCATTTGTCGACGGACCGTGTCCATGTCCGACAACAATACGGATTCCCACTCGGGAAAGCTGGGCAAAAATACTGCGCAGGTACTCCTGAAACAGTTCCTTTTCTATCCAGTAAGCGCTGCCTTTCAGCTGCTGGACACAATAGGTGTGCAGTGTACCCTCCGTATTGATATCCATTCCATAAAATGCTTTCCCACCGTCATTAAAGATACGGTCGGGTCCCATAAACAGCATCGGAAGTACTACACCGCCGACTTTTTCCGCTACCCGGACAAACAACTCTTTTGACTGGATCCCGTCAGCTCCAAGGGGCATATGCGGACCGTGCCATTCCAGTGTACCAAGCGGCAGATAGGCAACCGGCATCTCCTGTACTCTCTGCACCAGTTCTTCTGGACGCAATTCCTCGTATAATACTTTTTTCATTCTGCTCTCCTTATCCAAAGAAATGATATGCCACTGTTATACATTTTATTTTTCAACAAATGCCAGCAGTTTTTCCTTTATCTTTTCCTGCTCTGCAGGATCCGGATACATCCGCTTTGTCCACTCAAGCGCGATCGGAAGATATTCCTCCTTCACGGCCTTATCATCGATCGGTTTGGGATTTCCCGGCTGAATAACGCTTCTGTAAGTATCCCGGTAAATCTTCTTCAGTGCTTCATCTGAGAGTTTTAATCCTTTACAGCGATAGCCATCTGCGTTTATATAAACAGCATCTGTTTCCAGACTGCTGCGCAGGCACTCGATCCGCCCTTCCCAGTCTGATCCGGAAGTATCTGTTCCGTAAATGAGCCTTCCGGCATATTTTTCGATGAACCCACGCCATCTTTCATCCCGTTCAAAACCTTCATACATTTCCCAGCCCGGGCACAGATCAAACGTCAGATTCGGATACGTCTCCAGCAATTCCTCCGCAAGGTCATACCGATCCGAATTGGAAAGGAAGAAGATATGTGCGATCGTCATGTTCAGCTTCGGATGCTTCTTCAGGATTCCGATCGTTTCCTCCCGGATCTGCTCATGAGTCGGATACGTTTCGTCACAGTAATATCCAGCGCCGATCGCCCACTTTGGAATCCGTTCTTTGTCCCAGAATTCCACCGGATCGTTGGAATGCAGGAGCACCGGGATGTTGTTTTTTTCCAGGAAATCGTACATCGGATCGTAGCATTCATCACACAGAGAAACACCATACGCCTTACGGAGTTCCGGTTTTCCGAACAGCAGCTTCATTCCGTCAAATCCGACTTTATGATAAGCCTGTACCTGCCGCAGCAGCTCGTCCGCCTCCGGTGCACCCTCTCCTGTCGTATGAAAGCATGCATAAGTGTAAATCTTTTCCGGTGCTTTCTTCTTGATATCCAGAAGTTCCAGATTGCCCCAGACACATTTGGGTGCTACACTTCCTGATAAAAGCACATACTGTTCATATTCTGCTTTTTTCACTGCTTTGTTGATCTCTTCGATGTCTCCTACATGAATGTGTGTATCAATGATCGGGTATTTAAAATACATTTTTTCCTCCTATTCCGGCCTTAAGCCTTGGTTCCTGTCATTGCGATTCCTTCTACAAAACTCTTCTGGAAGAAGAAGAAGAGAAGGATCATCGGCATTGCGGCGATCGCACCGCCTGCCATAAGTTCCGGGTAATTGGTAATGTTCTGTCCTACCATGTTTGCAAGTCCTGCAGACAGTACCATCTTATTCATATCCACGTTGATGATCAACGGCCACATCATATCTTTCCATGCGCCAAGTCCTGTCAGAATACAAAGAGCCGTGATCGGTGCTTTCAGAAGCGGGAGCAGGATCTGCAGGTAAATCCGGAAACGGCTGCAGCCATCCAGCATTGCCGCCTCGTCCAGCTCCAGCGGCAGTGATGAAAAAAACTGCCGCAGCATGAACAATGCAAAAATATTAAAGACCTTCGGCAGCCAGAGCGCTGTCAGGGTATTATTCAGATGCCATGCCACCATGATGTCATAATGTGGGATCAGAAAGATCTGACTTGGGATCATCATCATGCTGAGGATCAGCAGAAACAGCAGATTTTTCCCCGGAAACTTCAGTCTGGCAAACGCATAGGCTGCCAGTGAGCAAACCAGGATCTGGCTGACGATTGACAGGATCATGACAATAAAGGTGTTCACATACAGTCTCAGGATCGGATAGTGATTCCATACTTTTGCATAATTTGACCATTGAGGGAGCTCCGGAAAAACTACCATAGGGATCTGAATACTCTCGGCATACGTTTTTAAAGAAGTCAACAGCATCCATCCAAATGGAACCAAAGTGATCAGGGCACAGAGGATCAGAAACGCATGGATTGCGATCGTCGCTTTTCGTTTTCTCACTTATCATCACCTCCGTTTTCTGAATAAACCCATTTTTTCTGAAGTTTCATCTGAACAATCGTGATCACCAGAATGATCAGGAAGAGCATATTTGCCATTGCCGCGCCGTATCCTTTGTTAAACTTGGTAAATGCCTCCTCATAAAACAGCATAACGATGCTTCGTGCTCCCTTCATTCCGGAACTTGTCGATGAGATCATCAGGAAAATAAGGTCAAATACCTGGAAGAATCCGATGATTTCCGTCACAACCAGCATAAACGTTGTTGGTGAAAGAAGAGGAAACGTGATGGACCTGAATTTTTGCCAGGCGTTCGCGCCGTCGATTTCCGCCGCCTCATAGTAAGTACCCGAAATCCCCTGCAGGCCGGACAGAAAAATAATGACTGCCGTTCCGATGCTGGACCAGATCAGTACAATACAGACTGCCAGCAGCGACCACTTCGGATCAGACAGCCAGGACGGCCCGGAGATCCCGATCCCTGCAAGCAGTTCATTGATCAGTCCGAACTGGTTGTTAAACAGCCACTTCCACAGCATTCCCACTGCGGTAGGCAGGGTGATGACCGGAAGGTAGATCAGTGTCCGATAGATGCCCACTCCTTTGATTTTCTGATTCAGTGCCACCGCAATAATAAGTGACAGGATAATCACTGCCGGCACGCAGATCACCACATATAACAGTGTATTCTGGATCGCCTGATAAAATTTCGCATCTGCCAAAAGCTTCACATAATTGCTCAATCCGACAAACTTTGCCTGACCGAGACTTTTCTTGTTTGTAAAGCTGATGATGATATTCTGAACGAATGCATAGACATTAAAGATTGACACCCCAACCAAAAAGGGCAGCAAAAAAAGATACGCCTCCACTGCCTCTTTCTTTGCCCGTCTGCTTTTGTACTGCCGCACGTTTTCACTCCCTTTCATATTAGTTCAAGAATACTCCCGGCAGGATCGCTGTGAAATGCGCCTCATCCAATATCTGACGTGTTCCTCTGCGCATCCTGACAATCCTGCCGGAGATCCTATCAGCCAGGAAATCTGCTTCCTTCACTGATCATTTTTTGTTGTATTACTTACCAGCTTCAATAGCGGCATTGATATCTGCTGCCATCTGCTCCAGACCTTCTTTTACTTCGACATTTTTGTTGAAGATTTCGATCATCTGCTCATTCATGATGGAGTTGATTTCATCTGATGCATAAGCCGGTCCACCATCAGCCGGTTTTGCTGACGGGATCACATCTACGAATGCCTGGCCGTCAAATTTGGTAAAGCTTTCTCCGTAATATTTCTGGGAGGATAATCTTGCCGGAAGGTCGATTCCGCTCTTTCCGATGATATCATTTGCTTCTTCACTTGCCAGATACTCCATAAATTTCCATGCCTCGTCTTTGTGCTCACTTGCAGAATTCATGCCGTACTGCATGGTGGAAGCGAGGAAGTCCTGTGTTTTTGCAGTCGGGATCTGGATCAGTTTTACATTTTCCATCTCTGCCTGCTCAACCTTCTGTGCACTGAAGGTCGGCAGATACAGCATACATGTCTGTCCGGAAATGAACAGCTCTTCTGCTGCGGTATCACTGATCGTCTGGTAATCCGGAATGTATCCCTCATCGATCATGTCCACCAGTGACTGAATACCTGCAACCGCTTCGTCGGAAGCAAGTGCGCTGGTGCCATCCTCATTGAATAACTGACCGCCAAATTCATAGACCACAGGCTGCCAGCCTCCGTTTGCGGAATTCAGGATAAAATCCATCGGATAGATGGAATCTCCTGCTGCATCGATCGCCGTTTTCAGCTCTCCACATACCGTGAGCATATCGTCCCAGGTCCATCCATTCTCCGGCTCTGTCACACCGTATTTTTCAAACAGTGCGGAATTGATGATCACTGCCAGAGAATCGGTTCCCTTCGGAACTACATAGTGTACACCATCAACCGTGCCGGCTTCAACTACTGACGGAGCATAAAGGGAAAGGTCAAAATTAGATTTCTCCATATAGTCATCCAGCGGCTCCAGGATTCCTGCTTCTGCATATTTGGGAACCCAGTTATTCATAAAGAATACATCTGCTGCCTGGTTTGCACCTGCGGATGCATCAAATTTGGTCCAGTACTGATCCCACGGTGTGAGCTGCATCTCCACATGGATATTCGGATTCTGCTCCTCAAAATTGTCGATCAGCTGCTGATAGACTACAGACTGGATCTCGTCCCAGAGAGAATAGGTGATCGTTACCTGATCCTCTGCTGCTGTACCGGTTACTGCCATTGAAGCTGCGAGTACGCCGCTTAATACCATTGCTGTAAGTCTTTTTCTATTCATTTACATTTCCCCACTTTCATTTTTTTGGTTTGAATTTTTTCTATCATTTACGCGCTGCGAAACTGCCGGCCTTTTCGCTTTGCAAAATGTTTCTCTGTTTTTTGTTCTATTTTCTTTCTGCACAGCTGCCTTTTTCCAGCAGCTGAAACCCTTTTAACCCATAGTGTCTTGATTTTCTTTTTTCCGTTGTTTCCTTTTCTTCCTCACAGGCTTCCTTTTTGGGAAGCTCAAGGATTTCCGTGATTGCCCTTACCAGGGCATCCACATATGCATCCATCGGAAATGCCATTGTGGTAAGACGCGGCATCATACAATCCCCAAACGGGATCCCATCCAGACCGATCACTGAAATATCCTCCGGAATCTTTATGCCATGCTGCATCAGATACATCATTGCACCGATAGCCGTCTCATCACTGTAACACACGATGGCGGTCGGTTTATATGCGGAATGCATGATCGCTCCGACGCGTTTGTTTGCTTCCTTCATCGTGCTCACATCATCCAGAACAATATCATCAATATACGGAATACCATATTTTTTGAGTGCCATCTGAAAACCACGTTTTCGTGCCCCCACAAAGCCTGTCCGCCTCTCATCTTCTGCGAAAATTCCGCCGATCACCCGATGACCGAGCCCGATGAGATAGGAAGTTGCCTCATAGATTGCTTTTTCGTTTACTTCTACCCAGTGATCTTCCCACACATCGTTCGCGTCAAAAAAACAAGTCTGGCGGCTTCTTGAACGAAGAAGTTCTTCTTCTTTCCTGCTGATCTCCTTGGTGCAGAAGACCAGTTCTACATTCTGTTCCTGAAGGCGTTCATATGTCCGTATAAAGTTTTCATACCCCTCCTTCGCAAAGGCCATTGATACATTATAGCCGGCCTCTGTGATCCTGGTATTCAGACACTGAAGCAGATACAAATGATACTGGTTCATTTGTTCCGGAAAAATAATTCCGATCAGCCTGCTCCGTTTCATTGCCAGTCCTCTGGCCATCGCATTCGGATGATAATCGTATTTTGCGATCACATCATAAACTCTCTGTTCCAGCTCACTGCTTACCCGTTTGCTCTTATTGAGCACCCGTGATACCGTCGCCGGTGAACATCCTGCCTTTTTTGCTATAAAATCAATGTTTACAGTATCCATTCATTTTCCTCCGTGAAAGCGCTTTCCGTGATTCTTATTCTAGTGGGAAAGCCCTTTCCCCGCAATTGACAAAATACATAAATCGAAAAAAACTGTCAAAAACCGGATAGTTTCAGAAAAAGCTTCTGAAACCATCCGGTTTTACGACAGTCTTCTTTCTTTTCTACAGCCCCATACTCAATCAAAATCTCTGGTAATGTTTGTAAGCCATTTCCCTCTGAAATAGTGAATAAATACCACAGGCATTTTTTCAAACTCATCCAGAGTCATGATAAAGTATACCCAGATCGGCGGCAATTTGAAAACATATGCAGCAAGGAAGGTAAGAGGAACTGCAACAAGCCACATAAATATGGAATCTACGATCATTCCAAACCTGGAATCACCGCCCCCTCTGAAGCAGCCGCAGATCAGGCAGGTATTGATCCCTTCCCCCACAAGACGCCAGGTCGTCATGATTATAAAAATGCCAAGATAATAAATGGCGGTTTCTGTCAGTTTATCCCGATAGAAATCCAGTATCAGCGGACGGATCGCCAGAATAATGACACATCCGATCATACTTACAGCAATGGTTATCTTCAGCATGCGTTTCCCATATTCTCTGGCTGTATCCTTGTGATCCTGCCCCAGCTCCTGGCTGACAATGATGGTTGTCGCATTTGCAAAACCACGGCAGGCGATAGCACCGATATTTACCACCATAACAGCAACGGCATTGGCAGCAACCATATCATCGCCAATATGTCCAAGGATTGCTGCGAAAGCGGAACTTGCAAAGCTCCAGACAACGTCATTTATTACGGCTGGACTGGCAATTTTCATAAAATCCCGGAACAGAATACCCGATTTTGCGAAAAAGTATTTTATCCGAAAGCGGACATCGGAACTGTTCCATGAGTAGATGAGGCAGATCAATACTTCTACCATTCTGGCAATAACCGTACCAAGGGCAACCCCGGTAACGCCAAGCTTTGGAAGGCCAAACAGACCAAAAATAAAGGTAGCATTACAAATTACATTGACACAAAGCGAAACAATGTATGTAATAGAAGGCAGCATAATTTTTCCGATGCTTCGAAGAGCACTCATAAAAACCTGAGAGAATCCCATAAACACAAAGGAAAAAGAGATCACCCTCAAATACTCACTGCCCGCAGCGATCGTGTCAGGACTGTTTGTAAAAATGCTCATGATCGTAGCTGGCATAGCAAAAGAGATAATGAAAAATACAAAGGAACTGATCAGTGAGATTCGTTCCGCCAGACCGAGAATCTTCTCTATTGTCTTTTTATCACCTTTTCCCCAGTACTGGGCACATAAAACCGAAGTACCTGTGGCCATACCGTAATATAAACAGAAAAGGATAAAAGTAAACTGGTTGGCAAGTGATGAAGCCGACATAGCTGTCTGGCTTACATATCCAAGCATTACCGTATCGGCAAGATTTACCAATGTTCCAATCAGATTTTGGATCATGATTGGAAAGGCTAATGTTGATGCATATTTTAAGAAATCTTTTTTATTCAGCATATAACCGTTCTTCCTCGTTTTTTTAATTCTTTTTCGTAAAATTTAAAAACATATTCTTCTTTTCCTGGTTTCATCTTACCACAAATAGCGTTTTTTGGGAAGATTACATAGTTTTCTTTCCATGTGAAAATCATTAAAATCTCCCTCTTGTTGTTCCTTCAGCCTTTAATCTTTTGACCCCAACATCATATTATGTTATGATTCAAAATAGAGAACAAATAAACAGAGTGTGCTCTGTTTATGCATGAACCAGGAGGTAAACGGATGAAGAAAAAAAATGAGAACCTTTTAAGACTTTGGTATGATAAACCAGCCAATGACTGGCAGACACAAGCACTGGCGATTGGAAATGGCTACATGGGCGGACTTATCTTCGGCGGTATTAATCGTGACAAGATCCATATTAATGAAAAAACAGTATGGGAAGGCGGACCTGGCGGTGATATAAACTATACCTACGGTATAACAAACCCGATCCGCACAAAAGAGGATCTTCAGAAGATCAAAGAGGATCTGCATGCGATCCGTGAGAAACTGGAAGATAAGTCACAGTATGTCTTTGGATTTGATGAAAATTCCTATCAGGCGAGCGGAACGGATACAAAAGGAGAAGCAATGGACGAGCTGAACAAGCTCATGGGAGATCTGACAGGATATGAGGCACCAACTGATTATGCCAATTTATATATTTCCAATGCTCAGGATCCTTCCAAGGTATCCAATTATGTCAGAGATCTGGATATGCGTACCGCATTAGCAACTGTTAATTATGATTATGAAGGAGTTCACTACACAAGAGAATATTTTACCAGTTATCCGGATAACATTATGGCTGTGCGCTTAAGTGCTGACACAAATGGAAAAATCAGCCTGAAAACCAACCTGGAAAATCTGATCGGCGGCAATGCGTATGCAAACATAGTTGACGGAGACACGATCACTATGCGTGATGCATTGCCTGAAAACGGTCTGAAGGTCGAAGCACAGCTTAAAGTTATCAATGAAGGCGGAAGCCTTTCTGTCAGCGAAAGCAATGGAATTCCTGCAATCTGTGTATCTGATGCAGATACCGTTATATTGCTTTTTGCATGCGGAAGCGATTATAAAATGGAGCTTCCTACTTTCCGTGGTGAGGATCCCCATGCAGCAGTTACAAAAAGGATCCAGGAGGCAGCACAAAAAGGATATGAAGCACTCAAAACAGATCATGTGGCTGATCATTTTGCATTATTCTCCCGTATGGATCTGGGATTCAACGAAGAAATCCCGCAGATTCCTACTGACGAATTGATCCGTAAATATCGGAATATGGTAGAGAACAATTGCGGCGAGATCCCAACACCGGCTGAACAGAGAGCTTTGGAAGTCATGTGTTATCAGTTTGGTCGTTATCTGACCATTGCCGGCTCTCGAGAAGGTGCTCTTCCTACAAACCTTCAGGGAGTCTGGGGTGAAGGAGCTTTTACCTGGTATGGAGACTATCACTTTAATATTAATGTTCAGATGAATTACTGGCCAACGATGGCCAGCAACCTTGCCGAATGTATGAAACCATACAATGATTATCTGAATGTTCTCAAAGAAGCAGGTCGTGATTCTGCTGCCGCTTCCTTTGGTATTAAGAGTGAAGCAGGGGAAGAAAACGGATGGCTGGTAGGCTGCTTCAGTACCCCTTACATGTTTTCAACCATGGGACAGCAGGATAATGCAGCCGGCTGGAATCCGATCGGATCTGCATGGGCTCTTCTGAATTCTTATGAGTATTATCTGTATACAGAGGATACGGAATATCTGAAAGAACTTTATCCGTCCTTAAAAGAAGTAGCTAACTTCTGGGATAAAGCGCTTTACTGGAGTAAGAATCAGCAGCGTTTCGTATCTGCACCGTCCTATTCACCTGAAAACGGACCCATCGTAAATGGCGCATCTTACGATCAGCAGTTTATCTGGCAGCATTTTGAAAATACGATTCATGCAGCCGAAACATTAGGTGTTGACGCAGATCTGATCGAAAAGTGGAAAGAAAAACAAGCACAGCTGGATCCTGTTTTAGTAGGAGCTGACGGACAGGTAAAAGAATGGTATGAAGAAACTCACATTGGAAAAGCACAGGCCGGAACTCTGCCGGAAATTGATATTCCACAGTGGAGACAGAGCCTTGGAGCCCAAAGCTCCGGAGTGCAGCCGCCTCACCGTCACCTTTCCCACCTGATGGCATTGTATCCATGTACTCTGATCAATAAAGATAATCCTGAATATATGGATGCGGCTATGGTTTCCCTGAATGAGCGTGGACTTGATGCAACCGGCTGGTCCAAAGCTCACAAGCTGAATCTGTGGGCACGTACCGGACATGCAAAAGAAGCTTTTCAGCTGGTACAGTCCGATGTGGGCGGAGGAAATTCCGGCTTTTTGACAAACATGCTCTGTTCTCACGGTGCCGGTGCAAACTACAAAGAATCACCCATTTTCCAGATCGACGGTAACTTCGGTTACACAGCAGGTATCAACGAAATGCTGATCCAGAGCCAGCTCGGATATATACAGTTCCTGCCAGCACTTCCTGAAGAGTGGAATACCGGACATGTGGAAGGTATCGTAGCAAGAGGAAATTTTGAAATCAACATGAAATGGTCAAATGGCAAAGCTGATCGTTTTGATATCACATCAAGAAACGGCGGAATATTTACCGGCGAATACGATGGTATCTCCTCTTACACGGTAACCTCTTCTGATGGAACAAATGTAGAAACACAGATCATTGCAGATAATAAAATTTCTTTCCCGACAAAGACCGGAAAGATTTACACCATTGATTTCAAAGCCTGAAAAAGCGGCAGAATGCATTCCCGGTATCGTGTTTCAAAAATAACCGGGCCATTCACATAGATACAATCAGAAGAATCTTACAGAGAAACACCCGTCGGAATTCTGAAAATATATCAGAATTCTGACGGGTGTAATAAATTACACGACTCCTGCTGTTTCTGTCATCTTTTTCATAAAGAGATGATTGAACAGAGCAATCACTCTTCCAACTCCAAGTACCGCAACAACGGTTCCAATGCCAACTCCAATCAATTTGTGGGCAAAAATATAATATAGTCTCAACAATGCTTAAATACTTTGTTATAGGGGATTCAGATACCGTCATATTTTTCTCACTAACGATGCGATTTTCCTGATGCTCCAACACTTATCTGTCATTTTGTTTCTGCTTCAGTTCCGTTTCCAAACATGTATCGTCTTTAATGTATTTAGCGATTGTATCAGTTACTTCTTCCATGTTAATCGGCTTGGAAATATGGTCATTCATGCCTGAATCCAGGGATTCCTGAATATCATCTATAAAAGCATTTGCAGACAAAGCTATAATTGGAATCCTAACCGCATCGAGGCGCTCTATACCCATGGCTCGAATAGCTTTCGTTGCTTGGTGTCCATCCATGTTTGGCATCATAATATCCATCAAAATAAGATCGTATGTGTCTCGTGGATGATTTTTAAACAAATTCACGACTTCTTTTCCATCTGATGCGCGTGTTACGGTCATACCGGCATCTTCCAGCATTATCGTAGCAAGTTCAGCATTTAGATCATTATCCTCTGCCATAAGAACATGAACACCTGTCAAATCTCTATGTAGAGGTTGTTTTGATTGAATAACTTGTTCTGTCAACTCCAGTGGAATCTCCACAGTGAATGTAGTACCTACACCTTTTTTGCTCTCAACAGCAATTGAACCGCCCATCATATCTATATATTTTTTTGTGATGGCCATGCCAAGACCGGTTCCCTTATATTTGGTTCTGGCATTAGCATTATCTTCTTGTGAAAACGGCTTGAATAATTCTTTCTGGAACTCTTCACTCATGCCAATACCATTATCTTGAACAACATAACGAATTATGATATGTTTCTCATCCGTTCCGGGGTAACTGCTGATATCCAAAGTAATCTTTCCACCGTCCTTTGTGAATTTTACAGCATTGCCAAGAAGATTCACCAGAACTTCTCGAATACGCGTAACATCCGCAAGGACATATGGGTTCTTTGGTCTTTCTCTATGTACTTCAAACTTAAGATCTCGGTTATAAAGAAGTCCATTCATAATCGCCTGTACGTTATCTGTCAATTGAGTAATGTCCACTGGCTCAGGCGAAACGATAACTTTTCCACTTTCAATGCGACTAAAATCCAGAACGTCATTCAACAAAGAGAGAAGATGATTCGAACTTTTTTGAAC
>OLQE01000915.1_pt1 | contig 19085 bp, 16 predicted proteins | sample 1643161 | NCBI WGS metagenome assembly OLQE01 (sample SAMEA3136650, study PRJEB25190) | human gut metagenome | reverse complement strand
GTGCTTGTCGAACAGACGGCCGGCGATGGGCCCCATGGCACCCATGATGATGGCGCCGGGCAGCAACACGAGGCCGGACACGGTGGCGGAGTAGCCCATGAGCGACTGCAGGTAGATAGGCACCAAGATGCCTGCAGCCAAAAGCGCGCCTTGCACCAACATGCCGATGATCGTGGCGATGAGGAACTTGCGGTTCTGCAGCACGCGCACCTGCAGCATGGGCTTCTCCATCTTCAGCTGGCGTCGGAAGAAGAACACGAGCGCTACCGCGCCAACGAGCGGGCCGGCGATAGCGTCGGCACGCAGGCCGTAGGAGCCGATGGTGGACAGGCCGTACAATAGGCCGCCGAAACCCAGCGACGACAGGATGACGGAGGGCACGTCGAGCGTGACGTCCTTCTTCGTTTCGCCGCCCTTCTGCAGCACGAACGCGCCGATAAGCACTACGACGGCCGACAGCGCGGTGATGATGTAGAACATATCGTGCCAGGTGTAGCGGTCGATGATGACGCCCGCCACGGTGGGGCCGATGGCGGGGCCGAACGCGATGACGATGCCGAACAGGCCCATGGCCGTACCGCGCTTGTCCACGGGGAACGTCCACATGAGCACCGTCATCACAAGGGGCATGAGGATGCCCGCGCCGGCGGCCTGCACGAGCCGGCCCAGCAGCAGCACGACGAAGCTGGGACCCCAGCCCGCAAGGAAGCTGCCCAACGTGAAGATAACCATGGACACGAGGAAGAGCCGCTTGGTGGTGAAGCGGTCCGTCAAGAAAGCCGTGATGGGGATCATGATGGCGTTCACCAGCGTGAACCCGGTGGTCAGCCATTGGGCCGTGGACTGATCGACATTCATCTCGGTCATGATGGACGGCAGTGCCGGCGTCACCAGCGTCTGGTTCAGCACCGTCACAAAGGCGCCCAGCACGAGCACTACCAGCATCATCCATTGTTTGCGCGTTAGCTTCATACACAACACCTCACTCGCTTCTCGCCCCGCTCTCGCTTGTTTTTCCTAGTATGAGCGTCGCCGGCATCTTCTGCGGTATCAGTTCGGCGACTGTTTGGGAAAATCATCTATGGATTCGCTCATGTTATCTCCCGCACCTCTATAATGCGGAACAGAGTTTTTGCCCTGAAAGGATGATTGATCGGTATGCAAACCGCTATATGCCTGTTGCTCGTGGTGTTCTTCTTGCTGATGAACGCGTTCTTCGTCATCGCGGAATTCGCGCTGGTGCGCGTGCGCAAGAGCCAGATTGACATGGCCGTCGCCGAGAAGCGCCGCGGCGCCGAGGCCGCCCGCGACGTAACCACGCACATCAACGCCTACCTGTCGGCCTGCCAGCTCGGCATCACGCTGGCATCGCTGGCCATCGGTTGGTTGGGCGAGCCGGCCGTCTCCGCCGTTCTGGAAGCACCGCTTCTGGCCTGGGGCTTCCCCGAGGCGACGGTGTACCCCATCTGCGTGGCCGTGGGCTTTTTCATCGTGACCACCCTGCACGTAGTGGTCGGCGAGCTCATCCCGAAATCCTTCGCCATCTTCGCCACCGAGAAGTACGCCCTGCACACCGCCGGTCCCTTGCGCGTGTTCTACCGCGTCACCTACCCAATCATGGTCATCTTCAACGGCATTACCAACGGCGTCATGCGGCTGTTCGGACATGACCCGGCCGACGAGCACGAGGTGTACACCGGCGAGGAGATCAAACTGCTCATCGATGAGTCCACAGAAAGCGGCCTGATTGACCCGGAGCAGAACGAGTTCGTCGACAACATCTTCGATTTGGGCGACAAGGACGCCGAGGGCATCATGACCCCGCGCACCGACGTCATCTGTCTGGATTTGGAAGACACGCTGGAAGAGAACTGGGACATCGTGCGCCAGTATAAGTACACGCGCTACCCGGTGTGCGACGGCTCGAAGGACCGCATCGTCGGCTTCGTGCACACCAAGGACCTCGTGGACGTGCCCAAGGACGCGCCCATGAGCGATTGGAAGATTCGCGAGCTGCCGCCCGTGCCCGAGGGCGCGCCCATCGCGAAGCTGCTGCAGGCCATGCAGGAGGGTCGCACCGAGATGTGCGTTGTCGTGGATGAGCACGGCGGCACGGCGGGCATCGTCACCATGAGCGACATCATGGAGCAGATCGTCGGCCGCATCGACGACGAGTACGTGCACGACACCGACGATGACATTGAGGAACTGCCCGACGGTACTTACCAGATCAACGGCACCCTCGCCATTGATGACCTGGTGGAACTACTCAGCTTCGAGCCCGAAGAAGCCAACGATGTGGAAACCGCCGGCGGCCTGTTGCTGTCGCTGTTCGACCGCATTCCCAAGGAGGGCGACGTGGCGGTGCTGGAAGATCGCGGCACGAAGGTGACGTTCACCGTGCTCGCCATGGACCGCCTCCGCATCGACCGCATCTGCATGGCCATCGACCGCCCCGACGAGGAATAACGGGCGCCCCCGAGAGCTTCGTATCCGGGCGGTCTTCGGGCCGCCCTTCGACCGAGCGACGGCCTCATGTATAATGTCCCCATATGATCGAGGGTCACAACAAGAAGGGACATACCGTTGCAGCGCAATCATGGGCGGTGGCTCGGCAGAAATCTCCTGATAGCTGTGGCGGGTATCTCCGCCCTTCTGGCGGCCCAGTCATTTGAGGCGCCCTGCGAGATTTCCTGGCATCTTCCCCTGGGACAAGGCAGCGTGCCGGCGACCATTGTAGACGTAGCCGTCGCCTCCCTCGTTTCTTGCGCTTTGATCATCGCGGGCAACCGAGGGAGACGCGCGCTTGCGAGTGTTCCCTTCGCCATAGCAAGCGCCTCGTGCTGCCTAATGGGCCTGGCCGTGCAAGGCACGGGAGAGCCCCTCTCCATTTTTGGACTCATCCTCATGTCTGCCGGGGGAACCGTTCTTCTCTTCTGCTGGCTGGCGGCAGTCTGCGCCCAGCGCGATATCGGCATTGTCGAGCTGATGATAGAGATCGAGGTGCTCGCATCGGCGGCGGCGATTCTCCCCTCGCTTCTGTCTGCGTCATGGTGCCAAGCCCTCGCCGGCATGAGCGTGGCAGCCTCTGCGGTGGCACTTTGCCTCATCCAGCGCCCCGCGCCTTCCGCATCGGAGACCGAGCGGTCTTTTACCCTCGAGCCGTCTTCGCTGGCTAAAATCCTCTGCAGCTTCTTTGTTATCGGACTGGTGGTGGGATCCTTACAGTACTCGGTCTTCCTGCAGCAGGCAGAAGGCGAGATGTTCCCCGTCATCATTACCGCCATATCGCTCGCACTCGTGCTCTGGCTCTTTAACCGCGGCCGGGACTTCAACCTGTCGGTGTGGACGAAAGTGGTTGCAACCCTTTCGCTGGTCGCTCTTATCTTAGTGCTGTTCTCATCGACTCTCACCTACCTTGCCTACGTGTTGGCCGGCATCGCATACTCTCTTTTGGAATGCGGCGCCCTCTACATGGGATTACTCCTGGGGAGGCTGTATCCTGGTACTCGTGTGAGAATCTTAGCCACTGCCTGGTGTGTGGGGACTTTAGGATCTCTCCCCCTGCTAGCTTCCGTTTTTTTCGGACTCCACATCGCAAGCAGGGTCGCCATGCTCTTCATGGCCCTTCTGCTCGTCGTGGCATCCATTTGGATTCTGGAGGATCGAGCCGTGTCGCTGCTGTTGTCCGCAAGCGGCGGCGCGAAGCTCACCTCGCTCTCGGGTCGTCCCCTTGAATCATTCGGCGACAGCATGGGCCTGACTGCTCGCGAACGCGATGTGTTCAATCTCTATATCGTCGGACGAAGCGCCCCCTACATTGCAGAGAAGCTCGTAATCAGCGAGAGCACGGTGAAATCTCACCTGCAGCACATCTACACCAAATGCGACGTCCATTCGCGCCAGGAGCTTATCTCTCTCGTTGAAGCTGTTCGAGAAAATTAGAGTTCTCCCTGTTCAAAAGGTATTCATACGTTTCGTAGGAGAAGAGTTTTCCCTTATTTCATACGTTTCTCCTGTTTCGCCGCCTCCGAAAATGCGGTGATATGGGCACTATCTTGCCGTACAACGGAAGAGGAGGAAATTATGGCAATGGAGGAAAAGAGCGCGGGGGCAATGACCCGGCGCGGGTTTCTAACGGCCCTGGGCCTGGCGGGCGCTTCAGCAGCCGGCGCGGGCCTTGTCGGCTGCGCGCCAAAACAGCCAACCGAGGCAGCTGGCGACGACCAGACCGCCCTCGCTGACACTGGCACCCTGGTGGAAACCGACATCCCCGAGGACAAAATCCTCGAGACCGTCGATTGCGACGTGTGCGTGGTCGGCCTGGGCGTAGCGGGTGTGGGAGCCCTGCGTTCTGCTGCTGAAGGAGGACTCAAGGTAGTCGGCGTCGAGAAGGGCAGCAAGCCCAGTGCTCGTTCGAACATGTTCGCCGCCTTCGGCACCGAGAAGACGCGCTCCATCGGAATCGAGGACATCAGCCCCACCGAGGTGGCCAACGAGCTCATGACGCAAATGTCGCATCGCGCAGACTATCGCATAACCACGAAGTGGCTGAAGAACTGCGGAGAGGCTTTCGAGTGGTACACCTCCGCATACGACGGCCTATTGTGGCTCGGCATGGAAGACGAGCTTCCCGAAGATCCTAGCCAGCTGTTCGTCTGCGCCGATACGCTCACGAGCGGCATCTACCGTTTCGGAATCGACCACGAGCGCCTCTTCGCCGGATGCTGCTGCATCAGCGGCGGCGACGAGACCCATACGCCCGTTTTGCAGGCTAATGTGGATGCGGCTTTGGCCACGGGCAACGCGCAAGTGCAGTTCTACTCTCCGGCTGTGAAGCTCGAGACGACCGACGGGCAGGTAACTGCCGTGATCTGCCGCAATGATGAGGGCGAGGGCTACACGCGCTATCGTGTCTCCAAGGGCGTGGTGCTCGCCACGGGCGGCTATTCACACAACGAGAAAATGCTGGGGCAGTATGCTCCGTGGATTCTGAAGAACCAGGACAAATTCCTGTTCTCGTACGAGGTGACGGATCACGACGGCAACCCCGCCGATACCGGCGACGGCCAGCAGATGGGCATGGATGTCGGCGGCCACCTGGACGTGGGGCCCCATGCGGTAATGGCCCACATCCTTCAGTTCGGCCAGGAGTTCTTCCTGCAAGTCAACGAGCATGGCGAGCGTTTCACCAACGAGGACCTCAGCATGACCAATATCGCCAAGGTCATGCAGAACCAACCGGGCAGCAAGGTTTTCCAAATCATAGACAGCCACTGGCCCGAGCAATACCCGATGCTTGAGATGGTCATGCAGAACATCCGCAGCTACGGCGACGGCGAGGGTTTTTCGGCCCAAGCCGACACGCTTGAAGAGCTCGCCTCCCAGCTGGAGCTCAGCGCGGACGCCACCCAGAACCTGTCCGCCGCGGTCGCTCGCTACAATGAGCTGTGCGAGAAGGGCGTCGACGAGGACTTCGGCAAAGCTGCGGAGAAGATGTTCCCTGTGGTGGACCCGCCGTTCTATGCAATCACCTACGATATGCTCAAGCACACTTCAGTGGAAGACGTAAGCTGCATGCGCTTGCTCGTGACCATGGGCGGCCTTGTAACCGACGATAACGCGCGCGTGCTGGACGATGACTCGAACCCCATCCCCGGTCTGTTTGCCGTCGGCAACGTGCAAGGCGGCCGTTTTGTGGAAGACTACCCCTTCACCTTGTCTGGGGCCAGCCACGCCGCCGCTCTCACCTATGGGTACCTGACAGGCAAGTATCTCGCCGAGCAGGCGTAAGTTCCGCACATCCGAATCTGGCGCACCTGCCTCCCTCCCCGATGCGCCGAATGGGGGCACTCCTGCCCCATAAGACGGAGAACCCTACAGCCCCAAGGGCAAAGGGTTCTCCGTCTGTCGTTCAGCGAGATATACGAGAGGTCCAAGACGACCCCTTGCGGTACCTGGGAGCCTTCTAGATTTCCTGGCCGATGAAGCGCTCGACGTTGTGCCAGGTGATGGCTTCGAACTCTTCCTGGGTGAAAGGCATGGCGGCCAGCATGTTGTACTCGTTCACGGGGCTCCACATGGGGAAGTCGCTGCCGAACATCACGCGCTCGACGCCGTAGGCACGCACCAGCTCCACGGTGCGGCGCGGGCCCAGAAACTCTAGGGCGCTGGAAGTGTCCACGTAGCAGTTCTCGTCTTCCAAATACTCGAGGGCGTAATCGAACACCGACCAGCCGCCGAAGTGGGCCGCGTCCACCACCAGGTTCGGGAACGTGTGCAGGATGCGCTTCAGACGGCGCGGATGCGAGAAGTCGTAACGATAGTCGCCGGTGTGGATGACGATGGGCAGCCGGCCCTCGATGACCTCGTACAGGTGCATGAGCCGAGGGTCGTCCATGTTCACCTTCTGGGTGTCGGGATGGATCTTCACGCCCTTCAGTCCCAGATCAATGGCGCGGTTGATCTCACCTTCCACGTCTTCGAAATCTTGGTGCATAGTAGCGAAGCCAACGAAGTTGTCGTGGGCGCGGCACTGCTCGGCGATGAAGTCGTTGATGATCGGCACCTGCCCGGGCGTCGTGGCCACGGAATGCACCAGGTGATGGGTGATGGGCGAGCCTTCACACGCCGCGAGCATCGAGGACGCCGAGGCATTCTTTGCGTTCATGTCGACGCCGTAGAAATCGCCCACGGCCGAGGAAGCCTTGCAGGCGATCTTGTCGGGATAAATGTGGGAATGGGCATCAATGACGGGCATAGCGGTTCCTTTTGACAAGCACGCTTTTTGCCTATTGTACGCAGTTCCTCCGTGAGATAAACGGACAATGGAGGCTCACTGGGGAATCCGAAGGTTTAACGGTTAGCCATCCTCGACAATGAGGTGCGTCTTGGATCATCCCTCGCAAGATCCGCCGAACCGTTGCGGCGAAAGCCTCCACACGAAAAAACCTCTTGAGACCGCAGCGCAGCTGCGCTATACTTCTAAGGCGCTTCACGTTCGTGAGGCAGACGCTATGCGGAGAGATGTCCGAGCTGGCCGAAGGAGCACGATTGGAAATCGTGTATGCCCCAAAAGGGTATCTGGGGTTCGAATCCCCATCTCTCCGCCAGACTTATCCCGCGAGCCTCTTCCAGGCTCGTTTTGATATGGCGCCCCTTTAGGCGGCGCATCGCCCCTGCGGAGGGGTGGCAGAGTGGTTGAATGCGGCGGTCTCGAAAACCGTTTCACCGGTGCTCCCGGTGACGAGGGTTCGAATCCCTCCTCCTCCGCCATTTTCGGTTCCGATATACTCCCGTATCCAGGCCCCTTTCTCTCTGTTTACGCTGGCGCTGGTATCGTCGCTAACGCAATCCGTAGCACGGAGCCCCTTTTTGCCGCAGCGCTGCCGCCAATACGACATTATTCCGCCTTGTGCTGCGGAGTTTGCTTCTGCTAACTTTGACAACTTTCGAGTTTCCCCAGTTCAGCTGTTTGTGACTATTTGTTAACTCTAGATTACACCGTAGCACGACCGTCCTTTTTGTCGCTCATGTTGAATCCAGCTGCCAAAATGGCGCCCCGTGCTACAGGGGGGGCCGAATCCAGCTGCCAAAATGCCGCCCCGTGCTACGGTTTGGAGGAAAACGCAAGGGGGAACCTCAACCATAGGATGCGCCGTACACAATTCATTGAAGCTCTTCGAAGGAAAATGCGGCGCAGCGCTAGCAGTCCACGACCTAGCAGTCCACGAGGCTGTAACGATCGCGAGTGCGCACCACTTCCAAGGGGACGCCGAACAGGCCGCTCATGGTCTCACTGGTGAGCAGCGCCTCCTTAGGGCCGTCAGCCACGATACGACCGTCGCGCACGAGCAGCAGCCGCTGAATTTCCGGGGCAATGTCCTCGGGATAATGGGTAACCAGCAGCACCGGGCGGCCGGCGCGGGCGAGAGCGCTCATCGTTTGCCGAACATAGTACATTCCTTCGGGGTCGAGTCCCGTGCAGGGTTCGTCGAAGATGAGGACGTCCGGGTCGTGCACGAGCGCCCGGGCGATGAGCACGCGCCGCGCCTGGCCCGTGGATAGCGTGAGAATATCCCGCTCGGCCAAGTCGCCGATGCCCAGCTCGCTCATGATTGCCCGGGCGCGAGCGCGCTGGCCGTCGGTTACCGTGCAGCGCTGGGGTATCCCCAGCGAGCCGAACAGGCCGCCGGCCACGATATCCTGGGCCGGCACATGCACGCGAATCTGATCCTGCATCGTGGACGACACCACGCCCAGCGCTCGCTTGATGTCGGCCAAGGTGACGCGCGCATCGCCCCGAAAAAGCACGGGCGCCTCATCGCGGTGCAGCGGGTGTATCTCGCGGGTAATGAGGCCGATGAAGGTCGACTTCCCCGAGCCGTTGGGTCCCAGCAGTGCCGCCGATTCTCCCTCGGCAAGGGAGAACTCATCCACCGCGAGAATCTCGCGGCCCGCGCGGCGCACATGGGCGTCGCGGATACGCAGCAGCGGCGACAGGTCCGTCATGGCTTTCTCCTCCAACAAGAAAGCGCCCGCACGGATGCGCGGGCGCTTCGTTCTTCTCTCATTCGCAAGGACGTCCTCGCAGCGGCGGGAGCGTCGCCTTACTCGGCAGCTCCCTCAGCCGGCTGGGCACCATCGGCGGCACCCTCGGTCGGCTGCTCGGCGGCGGCGTCATCGCCAGCAGGTGCGGCGCCCTCAGCGTCGGCAGCGGCCTCGTCAGCGGCGGCTGCGGCGGCGTCCTCGGCACCTTCAGCGCCCTCGTCGACGCCCTCGGCCACCGGCGCCTCGGCGCCCTCGCCTTCCGCAGTGCCCTCGGCAGGGGCTTCGCCCTCGCCGTCCGCGGCGCCCTCGTCCAGCGTGATGGGATTGCCATCGGCATCGACGGCCGTCACGCCCGTGCCATCCGTGGAAGTCTCGGTCTTAGAGTAGTTCTCCATATCGACGTAGTAAGGCAGACCCTCGGGCATATCGTTGATCTGAATGTCAGCAGCGTTGCGCTGCTCCTCGAGCCACGTGTAATAAGCATTGGACTGGTTGGAAGACTGCAGCATGGTACGGATAGAGTCCTGGAACTCCGTCGGCAGCTGATCGAGGCTCGTCAGCTCTTCCGGCGCCTCGAACACATCGGTGCACTGGATGATGTGGATGCCGTACGTGCTGGTCACCAGCCCGCTCACGTCGCCCTTGTTCAAGTCGGCCAGGGCCGTGGTGTACTCGGTCACGAGGTTGGACAGGCGGTCCCAACCCACGTTGCCTCCCTCGGCGGCGGAAGCGGTGTCCTTGGAATAGGACTCGGCAGCCGTGGCGAAGTCGAGCTCGCCGGCGTTGATCTTGTCGAGCACTTCCTGGGCCTGAGCCTCGTCGGAGGCCTCGAACAGGATGTGCGAGGACTTCTTCGCGCCGTCGTAGGAGCTCACGTAGGTTTTCGCGCTCTCGAGCACTTCCTCGTCCGTGGGCTCGGCAGCGCCTTCGCCCACCTTCTCCTGCAGCTGCTGGGACACCAGAGACAGCGCGATGTTGTCGCGATACTCGTCCTCGGTCATGCCCACGGCCTCGAGGGCCTCGGCCCAGGCACTATCAGAATCATAGTGGCCACGCATGGTTTCCACGTACTGATCGATCTCGGTGGGATCGGCGGTAATGCCCTCGGCCTCGCCGCCCTGCTTCACCAGCTCCTGGTCGACGAAGGAGTTGACGATCTCCTCGCGCACCGACTCGGGCGTGTAATCGTTGTCGGCGAGCCACTGGCCCCAGGCGTCCTCCTCGGTGAGGCTCATCTGGGCGCGGATGTCCTGGATGGCCTGCGTGACCTTGTCTTCGGGAATCTCCACCCCGTTGACCGTGGCCGCGACACCGCCCGTATAGGTGGGCGTATCGCTGGTCTGCTCGGAGCACCCGACGATACCCAGGGCGCACACAGCCGCCAAACCAACGGAAGCAAGCGATTTCGCAAAAGACAGCTTCTTCATAAGCACCTTCCTCATAGGCAACGGGGACTGCCGAACTTCAATTCCTGATGGCGTTTTGAGACAGTCCCCGATAAGTTCAAAAGGCATTTTCCCACGCATGACGGCACGGTAACAACCGTCGCACAATTTGCCCACTTTTGATTCACGGTACGTCAATGAGAACGAGGAAGAAATCCCACTTCAAAGCTTATGAATTGGGTCATGTTCGGATATTTTGACTCACACAATTTCCCATACAGAAAGGGGGCGACCAAGGTCGCCCCTACGGGTAGGTATGTGGCTCGGCCATAAGGTACGGGTTAGTTCTTCTTGGCCTTCTTGCGGTCGGTGGCGGAGAGCAGGCGCTTGCGCAGACGGACGGACTGCGGGGTGACCTCCACCAGCTCGTCGTCCTCGATGTATTCCAGAGCCTCTTCCAAGGTGAAGGTGATGGGCGGCGTCAGCTGGATGGCCTTGTCGGCCGAGCTGGAACGCTGGTTGCCCAGGTTCTTCGTCTTCTCGACGTTCACCACCATGTCGCCTTCCTTGGCGGACTCGCCGACGATCATGCCCTCGTAGCAATCGTCGCCCGGCGCCACGAACAGGCGCCCGCGCTCCTGCAGCGTGTCCAGCGCGTAGGCCACGGCCTTGCCGGTGGACATGGCGATCATGCCGCCGTTCTTGCGCCCGGCCATCTCGCCGGTGTAGGGGCCGTACTCCTTGAAGTGGTGGAACAGCATGGCCTCGCCGTGGGTGGCGTTCAGGATGCGCGTCTTCAGGCCCATGGTGCCGCGCGAGGGGATGGAGAAGGAGAGGTGCGTCATGGTCTCATCGGAGGCCATGTGCTCCATGATGCCGCCGGCGGTGCCCATGACCTCGATGGCCTTGCCCGCGTACTCGCTGGGCACGTCCACCGTGGCCTCCTCGATGGGCTCGAGCTTCGTGCCGTCCTCAGCGGTCTTGTACACCACGCGGGGGCGACCCACCTGGAACTCGAAGCCCTCGCGGCGCATGGTCTCCATGAGCACAGACAGGTGCAGCACGCCGCGGCCGGCCACCTCGATGCCGGATTTGTCCTCCAGCTCGTTGATGCGCATGGAGATGTTGCTCTCCTTCTCGCGCATCAGGCGCTCCTTCAGCTGGCGGCCGCCGACGATCTCGCCCTCGCGACCCACCAAGGGACTCGTGGACGCCTCGAAGACGACGGCCATGGTGGGCTCTTCCACGGCAATGGGGGCCATCTCGGTGACGGGGCTTTCCGGATCGGTGATGATGTCGCCGATGTCGGCGTCCTCGATGCCGATGACGGCCACGATATCGCCGGCATCAGCGGCCGTGACCTCGGCCTTGCCAAGGTTTTCGAAGGTGTACACCTTGCGAATCTGCGCGCGGCGCTCGGCCCCGTCGGGCTTCACAACGAGCACCTGCTCCTTCTCGTGCAGCGTGCCAGAGGACAAGCGGCCCACGCCGATGCGGCCCTCGTAGCTGGAGTGGTCCACCGTGCAAATTTGCAGGGCCACCGGGCCGTCGATGTCCACATCGGGAGCGGGAATCTCGTCCAGAATAGTGTCGAGCAGCGGCACCATGTCCATGTTGCCGTCGTCGGGCTCGCGGCGGGCGTAGCCGTTCACGGCCGAGGCGTACACCACGGGGAAGTCGAGCTGCTCGTCGCTGGCGCCCAGTTCCACCATGAGGTCGAAGACCTTGTCCACGGCGCCTTCGGGGTCGGCGTTGGGGCGGTCGATCTTGTTCACGACCACCACGATGCGCAGCCCGCGCTCAAGGGCGTGAGACAGCACGAAGCGGGTCTGGGGCTTGGGGCCCTCGTAGGCATCGACGATGAGCAGGGCGCCGTCGGCCATGTTGAGCACACGTTCAACCTCGCCACCGAAGTCGGCATGGCCCGGCGTGTCGATGACGTTGATCTTCACGCCCTTGTAGGTGATGGAGATGTTCTTGGAAAGGATGGTGATGCCGCGCTCGCGCTCCTGATCGTTGGAGTCGAGGACGCGCTCTTCCACCTGCTGGTTCTCACGGAAGACGTGGGAAGCCCACAGAAGGCGGTCGACCAGCGTGGTCTTGCCGTGGTCGACGTGGGCGATGATAGCGACGTTGCGGATGTTCTCTTGCTTCATGAATCTTCTTTCGGTTCGTTTTTGGGCGCAGAAATTATAGCGCTTTGCGGGGGCAATAACGGGGAATGGCCGCAGACGGCACCGGGACGACAAACGGGCGCGGCGCCTGCGGGCGACGGCGGCGGCACAAGCGGGCGCTGGGCGGTGGCAGCGGGGCCGCTACTCTTCCAGCAGAGCCTCGTACTCCTTGCGTTCCTCGGTGAGCTTCGCCAAGTGCTCGTTCAACGTGTTGAGATTGCGCTGGGCACCGAGAAACTGGATGATGCCCCACACGGTGGCGGTGCCGGCGACGGCGGCGATCATGCCGAGAATGCCGAAGGGCCGCCGGATGGTAAGCAGCGTGGCCACCGCGCCGATGGCCGCCATGGCCAGGCCGTTGCGGCGCTCGTCGGAGACGGTGTCGCGCTGGGCCACCAGCTGGGCGCGGGCAGCGGCGATGCCGGCGAGACGCGCTTTTATCTCGGCTTCAGTGAGGTATTCCACTTCCACGCCGTCTTCGACTTCGGTCCAGGTGCGGGCGGCGCCTGACGATGCGGACGCCCCGGATGCGCCGGCGCCCGATCGCGAACCTCGACCTGAGCGCGAGCCGCGGCCGCCGCCGGCGCCCGAAGACAGCAGATCGTAAGCCTCTTGCAGGCGTTTGAACTGCTCGGTGGCGCGGCTTTGCAGCTTCTCGTTGCCCGCGAACTTGTCCGGGTGCAGAATCTGCACCGTTTCGCGGTAGGCAATTTTGATGTCGTCGGCCGTGGCGTCGTCTTCCAGGCCGAGTATATGCAGGGCTTCAGTTCTGTTCATGGGCAAAGCCTAACATGATTTTACGGCCCATGCCAGCAGAACCGTTGTGATCACCAAAGGTACGAGATCAGCCGGATTGCCCGTGAGGTAGGTAGAGGGCAGCACGCCGCCTGTCAGCAAAAGGGGGCCCCAGAACAGCAGATCGAAAAAGCCGTGAACGATTACGGGTGCCATCAGGGAAAGCGCCCGCTGCGGGAAAGGACGCGAGCCGTAGGGACTACGAACGACGAGCAGCGCCATGACAGCCCCGAACAACGTCGACTGCGTCACCTTGAGAAAGCCCTGGATCGCAGCAACACCAATGTCGGCTCCTGGCGCCATCAGCGATCCTTCAGGGAACAGGTGGGCCAATCCGAATATGAGGGAACTCGCCATTACCGCGAAACCGACGGGATCAACGACTGCGCGTAAGCCGGCGAACCGATGACGATGAGCGCGCGGCGCTCTTCTTGGGTATGCTTCATTCCGGCGACGCGCCCAAGACAGGCATGCCCACAACAACACGCCGCGGAAAAGCACCTCTTCCACCACCGCCGCCTCCCAAGCCTCGGCAAGCAATGCGCCACAGCGCGCCAGCTGCACTGCTTGCGAACCCCCGTCGGTCCACCACTGACCGAGGCCGCCCACGACGCCGGCGAGCAGCACCAAGACGAGCACAGGCCCAAAGCCACACGGTATGATTTTGGTATTTCCCATGGCGCATCATTATAATAGGTGCGCCTCTTTGACTGCGCCGGCACCTTTCAGCCGGCCTCGCGAAAGGATCCCCATGAAGCCTATACCCCCCGTTACCGCCTTTGTGTTGAAGGTGGCAGCTATCGTGGGCATGACGTGCAACCATATTGCCAACGTGTTCGGCAGCGAGCTGCCAGGGGGCGCCATGGTCGCTTTGTATTCTTTGGGCGGCCTCACCTTCCCCATTATGGCGTATCTGCTGTGCGAGGGGTATCGACACACCTCCAGCGTGCGACGCTATGCAGAGCGACTCGCCGTGTTCGCGGTTGTCTCGCAAATTCCCTATTCGCTGCTGTTCGGAGCGACGGGCAACGTGCTCATCACCCTGCTTATCGGGCTCGAGATGCTGTGGCTTGTCGACCACCAGCGGCAGAACCTTGTCCTATGCGCGCTGGGCCTCCTTGGAGGGCTGGCCGTCAGTTCCTTTTGCGACTGGGGCATTATCGGCCCGCTTATGATTCTGCTTTTCTGGCATTTTCACGATCGGCCGCGCGGGGTAGCGCTCGCGATGCTCGTACCTTTTTTGAGCCTAGGGCTGCCGGCTCTTTCATGGGCAGTCAGCGATCCTGCGCCACTAAGCCTAGGCGTACTCGGCTATTACACCGTTGGGTTCGGGTTGGCAACAGCGCTCATGCTGAACTACAACGGCCAGCGAGGCCGACCGTTGAAATGGTTCTTCTATGGGTACTACCCTGGGCATCTTCTAGCACTGTGGGCGCTGGCGCAAGCGCTTGCTCTCTAGCTGAAACGCCAAACCCTAAGGGCGCGGCGGTCCTTTAGAAGCGCTCCCTTTAAAGCAAGGCTAAAGCGCTTGATGCCCGGCATTCGGAACGGCGACGGCATCAGGCTCGACAATCTCGTTGCCCAGCACCTGGCCCTCGAAAGACGCCAGCTGCTGCGCCATCACGAGGCGCCGGCGCACGGCGACAACGCCCCACAGCGCCGTTCCAATAGCCCCCAGACCCGCGATCCAAGGAGCCGGATCAACCGGAGCATCGAAAGCCCCCATGGGAACATCCTCTTCGGCGATAGCTTCGGCGCCGCCGACCCGAGCAACCATCGGTGTTGCATCATCGTCGATGGAAACCGTCTCGGCTGCAGGCTGCTCGGCGGGAGCCGTTTCAGCAAGCACGACCTTCGCGGGGGCGGCCTGGGGCGCGGGCTCAGACACAGCCGTGCGCTCACCCGCCTTGAACCCACCGCCGGTGGCGCCGGTGGCGTTGTCGTTATTCTGGGCATTGCTCTGCGACTGCTGAGGTGTGGGCGACGCGGGAACCTTGACACTTGGCACCTTCGGGGTTTCGTTGTCGGAAGGCGCCGGCGGCTTCACGCCACCGTTGTTGTCGACCGACCCATTACCATTACCATCGGGAACGACGGGCTTGTCGGCAGGATCGTTATCGCCAGGGTTTTCGGGCTTGACCGGCTCTTCAGCTTTCTTTTTGTAGACCAAGGTCATGCCGGAAACGGAGGATCGCGCAAGAGATTCAGCTGCTACCGTAACGGACTCGCCGCCATTCTTCTCTGTAGTTAGATCTTTCGAATATTCGTAGCCTTCGATGTCGATGATTTGGTCGTCCGCAGCTATCTTCGACCCAACGGCAGCCAAAATGGTGCGCGTGTCGGTCTTGTTGCCCTGATCATCTACGTCGCCCACAGCAAGTGCGTTGCCCTCGGCGTCAATGTAGCGGACATCGAAATTCACCAGCTGATCGCACAGTTCTCCGTCGAGGTGCCACGTATGCCCTGCCGCCGCATAATCAGTCGCTCCGGAGCACACCTTAAGGGCGGTCCACTTCGCAGCACTCAGGCTCAGCGCTTGGGCACCAGGGTAATAGTTGATCGACCGCAAAGCCGTGCCTATCTGATTTTGCATAGCTTTAAGCTCAGTTTGGTCAACCTCGTAATTCAAGGGCTTTTCACTCGGTTTTGCAATGCCTTTCAATGCAATGACGCCTACCGTGAACCAGCCCTCCCGGTTGACCTCCAACCCGGCCGCCTTCGCCGTATCCAGAGCCGGCCCACTTAAATGCAGGTACACAAAGACGTTCGACCCCGCCTCGGGCTCCTCGGGTGCAGGCAAAACAAGGTGCTCGGTAGCCGCATCGACGCCGTCGGCCTCTTCTGCCAGGGCGGTGCCGGGAAGCACCGTCAGATTCAAAAATGTCAGAGCGAGCAATGCGGCCAAGCCGGCAGCCAAAACCCGCATCGCCAAACCCATTCCTTTATTGGTAAACCGCGTGATGTCTCCCACGATCATCACCCGCTTCCTTCCCATTTCAGCATCTCGTTAAAGATGATCCAAGTTTACCAAATATTGACAGAATTATCAGCTCATCAACCGCATTATTCGGCCTGGGAGATGCCAAACTCACGCATCAGCTCATCCCGGTAGCTCTCTTCCACAGCTGCCCGTCGAGCGTCGTCGAGCCGTTCGGCGCCCAAAAGCAACGCCATCAGCGAAGCAACCTCGCTAGCCGCTTCCGCGCGGCCCTCGGCCACGCCTTGCTCTCGGCCCTCGGCCAGGCCTTGCTCTCGGCCCTCGGCCAGGCCCTGTTCAAGGCCCTCGGCCAGGCCCTGTTCAAGCCCCATCTGGAGGCCGATTATTTGACCGCGCTCTTGTCCCTTTTTCTCAGCAATGCGCCTTTGAATTTCCATGTCTTCCTCAAACGTCAGCAACGCCATCTTCTCCTTCCGCCAATTCTCGTTTTTGTTGGCCTTTTTCACCGCAACGGCAAGCTGGCCCATAAGCGGATCTTCCCCGGCTTCCCCCGTCCAAACATAGTGTAGCAGGTTCCGCAAGCGCCCCTCGGGGAGCTTGCCCCAAGCAGGGGCGGATAGGGCTTTCCAAAGAAAGCCATGACCGATGCGCGCACTGGGTTTCTCCAAGCAGTTCACATCGAGCGTATACACAGGAAGTCCTTCATCGAACGGATCGTGCATGCAGATGAAAATAATGATACAAGGAGGTAGCTCTTCGTAACCTTCTCCCTTCCGCAGAGTCAGCGTATCCAACGCTCCCTGGTAGTACCGCATTCTCCGTCCGAGGTCTTCTCGCTTGGTTGTCTGCATCTCAATATCGTAGATCTCGTTTTTCGTCTTCACGAAGGCATCGAGACGCACGCCGTGATTGGTGAGTGTTGGGCGAACGTCGTCTTCGGTGACGATATACTCGATATCTGCTATTGACTCGTCTAGGATAATTTCAATCACTTCGCGGCACAGCTCTTTATCCGTCATCAAAAGATCGAACATAGGCCAGTCGCTAAACTCGAGCATGCCGTCTTTCATAGGGCTCTCCTTTTTGCAATCCATTGTTAGAAGAACCCACCCTACTCGATCACGACCGCAGAAATGACGCGGGAATGTCCCGATCCGTTCCTCGCGCCGACCGCGACGGAGTCGCAAACCGCCAGGGAACGTCCCCAGATCCCTGTCCAGCATCACCTGCTCGCCCCGCACCGCATATATCAGCGCGCGGAGGTCGTTAGCTATGTCTCAGTCGAAGGCCCCTAGCACGAATCGCACTATGCGAGCTTGCGTCTCACCTGCTTAAGAAAGTTCTGCCTGAAGTTTCTACGCGTTCCGAAGAAGCGCCGGTAGGAGGCGCTCACGTCTCCGCGCTCGTAGCGTCTCTCGGCGAGGCCGACCGTGCACAGGTAGTCCGCCGCCTGGGCCAGCCTCTTTTCCTGGTGGGAAAGCGGTTTGTAGACCGCGGCACTGCGCGCAAGGGCGTAATCGAACGCCCCGTGCAGAGACGCTGTCACCGCCTCCTGGCCTCCATCGTAGTATATCGCCACCCGATCGTATAGCTGAAAGTCGTCGAGACGGTCGAACACGAAGTCGATTATATCCTTGCGCAAGCGCGCCTCAAGCCGATCGCGATCTTCCGTGTACGCCCTCTCGTAGGAAAAGACCCTGTAAGTAATGGGCAACGTGCGGACGAACATGGAAAACGCGATCAAATGGCGCTTTCTCTTCTCAGGAGAGATTCCCTCGTAGTCTCCATGGCCGTGAATGAGATCGACGCCATGGAACGGAATATCGGCCAACCCCTCCAGACTCAAGCGATCCAGATAAGGCCCGATATACTGCGCAAGCTCTTTGCTCTGGTCGTGAAACACCAACGCCGTCAAATAGTAGCCGGCGGCCATGTCTTGCGCCCCCGCCTCATCGGTGAAGCAGCTTAGTAGTCGCAAAACAGCACGCCCCCTTAAATGCAAACGGCGAGGGAGCACCCTCGCCAGTCTGGAGCCATCGGGCCTTCCGACCCTCCGGCAGAATCTTTTATACCACAAACAGGCGGCCCTGGAAACGCATCTTTCTCATTTGTTTCCCTTGCGACCGCCGCTAGCTTCGGCTTCGGACTGAAAACTATCCTACTCGATCACGACCGCGGAAATGACGCGGGAATGTCCCGATCCGTTCCCCGCCCCGGCCGCATCGGAGTCGCAGGGGCGCCCCCGTTGCGCTGCGGAGGCATATGCCCCGCAGCTGGCGGGGATACGGAAGGTGAGGAAAGCAGGGCCGCGCCGATGGGAGCGCAGCAGTCGCGTGCAGCGCGCCCGCAACCAATCGCCCTGCATCGTCCTCGACTCGAGGCGCATGAGAAAAGTCCCGGACGCCGCAATCGAAAGGGAGCTGAGAAGGTGCGCGAAGACCATCAAGGGGATAAGGCGCCTCCTGTTCGTCGGCCGACACGGAAGCGTCACAACCATTCTCTGAATCTGTGGTATGATTGCGCCAGCAAACGCCCGAACGGTACGCAGTTTACCTTCCTCGGGCGTTTTTGCTGCTTCCAGATGATCCTATGCAGCCATGAGGCGGTCGTATAGCGCAAGGAAAACGTTCTCCTACCGAGCACTATGCTAAACGCTATTGCAACACTCCCCTCCACGCAGCCGCATCTGTCCTACGCGTCCTCTTCGGTAGTCACATGAAACCCCTGAATGAAGCTAATCGGCAATTCGTATCGCGTTCCATCTAAGGTGTGTACCGCGCATCCGCTTATCGTCATGTCTGCGAGAGGGCTATCTTGAACATCACCTATCTTTACACGGAATGTCTTTACAGAGCCTGCATCCAAAGCAATGGGTTTGACACCGAACTCGTCGTATTCTTCGCCAAACGTCTCAATATACGAAACTGCAGGTAGAATTTGCTCCTCTCCTTCTTGACCGTCGACGACGACACGCTCCACAACAACCGGAGCACCCCCTTCGTTATGCAGACTCACTGTCACCTGAGCCCATCCGCTGCCAGCGCTCTCAGACTGTAAGTAGAAGACAGCTTTTCCACTTACTTCGCCCTTACTCTCATATTCGTAAGTGGAAATAGCTATGTACAAGGAGGAGGCAGCGAAGACAGCGGATGCGATTACCGACAGAGAGCTCAAGGCCAAACTAGTTATCTTGAATTGCCTTTCTGCATGCGAAAGTTCACCCGACTTAATCGTTGACCACGC
>OLQE01000911.1_pt1 | contig 19184 bp, 26 predicted proteins | sample 1643161 | NCBI WGS metagenome assembly OLQE01 (sample SAMEA3136650, study PRJEB25190) | human gut metagenome | reverse complement strand
AGCTTTAAAAACAAACCGCCTGCTGTACCCGTCAGGAATGAAAAAGAAGCTCAGCGAACTTGCTGTTGGATTATCGGTAACAGAGAAGGTATTTGACCTTGTGACAGTCAAAAAACGAAAGTATTATGTGTACCGGTATGAAGGAAACCTGAATGGCATTGAAAATGCGGTTGTTCTTTTAAGTTATCCTGAAAAGGCATTTGGAAATCCCAAAGCACCTGAAGGACTTGCAAAATTCAGGAGGAAATAAATAATGAACTCATGCACAGGTAAAGTAGTAGACTGGATCCTGAATGTTAGTAAAGGAGAAATTGACTATGGTAAAAAAAGTTTTGCTGTGTTTTATGTTAGGAGTCGCAACCATAAGTTCCGGATGCGGTAAACAGGTATCTTCTGAAAAAAGCAATGTTGTGGATATGCTGGAAAGTGATGATTCTGAGGTCAAAGACACCTTCCCTGATACATATAATGCAGAATCAGAATCTGGTAAAGTTAAATTTAACTGTACATTGGAATTACCGGAAAATATGAATACCAGAACAATCCAAAAAACTACCGTAGAAGGTGTACATAGCTATGACAAAGATAAAGCGTATTCCCTGCTCGCTGAAGGAAAAGAGATATCTAATAAAGAACAATATGATGGAGATAATGGCGAAATTATCAGTTATACATTTTCTGATGGAGCAAGTCTCTATTTAGACTACAACATTACATGGACGAGTGCTACATCTTCTCTTTATGCATATCTTGGAGTTCAGCAGTCGGACTATATAGATTTGTTTTCAAGTGATTCCGTTTCTCTTGATAAAGACAAATACATTTCAGAAATAAAAAAAGATATGAATGAACTCGGATATGACACAGAAAATCTCTCTTTCCAGGCGATTCCGTTAAGTGTAGATGCAATGAAAAAACTAAGGGATCAGGAATTAAATAATGGTTTATTAGAAAAAGGAAAAACGAACGAACCAACGTCAGAAGATGAAGCTTATTTTATCTATGCCTATCAGGAAAATACCGGGATTCCAGTATTCCATGAATTGATGAGCGTAGCAAAGCAAATGTCAGATGATTCTCCAGATAATGCACCTGTACAGGCCATTTATTCTGCTCGTGGACTGGAGAGTTTAACGATAGATTATATCTACAACTTTAAAAATGAACAGAATACGGTAACTCTGAAACCTTTTGATGAGATTGCATCAGTAGTAGAGGAAAAATATGACAACATATTAAACGATGTAAATTATGAGGTTACACGAGCAAAATTATATGAACGTGTTTACACTGGTGAAGATCAGAAGTATGCAGAAGAACCGATATGGTATTTTGAAGTGATGGAAAATGGCAGCAACAAAACAGTAATGCTGGTCAATGCAGAAACAGGCAAAGAAATTAATTTGCCATCATAAAGGAGAGTTGGTATGGATGGTTCAACAATTCCCTACTATGTAGTGGAAGAAAGAAAAAAACTGAACAGGTGTATAGAAGAAGCACCGAATGATTATGAAAAGGAAATATACCGGGCAATCCGCAATATGCCGGTTCCATATGAAAAATTAAATGAAATCTTAGAGAACAGCAGAGATATTATCACATCCAAACAAAACAGAAAAGCGAAAAACAGAAAATTCTTTGCCACTGGGATACCAATTATTTTTATGATTCTGGTGGTCGCTATATATACTCTTCTGAATAAACAAGGGGATGATTGAATGGAAAAGGAAAGATACCTAAAAACAGATTTCAGGCGATTGCTAAAAAATATCCTCTGTATCTGGCGATAGCCGGTGTAGCAGTCTCTTTCATTTTTTCTCTGGAAAATTATGCTTTTGAAAAAGGCATGGTAAATTTTAATGTTATGGACACTTATATATATGCGGTTGAAATGTCCGGGAAGACAGTTTTATTTAAGACGATCTGTGGCTTTCTGTCCTGTGATGAAGGAACGGTTTCTGTAAATGGAAAAGTAATGGGAAAAGATAAGGACATGCTTACAGAAGCAGGTATCATTATCGAAGATCCTGGGTTCTTACGAAACTGGAGTGCTTACCATAACCTTGAATTTCTGTACACGATACGAAATAGACCAGATAAATCATATCTGCATTCAGTGTTAAACACAGTTGGACTTGATTCGAAATTGAAACGCCCGGTTGGAAAATTCTCGCTTGGTATGCGGCAGAGGCTGGCACTTGCCCAGGCTATTATGGAAGATCCACCAATCCTGATCTTGGATGAGGCAATGAATGGCCTTGATAAAAATGGTGTAGCAGAAATCCGGGAGCTTTTGCTGAAGATGAAGAATGAAAATAGGCTGATTATACTGGCAAGTCATAATCGGGAGGATATAGAGATTCTATGTGATGAAGTATATGAGATGGAAGATGGAATACTTCGGAAAATAGTCAAAGAGTAAGAAAAAATATTTCGTATACGATAATGTATGTTCCATACTTTATCTATAAGAGAGAACAGAAATAAAGTACAATACAGCAGACAAATGCAACCAGTTCTCATTTTGCCAGAGTGTTTTGGCAGAAAAAGGCTGGATGAGTAATGCCACATAACAATCGCCTCGACTACGAATCTGAAAAATAGCAAGATTACATGTCCCCTATAGTTTTACCTCATACTTTCAAGATACAGAAGATAGGTATTTTTAAATTCGGAATATTTTTATCGTATGTATGATCACCTTTCTTACCTGAGCTTCAATGGCAATAATATGGGAATATGGAACAGTATATATTCCATCATGAGTTTCTATCGGAATCTTTTGAGTCATAGTGTTGTAATAAGCTAATGCGTCCTGAAAATTTCTGAGGAAGCGTTTTTTATCCAAAGGCTTTGAAAGATAGCGGAATACGTGAAAATGCATTGCTTCATCCAGATACTCAGAATAAAAAGCGCAAATTGAGATATGATAGTGAACTCATGCACAGGTAAAGTAATAGACTGGATGGTTAACTGTAATGTGATCGGCTCTTGCCTGTTACTGTTCCTGTGCACTTTTATATGTACAAGGCTTAAATATAGCTGGTTGCTGCTTTTGATTGCAGCTATTGGAATAATAAGTTTGATACGGTTCAGCCGATCGATACACTAAAAAAGAACCGTGTATTCCGGGAGGGGACCATTGGTGGATATGTGGTGGCCGGAATTGATGAGGTGGAACTGTTCAGCAGCACAAAAAAATCCTGTCCGGACTGCCTTACCCGGAAAAACCGTGCAGGTGAAATGGAATATTTCCACCGGAGTGTGGTCTGCATGACTGTTGGAAAAGCAACCGCATGTGATCCTGGGGCAGGAAATGCTGAAGTCGAGGGACGGAGCGGAAAAGGATGAAGGGGAACTGACCGGAGGAAAACGCCTGATATTTTTTATAAAAATGCACAAGCCAAAAAACTAAGTTACTGTTCAAGGGTTAGCTGGACTTGAGAAAACCGATGGTGTAGACTGATAACAGTCAAAGCCATCGGTTTTCTTTATCCAAATATTCTGGACACTCTGTCATATATATTTGCCGGATCTTCAAGGCGCATCAAAACAAGCATGCTCATGCATTGGCAGAGATAATCGATGCTTTCGAACCTTCTGAATGTCACGACCTGCGCCTGTTTCCGCTATCAAATGGCAATCAGATCTTTCCAGGTTGCAGCATCACATACCCCATCCTGTTACATTTTTCTGGATTTTTTGTACTGATTCAGAACATAAATGATATTGCTACCGGTCTTTATGTCTAGATTCAAAGCTTTACCATTCTTTCTCTTAAAAGCTCTGGCAATCAGAATTTTCATTATTAATTTGGATAATACCCACATGCGCATAGATTCCCTTGCCCCTGTGGATACATTCCTTATATTTTTCATAAAAATAAGTGGAGTGATTATCATTGCACTCCACTTAAAACCTAATCGATTTGATCATAATATATCTATGCTTAATAAGCCTATTTTACATTATTCCTCTTGATCATTTTCCGTAAAAGTTGTTTCTTTAGACATCAAATCATTCAAATACATCTCAAATCTTGGTCGGCAAATCATGAAACGATTGCCAAATTTCAATGAATAGCTGCCATCATTGTTTTCTGCCATTCGCCTTAATTGTTTTATACCAATTCCAAAATAAACACTTGCTTCCTTTATAGTAAGCATATATTTTTCTCCAGTTCGAATGTCAATGCATTTACTCATAGTCATAGATCAGTACCTCCTATTCTTTTTCGCACTAAAATCTATCACTCTATTTTCTCCAAAAGTCAAGTCTAAATATCATTTAACGATTATCCACATTTTCAGTTTTTTCGTTTCTTCATTCGTAGTTTTTCCGTAGTTTCAAACCATGATGAGAGTCAAATAATTTCCCATTCTGTCCCCATTCCAGTTCATTCTGTCTGATATTCCATAGTCCTGCCGTGGCAGATGAATAACACTTTTATCTTGCTCATTTTATCTCCTTATATCTTCTCAAAGCCTTGTAAATACTGGCTTTCCAGCATTCATACACGTCTCTTTGAAATCATATTCTACCTCCAAGGGGACGCAACATGATATTGTTAGTATATCACGTTGTCTCCACCTCGAACATCTCCTTTTTTTATTTTTTCATCTTTGTCTTTTTATAGTGCACTAAGTATATCTACAAATCGTTCAAATCTTTCTTGATCTGCACACGGTTTCCGTTCCACAACAGATATTCTGCATTGGAACTATCGCTCAGAGAGTAAAATACAGTGAGCAAATGCAAAAAAACAGCTATAAGACTCCATTTTTGAAATCTTATAGCTTTGCTATACATGATATTAAGTTGTTATTCAATATTTGGATTTCCAACGGATTAGCCGTTTGTTGTTAAATTTCTTACATCTTTCCACCATAAACAGGGAAAATTCCACTGTCACCATAGCTCTTAATTTTTTTAAAATTCTTTAACAGTTCCATGTCTTCAGCACTAATTTGAAAATCTAATTGGGCATTACTCTTCATATGTTCAGGATTACCTGTTTTTGGCAAAGAAATTGCACCAAGCTGAAGCGTATATCTAATACAGAGCTGTGGAACAGTCACACCATACTTCTTTGCAATCGTAGTTATCTCTGGTTGATTCAATATTTCACCATGCGCAATTGGTGAGTATGCTTCCACAACAATACTATTCTTCTGGCAATATTCTACTAACTCCATCGGCGTATTACTAATGTGGAGAAGAATCTGATTTACCATTGGCTTAATCTTTGCTGTTTCAAGAAGACTTTCAATATCTTCAATTAGAAAATTGGAAACTCCAATTGCCTTAAGTTTTCCTGCCATATAAGCATCCTCAAGAGCTTTCCATGCTGCTCGATTTCCCTCTACATATCTGTCTTCACACTGATTAACCTTTGCCCACGGCTGCGGACTGTGAATAATCATCATATCAAGATAATCCAATCCCATCTTTTCAAGTGTTTCATTGATTCCTGCCATCGCTTCCTCATAGGTTTTATGCTCTGCGGCAACCTTTGATACAACAAACAACTCATTACGCGGAATACCACAGGTTCTTACTCCTTCACCAACGCCACGCTCATTTCCATATGCCTGTGCAGTATCAATATGTCTATATCCAATCTCTACTGCTGCTTTTACAGCGTCAGCAGCCTTATCATCATCAATAAACCAGGTTCCAAGACCAAGCTGTGGAATTTTCACTCCATTATTCAATACAATACTTCTATCAAACATTTCATTCACCTATTGTAATTTCCCATATTCTTCATCACTTACCGGTTCAAGCCATTCATTAGAACCATTTTCGCTCGGAACCTCTATTGCCAGATGAGAAAACCATTCATCCGGTGCAGCACCATGCCAGTGTTTAACACCTGTAGGAATATTAATGCAGTCACCTGGCTTCATTTCTATAGCTTCGTTGCTTTCCTCCTGATAATATCCTCTTCCGGCAACGCATACCAGAATTTGTCCCCCGCCGCTTTTCGCATGATGAATATGCCAGTTATTTCTGCATCCAGGTTCGAATGTCACATTGAAAATTCCAACCTGAGAAGTAGAAATCGGTGCAAGAAAACTCCTGCCCGAAAAATACTGTGCAAAGCCATCGTTTGGTTCACCAATTGGAAATACCATCTCTTTTGCATGCGCCCGCATCGCTTCCTCTTCGTATGGCAAATCTCCTTCGCCTGTTTCCCACACTTCCTTTGCAAGATTGAAAACAGCCCATGCTTTTGGCCAACCTGCATAGAATGCGGCATGTGTGATCACTGCCGCAATCTCTTTTTGTGTCACACCATGATTTTTTGCATTTTGAAGATGATATTTTAAAGAAGAATCCGTAATTCCGGAAGCCATCAGAGCAACCACTGTGATGATACTTCTTGTCTTTACATCGATATCCTGGTTATTCCAGTTTTCGCCGAAAAGCACATCATCGTTAAAATGTGCAAACTCTGGTGCAAATTCACCAAGTGCATTTCTTCCTGCTGTCTGTATTATTTTTCCCATATTATGTATCCCTCCATAGCACTGTTATTTATAAAGATTTTACCCAATCACTGATTTCCTGTTTCGTTCCACGATTTAACAAGCTGCCTTCTGTAATAACTGCATCTGGCGCGGACAGCTGTAATTCCTTTATAGTATTACCAAATCCACTTCCACCGGATGTTGCAAAAAGCACGATCTTTTTACCGCCAAAATCATAAGTTTCCAAAAATGTATTGATGATTGTCGGAGCTACATACCACCAGATTGGAAATCCAAGAAGGATCTCATCATAAGAACTCATATCCATTTCTTTTTTTATAATCTCCGGTCTGTATTTCTTATCACTCATTTCCACACTGCTTCTGGATTTTTTATCCATCCAGTCAAGATCAGCCTTTGTATATGGAACCTTCGGCTCAATCTCAAATAAGTCTGCTTTTGCTTCCTCTGCAATCATATCTGCTACTTTTTTTGTTGTTCCACTTGCACTGAAAAATGCAACTAATTTTTTACACATAATACAAAACCTCTTTCCTTGCGTATTTTTCACAGAAAAAAATAGATGTATAAGATTTACATTCATCTTACACATCTATTTTAAGCTCCATCGCTTCATTATGTCTAATGCTTATATTGAATTTTGTTTTATGCCCGAAAAGCATTTATTTCTTCTATCATTTTACGGACTGTCAGCGAATATGGGATGTTCCGTCTCCAGGCAATCACAGTGCTTGTCGTGATTTCAGGAGAAATTCTTCGCTGTACAAGAATATCCTCCCGCCAATACTTTGCAGCACCTTCGATGGATACCGGATAGCCCAGTCCATTTGCTGCCATAACTCCGGCATTCGTTCCAAGATTACTTGTAAAAGCAATCTGCAGTTTCGAAAAGTCTTTCCCAAACCAATTGACAAGTTCGCTTTGAACATTCGTTCTTTCTGGCAGAATCAATGGTTTTCCAATGAGATCTTCTTTTTTTATAAACTCTTTTTCTGCCAGCGGATCACCTGGGCGCATTCCAACACACCAGTGGTCACAATCCGATATCCGAATATAATCCAGCCCTTCAGTATCCAGCGGTTCAAGGAATAACGCAATATCTACAAGACCTTTATTCATCATCTCATACACCGTATCTGCTGTTGCAGTATGAAGTATAATCTGAACCAGTGGGTATTTTTCTTTATATGTTTTGCATATTTTCGCCAATGTTTCTACTGCCGCAAATTCACCACAGCCAATGGTTATGGTACCCTCCACAACATCTTCTTTTCCCTTAAGTTCCTCCAATGTTTTTTCTTCAAGATCAAGAATCTCCAAAGCACGTCTTTTTAACAAAACTCCTTCATCAGTAAGAGAAATCTTCTTTCCACTTCGATTAAACAATGTTACTCCAAGTTCCTCTTCAAATGTTGCCATTTGTCTGGAAAGTGTTGGCTGGGTAATATGCAATTGTTCTGCTGCTTTTGTAAAGCTCTGTTCTTTTGCTACTGTTAAAAAATAGCGTAATAATCTTAATTCCATATCTTTATATTCCTACAAATTTTTCTTGTAAATCATTCTATCATATTGCATCCCAGACATGCTTCCATATCAAGCGGATCCACTTTTTCAACATGACGACGCAAATAGCTTCTGATTCTTGCCAACTGGTGCGTTGATGCCAGGACTATCTGATAAAGATTCCCTTCTTCGTTATTTGTCAAATCCGAATATGATTCCTCTTTAATGCAGTATATCGGGTATCCCATTTCTATTAATCCTTGTACATAATTAGCTCTTCCTGGAGCATCATTTATTTCAGTTAACACCCATTCCGGAATCAGAATCAAATCATAATCTTTCAATATGTCCTCTGGTTGTATGCCTTTCATTTTCAGTCCCTGCATAAAAGAGATTGATGAAGTATCTAAAAGAGCGATATGCTTTTTATCATCTATGTTTTCAATTTTTTCTATATCTATCATTCCCTCCTCCTTGTTATCAGAGCTATTTCAGCCATAATATTCTTTAAATAATCCTCATTATCTTCATGATAACGAAGCTCAGGATTTTCATCTCTTGTCCTCTTTATTTTTTCTTGTAAAGAAGACGTATTGACAACATAAGAAGGGCATACCAGACTGTCGTCCAATCCAAGCATTCTGAATCTGTTTGGTAAATCATCAAATTGAAGGTCAAATACTTCTTTGATTTTGCCACAAAGCTTTTCATTTTCACTTTGTATAGCATATTCATATAAAGATACCAACACTGCTTTATATGGTGCTTGAAATATTGACATACAATGGAATATTTTTGAAACAAACTCTGCTTCCGGAAGTTCTGTAAAATACCTGTCAACACCATTTAGCAGCATACATGCTGCAAAATACTCCGCTTTTCTCTCTTCTAGTGTATTATCAGTTTCAATAAAATGGTCAAATGATACTTTATCAAATATCAAATGATATATCTCATGCCACGCTGTAAAATATTGGTTTGCTCTGGGGAGTGCAGTATTTATAACAGGAATAATCTTTTCGTCCTTAACAAATATAGCTCCACTCCAATATTTATCTTCTATAGGCATCTGAATCAAACCAAATCCCTGTAAAATTAGTAGTGCAAGTTGGGGAGCTGATGCAACTTTCATTATAGATGGATTTGTCTGGAGTCTAATTGCCTGTGCTAGAACTTCCTCTTTAATCTCATGATTCTTTTCTATAACAAGCTCCAAGTTTTGGGCAGTAATTAATTCACTCATCTAATCCACATCTCCATTTCATTTCGATTGACACAAAACTGCTATTCGGTAAATTATAGGTACCTTTAATAATAAATCGCACACAAATCAATTACATCAAGAAGTAAATTATACTGCTTCTTTGCTGTATCGTTCATTTCATGATCCATCGGTGCGTTCTGTGAATACACCGTTGCTGTAGAGAGCTTTGAGGGAGCTGAATGATACAACATCAAGTCTTCTACCGTCATATTGAGTAATTTCAGTATTTTCTGCAGATGGCGATCAAAAGAACTCTTGCTGTCTATACTGCCATTCAGCAACTTATCAAGAGTTGGTCGTGAAATATCTGCCTTTGTCGCAAAGGATACTTTTGTATACCCCATATCTCTAATACAATCTTTTAACTTCGAAGCCACCAGACTTCTCTGTTCAAATAATTCATCAAACTTCATTGTGATGACTTCCTTTTCTCTTTTCTACCCTAATTATATTCAAATAAAGAGTATTTATCAATAATATTGTAAAATATTTTTTTACATTTTAACACTATTTTTCTCTTCTATTTGTTTGCAAAAAAGCCATAAGATTTCTCTTTTCAAAATCTTACAGCTTTTCTATCATGTTGCGTCCCAAATATCATCTATATTTACATGTAATACCTGCACAAAATCCCATGGGTTATTTTCGGGTTATTTTCTAACCGCCTATGCCCTCCAGATCTTGATTTTACTGGCTTTTTGACGAAGCTTTCAAAGAGTGCCGTGGCAGATGAAAAGTACTCGTATCATAATATTTTCTCCTCTTAAAATGCTAAGAGATGCCGAGTTTTGGGGCATTTTGCCCTGTCCGGCAAGAGCATTTATTTTCATCGTTTAGACTACACTTTTTGCATAATACTGCAAAACGGAGTAAATCACTTCCGTGCGTAGTAGTCAAATCGTAGTCAGTTTAGGGGGTGCAGACTACTATCAGCATCCTCTTTATCATTATACTTATAAAAGCTAAATTAAGATACCAGTTGTGTAAAAAAGTGTTCTTTCACAATAATCATAATACTGTGTATTTTATATTTTGTATATAGGTGTTTCAATGAGTTCTAAGTATTCTTGTAATTTAATTTTTAATTTCTCCACTGCTATCTTCCGAGTCTTTTTTTCTTTACTTAATTCATTAATATCAATCGCTTCCAATATACTTTTTATATTTGGAATATCCATTTTAAAAAAATCATTAAGATTCGAAAAACTATATACTCTCCTAATTCCATCTATAAAATTGCATATTTCTACAACTTTTGCATTTTTCAATTCTTCAATATATCTCTGTTGTTGCAATTCATTATAAATTTCAAAGGTTTATCATCTTTATCTGAAATTCCCATCTCTTTTCTGGCATTTTCAAGTCCCTGCATCTTCTTCAATTCTTTTTCTGCATCGTCCAATCCCACATGAGTATATACATTCAAAGTTACACCTGTGTTCTCCGGCTGTCATAGCAAACTCATATTCTGTAAAATTTACCGTACCGGAAAGCGTAACCTTTTCTACTCCATCAATCAGAACGTGCAGCTTGTCATAGCCCTGCTCACTGAATACTGCACAGTTTAAATTCAGTAACCCTTCTTCCTCATACATGACCTTGATCGTTGTCTCTGAAGTCGCACTGTTTCCGATCTCTCCACTTCGGAATGTATTTTTTTTATTATATTTCCACGTATCTGCTGTATAAAAAGGAACTGCACCATCCGTAACAGTGAATACTTCCGGTGCTTCCTCTTTCCAGTTTTCATCTTCAAAAGTAATCGTACAGATATTATCTTCCCGCTTTACACTCATTTCACCACCATAGAGGACTCAAAATTTGCAGCAGTTGCAGACTGATTGGCCTGTTCCTCCAGTCTCTTTAAGTCCTGCTCAGTCTCAATAATCTCCCTTTGAAGCGCATCATACTGTGACTGCGAAATCTCTCCATTTGCGAGGGCTGTATTTGCCTGTTCTGCGGCTGCCTTTAAAGTAGTAAGTTTCTCTTTCGTTCCCTCCACTGCTTCTCCAAGGAGCTTGTGTTTTTGTGCCAAAAGCTCTGTATTTCCCAGATCTAGCTTTAAAAGTTTGTCCACATCCTTCAGTTGCTGCTGTGTAGACTTAATCTGTCCGTTCACACCCTTCAGGGCATTTTGTAATTTAGTTGTATCTCCGCCAATCTCTACAGTAATACACTGAATACGACCTGCCATAAACTCTCACTTCCTTAAAAACGGATACAAAAAAAGGAGCCTCTTGAGCTCCAAACAAATAAAAAACACCTGCCATTTCTGACAGATGTTCTATGTAACATTATAAAATTTTCAAACTAACAAATGATCATTTACAACCGTATATATCTTAAAATACTATTTACCATATGGCTTTTCACAATCAATCTCTTTTTTTATTATGAATCAGATTTCTGTACTCCCACCTCAAACTCGCATTGTGAATGTCCTGCATTACACTGATATGTTATGGAATAGCCGTTGCTTTCTTCAAAACTCACAGCACACACTCCTGTTTTCATCGGTACTTTTTCCCCACTTAATGAAGTAAGCATCTTCCAATTATAATTTGGATTTGTATGCCAATCAATGGGAACTTTGGGATTGTACTTATCAGTAAACATATAATCTGTTTGTATCTCATTATAATAAGATTTCACATTCGCCCAATCCGTTGCTACTTTCGCCTTGTGTATTTTCGATGTATACCCTGGAGCTAAAATTGCAATCAATACACCAAGAATAGAAATCACAACTACCAATTCTACAAGTGTGAATCCATTATTATTTCTTTCCATGTTTTACGACAATCTTTCTTGAATTTTTAATCACAATAGACTTTCTATTTCGTGATATTATACGCAAAAACCCTTCATTTGTCGATACTATAACATGATAATTTTTAACTCTCTGCTAAAGTTATTCCTAAAAAGGCACCTGACTTTTTTGCCAGGTGCCACTATGTAGTATAACCTTTACTCTTTTGTACCCATCAAAGCGCCGTACTCATACATTTTCATAGACATATACCTTGTAAAATCTTCCATGCAATTGATGATATGCTCAAGATCTAAATCTTCATCTACCTGAAGTTTTTCACAAATCTTTTTCTTTCGTTTTGCTATTTCTTCATAAAGCCTACTGCAAAAACTCCCTTCACAAAATTCATCTGGAATCACTACGCCATGGTGGTCTGCTTCTTCCCTGTGTTCATACTGATAAGCAACGGCATACTGGACTGCAATCTTGGCATTCGGACTTTGTTCAAACTCCTGCTGATCTTCCACCCGGGCGATATCCATACACACGTTCCTTTGCCACATAACCGATCATATCATTTCCGGCAAACAACTCATTCAACTGTTTAAAAGATCTGGCTCCACGATCACCAATATTATAATACTTGTAATCACCAAAGGAAATCGCATCCTTCGGAGCATACGCAGAAGTATGTACTTCATAGCCAAGCACACGATCCGGCTCCCCAGACTGATAAGACGGCTGCCAGATATCTCTGGTACAAAATAATCCCTGTAAAAAACTCATTGCTGTAAACCCCTCCTCAAAATCTGCACGAAAAAAGCACCTGCCATTTCTGGTAGATGCCTGTGTTACTATTTTGTTGCTGTACAAAATTCAAAATACTTTTTTACTGCACTTCTTAACGAAGCCATTCCATTATATAAATCTGTCCCCTGTTTAAAGAACAGTTCTTTTGGTGCTTCCTTTCCCACATTTTTATCATCTTTTGTGTATTCCAACAGAGCAAGAATGCCCTCGCCTCGATCCTGTTCATATTCGATATCCAGATCAACAGCAAGTCCTTTTTCTATCCGATTACATCGTGACAAGGCATCATCAATCGGTCTCTTTGACATTGGTTCTACACCATGTTTTCCATATGTCTCCAGCCACAATTTAAACGCTTCTTTTCTCATATCATACGTATAATCCAGTTATCCTCTTATGAGGTTAATGGATTATTCTCCTTTCTCCCATTTCTTGGGTTTTATTGAATACTCCATTATAATACTTAAAGCACTGTGGATCTGTACCTATATCATTACAGCTTTGACTGTTCGGAGGTGACTCAGACCACAGCTTTTCGTCTATTACTGTTAATTAGTTTGTTAACGCTTGACGTTTCTATTTACGTGATTACACAGCCGAATTCTCTGTGGAAGACAGCAGTGCTTATTCTATTATTTAGGAGGTTTTATCTATGTCTCTGTACTTTGTTGGAATTGATATTTCCAAGTACAAACACGATTGTTGCATTATTTCTGCAACCGATCAAAAAGTTATTTCAAAGTTCTCTATCAAAAATGATAAAGTTGGCTTTGAAGAACTGATTACCACTTTTAATTCTCTCTCCAGTCCTGAGGATATAAGAATAGGGTTTGAATCAACAGCCCATTATGCCCTCAATCTTGAACTCTTCCTTGAAAATGCCCACCACAGCTTCATGGAAGTTAATCCAGTTTTAATCAAGGAATACAAAAAGTCTACAACTTTAAGGCGTACCAAAACCGATTCTGTTGACTGCGAATCAATAGCTCGTTGGTTAATGACTGTTGAGTACAAACCCCATTCAAAAGGATTTTACCACGCTTATTCCTTAAAGTCATTAACTCGTTTGCGTGACAGACTAATTCGACAGCGTTCTTTTTATCTTGTTAAGATAACAAATGTGTTAGATCACACATTTCCTGAATTCAAGCCATTCTTTAATGAACGTTTATCTAAAACCGCTCTATATCTACTAGAGAATTATGGCTCTGCTGAAAAGATGGCTCGCATGAATTCTGTTTCTTATGAGAAACTTCGATCCATATCTAGAGGTAAGTTTTCTCCTCAACAATTCATTGCTTTGAAAGAGCTTGCAGCTAATACAGTAGGTGTAAACAATTCTATCTTTGATGTTGAATTGAACAGTCTGCTTATTTTGTATAAAACTCTTGTAACAGAGATTAACACTCTTGAAAAAGAAATCAATCCTCATTACTTATCTGTTCCTGGTATTGGCTCAATTTCTGCCGCAATCATCTATTCTGAATACGGGGATATATCAAACTTCGATAATCCTGGTCAGATGCTCGCATTTGCAGGAATCGAACCCGGAATCAATGAATCTGGTACAGAATCTCATGGTGGTCGAATGGTAAAGCGAGGTTCTTCACAGTTACGTTATGCCTTGATTAATTGTTGTCTTCCTTTAATCCGTTTCGATATGACATTTGCAACTTATTATGCTAAGAAACGTGCAGAAGGCAAACCACACAGAGTTGCAATCACTCACGTTGCCAAGAAGCTGATTCGTGTTATCTATGCATTGGAGAGGCAAAATACCGATTTCTGCGTTCAGAAGCTTCGTTAATACTTACTTTTCTTAGAATGTGACTGTCATCTAAAATACGCTGTATTTAGATGGTTTATTAAGGTTACCCTTTTTTAATCATAATTTTTCTTCCAAAAACTATTGACTATTTATAGTTTGTCACCTCCTTTGTACTTGATACGGGCAGTATAACATAAAAAAGCGTGGATGTATTTAGCAATGAAAAATTGCCAGCCATGTATAGCCGTACACGATCATAGACAGCTTCATCAGTTCTTTGGTTGGGGGACTCATTCTTGCAAACCCCTGTCCCATTGGTACAACGGTAAATCCCATACCCTCAAGATTCTGCACCATCTGAATGGCTCCCCATCGGTCGAAAGCAATCTCCCGAATGTTATATTTCTCTCCCAAGGCTTCTATGAATTTTTCGATAAATCCATAATGCACCACGTTTCCTTCCGTAGTCTGAATGTATCCCTGCCGTTCCCAAACATCATAGGGAACATGATCCCGGTTTACTCGAAGCGGCAGGGTTTCTTCCGGAAGCCAGTAATATGGCAAAATATAATATGGCTCGCTTTCATCTTCCGGTGGAAACACCAGACAAAAGCAGGTAAGGTCTGTGGTACTGGAAAGGTCAAGTCCACCATAACATACCCGTCCTTCCAGTTCTTCCGGATCAACAGGGAATGCACAGGCATCCCACTTCTCCATCGGCATCCAACGGACTGCCTGTTTCACCCACTGGTTTAAACGGAGCTGCCGGAAGGAGTTCTCTTCTCCGGGATTCTGCCTTGCTGATTCGCAGGCTGCTTTGACCTTATCCATGCCGATCGTCTCCCCCAAAGATGGGTTTGCCTTCTTCCAGACCTTTGGATCAGTCCAGTCCTCATCCATCTCAGCTCCATAAATCACTGGATAAAAAGTGCTGTCTTTTTTCCTTCCTTCCAAAATATCCACTGCCTTCTGGTGTGTTTCATAGCAGATAGAATTGGTATCGGTTCCGGCAGTCGTGATCAGGAAATACAAAGGCTGCATACGGGCATCGCCGGAACCCTTCGTCATAACGTCAAAGAGCTTTCGGTTTGGCTGTGTATGCTTTATTCTTATTTGACCTGTAAAGCCTGGTCTATGAGTTTTTCAAGTGTCTTTGCTTGATTTTTTTCAGTGATTGCACCAACGATTGGCTCGCCTACAATGTTGCCGTTCTTGTCGACAACATATGTTGTTGGGTAAGAGAAGATACCTGATGTAAACTTGCCTGCATCGCTGTTTGAATCAAACCAGATGTTCTTGTAGGTTACACCTTTCTTTGAAAGGATGTCTTTTGCTTCTGAAATTGCTGTCTTGTCACCGTCAAGTGTAAAAGTGTTGATGCCGACAACCTGACCGCCTTTTTCTGCAAGCTTTTTGTTGAGTGCTTCCAATTCGGAAAGTTCGCCGACACAAGGCTTGCAAGTGCTGAACCAGTAGTTAACAACTGTTACATTGCTGTTTGCGAAAAGTTCACTGCTCTTTACATCGTTGCCGTCAAGGTCCTTGCCGTCAAATGACGGAAAACTTGTTGCGTCACTGCTGTTTGAAACAACGCCGTTACTGTCAGCCGGAACGCTGTCACCGTTTGAAGGTGCATTTGCACATTCAGGATATTTTTGCTCCAAGATTGTGAGTTTGCCCTCAATTTCCTTGACTTGTTCTGCACCGGCAATGAGTTTTTTGTATTCCTCATCTGTGAATTGGTCCTTTGCACTTTCGATTGTCTTGAGAAGAAAGTCGCCGTAGTTTGTGCCGTCCTCAATCATTGGGGTTTCCTTGTTTGAAGCCATAAATACTTTTTCCCAAAGAGCTTTGTCTGTTGACAAAATTTCGTTTTCTTTTTTTATAAACTGATTGTAGAGCTTCGAAGCTTCATCAGCATCACTTGGCTCTGTTGCCATCAAGGTTGAAATGCTTGAATCTGTTGATTGTTTTTCGTCTTTGTTGTCCTTTGATGTTGAGCAAGCAATAAGGCTGATTGCCAACACAGAAACTAATAATACTACTGTTAAGATTTTTGAGAGTTTTGAAAACTTCATAATTATTCCTCCGTTATAATTCCTCTTTTGTTTCTTTTTTGTTTGTTTTGTTTTCGATTTTTGCGTTTTCATCTACTGTTTTTCCAAGCATGCCAAAGCCGTATTGAAAGCTGACTGCGTCGGTAGGACAGGCACTTATGCATTTTCCGCATCGGATACATTCGGTGCTGTTAGGCGTTTTTGTAACATCAACATCCATTTTGCACACCTTTGCACATTTTCCGCACGAAACGCATTTGTGCTCGTCTACCTTCATCCCAAACAGCGAAACCTTGTTGAACAGTGCGTAGAATGCACCGAGAGGGCAAATCCATTTGCAGAACGGTCTGTAAAACAGCACGCTCAAAACGACTACCGAAATCAGCACAACAAGTTTCCACGAAAACAGTTTTCCTAATGCCGAGCGGATACCCTCATTGACTGCCGAAAGTGGCAACGCACCCTCAAGCACACCTTGCGGACATATATATTTGCAGAAATATGGGTCGCCCATCCCCAAATCATTTACTATGAGCACCGGTAATAAAACAACTGCCAACAGCAGTACTACATATTTGATATATGTCAGTGGCTTGAGTTTTTTTGTTGAAAACTTTTTGGTCGGGACTTTGTGCAACAAATCCTGTAACCAACCAAACGGACACAAAAATCCGCAGATAAAGCGTCCGAGCAGAACTCCCAACAAAATGAGAAATCCTGTTATATAATAGGAAAACTTATATTTTGACGAGCCGACTACCGCCTGAAATGAGCCGATTGGGCAAGCACCCGATGCGGCAGGACAGGAATAGCAGTTCAGACCCGGCACACAAACGGCCTTGCCTTTGCCTTGATAAATTTCGCCTTTAAAAAAGTTTGGCAGATGAATATTTGTCAGCAGAGTTGCTCCTGCCTGAATCCATCCTCGAAATTTGGCTAATTGGTTAGATGCCGAATGTTTTTTCTTATTATGGTTTTTATTCTTTGTTTTCTTTTTATCCAATTCCTACACACTCCAAACAAAGCCTGATTGCCTTACTCAAAACGGTTTCAACTTCGCCACGCATCGCACCGAAGCCAAGCATAATAGCTCCCGAAATAAGCAGTACTGCCTGTGATAAAGCCTTTTTTGCTCTGGTCAATTCAATCACTCCTTTCATTTTCTGGCGTCATTGTAGCACATCGGATATAAAATTTTCGTTAAGAACAGAAATGCTTGAAGCGTCTTGCTTATAGCGTTGACTGTTGCTATGACGGAATAACCGCAATGCAAATGCTTGCTGACGATAACTTTGACCTCGTTGTGCTTGATTTGAATTTACCGGGTGCTGACGGCATGACTGTTTTGAGAACACTCAGAAAAAACGACCGTGACACAAAGGTGCTGATTTTGTCTGCCCGTAGTGAAGTGTCTGATAAGGTTGACGGTTTGGATGCAGGTGCAAACGATTATTTGGCAAAGCCGTTCTATTTGGAAGAACTTACTGCAAGGATTCGCAGTCTTACCCTCCGACAGTTATTTTCGAGTGCTTCGGCGATGAGAACTATGTTTTTCGCTGTCATGGAAAAGATTTCCGAGAGTGCTTTGAGCAATTTGAGAAAGCTACCATTTTTGACGGAATGACCATCTATGATGCGGAATCCGAAATAGAGAAGTTCTTTTTGGCATTTGCATATATATGTCTTGCATCAAAATAAAACTGATTATTTGTAAGAATAGCCTTTTTTGCATTCCTATAAAAATCCTTTGCAGAACGTCTTGTCTCCACTCCTGTTAAATGCAGAAAATGATCCACCGGAAAAGAAGCTTCAAAATATTCATCTCCATATACATACAGAAATGTTTTACCCGCCAAACTCTGGCTATATACAATTGCCGCCTCTATAATACCTTGTCGTATTGCGTTTTTCTTATCTACCTTTGTTGCCATTTATACCTTATACGCAAAGAAGAGTGTGGCATTTAACCACACTCTTCTGAGAATTACTTTTGTAAAAGAGTTTTCTGCTGGTTGTCAGCCTCGATACCCAGTTAAGATACCCATAACGACGTGAAAATCATTAAGTCCCCCACGTGGACTACAGCTTTATCCAAGCTACCAGGCTCGATGCCCAGTTAAGACATCTAATGAGATGGAAGTTTACCCTGCTCCATCTGCAGCCCAACTTTTAACGATGCTCTTACATCGAGAACATTTCTGTTCTTGATTTTATTATACTCAATCATAAAAAAAATCAACACAAATTAGCAAATTTTATTATATTATTCCGATCCGGTCTTCCAAAGGTATAAATAAGGTGTAAATTATTGGTTAATTCCCAAGAAATCCAATAAAATCAAGGCTTTCACGGCATCCATTAAACATTGCCGTGGCAGACAAATAACACTCTTATCATTGCTTAAAACTCCTTGAAATGCTGTATTTACGCTGTTTACAGGCATTTTCCGATAATCGTGAACCTCACATGGCTAAAGTCACGTGCTTCCAGACGCTTTAGGCGTCAGACTGAATATCGGCGGATACGCCTGTAACTT
>OLQE01000906.1_pt1 | contig 19298 bp, 12 predicted proteins | sample 1643161 | NCBI WGS metagenome assembly OLQE01 (sample SAMEA3136650, study PRJEB25190) | human gut metagenome | reverse complement strand
CGAATCGGTAGAGTGATGTGGACTATCACAATGGGAAGGACAAGCATGTTCGAACGGTTTACCGACCGTGCGCGGCGCGTGATCGTGTTGGCGCAGGAGGAGGCACGTGCCCTCCAGCACAACTACATCGGCACCGAACACCTGCTGCTGGGCCTGATCCGCGAAGGCGAAGGCATTGCGGCCAAGGCGCTGACCGCCAAGGGCGTGTCCTTGGACGATACCCGCAAGCAGGTCGAGGAGATGATCGGCAAGGGGACCGCGGCCCCCAACGGCCATATCCCCTTCACTCCGCACGCCAAGCAGGTGCTGGAGCTGAGCCTGCGGGAGGCCCTGCAGCTCGGCCACAGCTACATCGGCACCGAGCACATCCTGCTGGGCCTGATCCGCGAAGGCGAGGGCGTGGGCACCCAGGTGCTCATCAAGATGGATGTGGATCTGGGCGATCTGCGCAGCACGACCATCGACCTGATCCGCGGCAATACCGGCGGCGACAAGGGCAAGGGCGATCTGGCGAACGCCGGTGGCGTGGCCGACAAGCGCAACCAGACCGGATCCGCCATCCTCGATCAGTTCGGACGCAACCTGACCGCCGAGGCCGCCGAAGGCAAACTGGACCCGGTCATCGGACGCACCAATGAGATCGAGCGCGTGATGGTGGTGCTGTCGCGTCGCACGAAGAATAACCCGGTGCTGATCGGTGAGCCGGGCGTCGGCAAAACCGCCGTGGTGGAGGGCCTGGCCCAGAAGATCCAGGCGGGCGACGTGCCGGAGACGCTCAAGGGCAAGCAGGTCTACTCGCTGGACCTGGGCTCGATGGTGGCGGGCTCCCGCTATCGCGGCGATTTCGAGGAGCGTCTGAAGAAGGTGCTCAAGGAGATCAAAACCCGCGGCGACATCGTGCTGTTCATCGACGAGATCCATACGATTGTCGGCGCCGGCTCGGCCGACGGGGCGCTCGGCGCATCGGATATGTTGAAGCCGATGCTGGCCCGTGGCGAGCTGCAGACCATCGGCGCGACCACGACCGACGAGTACCGTAAGTACATCGAGAAGGATGCGGCGCTGGAACGCCGGTTCCAGCCGATCCAGGTGTCCGAGCCGACCATCGCCGAGACCATTGAGATCCTCAAGGGCCTGCGCGAACGGTACGAGAACCATCATCACGTGACGATCACCGACGGTGCGATGCAGGCCGCGGCGGAGCTCTCCGCACGCTACATCCAGGATCGCAACCTGCCGGACAAGGCGATCGACCTGATCGACGAGGCCGGTGCGCGCCTGCGGATCAAGCGTCTGACCGCGCCGCCGGAGCTCAAGGAGCTCGATGCCAAGATCGCCCGGATCTCCGCCGACAAGGACAAGGCGATTAAGGACCAGGACTTCGAGAAGGCCGCCGAGCTGCGTGACAGCCAGGAGAAGCTGGAGCAGGAGCGCAAGCAGAAGGAGCAGGCGTGGCGCGAAGGTGAATCCGACGTCAAGATGGTGGTGGATGAGGATGTGATCGCCCAGGTCATCTCGCAGTCCACCGGCATCCCGGTGTTCAAACTCACCCAGGCCGAATCCAAGAAGCTGTTGGGCATGGAGGCGGAGCTGCATAAGCGCATTATCGGCCAGGACGAGGCTGTCTCCGCGCTGTCGCGTTCGATCCGCCGTACCCGCGTGGGGCTGAAGGACCCGAAGCGCCCGTCCGGTTCGTTCATCTTCGCCGGCCCGACCGGCGTGGGCAAGACCGAGCTGGCCAAGGCGCTGGCTGAGTTCCTGTTCGACGACGAGGACGCGCTGATCCGCGTGGACATGTCGGAGTTCTCCGAGAAGTACGCGGCTTCGCGTCTGTTCGGAGCGCCCCCGGGATATGTCGGATACGAGGAGGGTGGCGAGCTCACCGAGAAGGTGCGCCGCAAGCCGTTCTCCGTCGTGCTGTTCGACGAGATCGAGAAGGCCCATCCGGATATCTTCAACACACTGCTGCAGGTGCTGGATGACGGCCATCTGACCGACGGCCAGGGCCGTAAGGTGGACTTCAAGAACACAATCATCATCCTGACCACGAACCTGGGCTCGAGCAACATCGCCAAGTCCGCGAACACCGGCTTCAGCCTGGGATCGAACACCGAGTCGAGCTACCAGCGCATGAAGGACCAGGTGAGCACGGAGCTCAAGCAGCAGTTCCGTCCCGAGTTCCTCAACCGTCTGGACGACATCATCGTGTTCCGTCAGCTCACCGAACCGCAGGTGCGCCAGATCGTGGATCTGGACGTGAGCAAGCTCAACGACCGTCTGTTCGACCGCCACATGTCGCTCGAACTGACCGACGCCGCCAAGGATCTGCTGGCGCAGAAGGGCTTCGACCCGCTGCTCGGCGCTCGGCCGCTGCGCCGTGTCATCCAGCGTGACATCGAGGACGCCATCTCGGAGAAGATCCTGCTCGGCGAGCTCGAGGACGGCCAGCGCGTGGTCGTGGACGCGGAGGGCGAGGGCATCCTCGGCGAGTTCACGTTCCGGGGCGAACGCTTCGAGGAGCCGGAACCCGTGACGAGTGCGGCCTCCGGTGAGAACGCCGAGGAAACGGGACAACCGGCTGAATGACGCCGTACGGCGTCAGAAAGCATATGGCGGCCCGGTCATCCATGGATTCAGCCATGGACGACCGGGCCGTTCGTATACCGTGGGCGACCGGAACGTGAGCGGCCGGGCCGGAGGATGACGATTCGTCGCCCGATATGAACAAGGTGCGTCCCCGATGGGAGACGCACCAGTGGAAACCGATCGGAACCAGTTCAGCGGATCGCGTTGAGCCACTGCTCCTTGGTGGCCTTCTCCGCTTCGAGCGCGGCCTTCTTCTTCGGATCGGACTCGGCGGCGATTTTCTCGTCCAGTTCGGCGAGCTGCGCGGTCAGCTGCACCTCGAAGCTGGACTTGCGGGCGTCGGCCTCCGGGTCGGTCTGCTTCCAGGCGGCATCCTCGACGGACTTGATCTGACGATCGACGGCGTCCAGACGGGACTCGATGCGGTGCATCGCCTCGCGCGGCACATAGCCGATCTGATCCCACTGCTCCTGGATGGCGGCCAGCGCCTGACGCGCCTTCTTGGCGGCCGCCTCATCGGCGACAGGCACCAGGGCCTCGGCCTGCTTGAGCAGATCCTCCTTCTTGGCCAGATTCTCCTTCTCGGTGGAGTTGATCTGGTCGCGGTCGGCCTGACGCGCGTTGAAGAAGGTGTCGGCGGCCTCGCGGAAACGCGCCCACAGGGCGTCGTCCTCGTTGCGTCCGGCGCGTCCGGCCTGCTTCCAACGATCCATCAGCTCGTTGAACTTACGGGAGGTCTCGCCCCAGGCCGTCGAGTTCTTGATCTCGTTGGCCTCGGCGATGATCGCCTCCTTGGCTTCACGGGCATGGTTGCGTTCGTTGTCGCGGGCCTGCGCCCACTTGCGGCGGGACTGGTTGAACGTGGTGCGCGCCTGGGAGAAGCGCTTCCACAGCGCGTCCGCATCCGCCTTGTCGATGCGGATGGTGGTGCGCTGATGCTCCTGCCACTGCTCGAACAGGGCGCGGAACTTGTCCGCGGTCGAACGCCAGTTCGTGTTGTCTCCCAACGATGCGGCCAGCGCCTCGGCCTTTTCGACGATCGCGGTGCGCTCGGCCACGGCCTTGGCCATGGCGGCCTTGCGGGCCTCGGCTATCGAGGCCTTCTTGGCGGCCGCCTCGGTCTTCAGCGCCTCGAACTGCGCCTTGATCGCGGCGATGTCGCCCACCACGGCCGGCTCGGCGGTCTCTTCGGTCAGCGTCTTGAGCGTGTCGTCGATTTCGCGGTTCTTGACGTTGGAGGACTTGAGCCTGTTGGCGAACAGGTCCAGCTTGGCCTTCAGATCCAGATACCGGCGGGCGTACAGCGCCAGCGCCTCCTCCTTGGAGGCGTCCGGGAACTGGCCGACCTCGCGCTCGGTCTCGCCTTCGCGCACGAACACGGTGCCGTTGTCATCCACCCGGCCGAACGCTTCGGCGGCGGTGATATCGGTTTCCGAATAGGTGACGGTCGACTGCTTGGGCGCGTGATGCTGCGGCGTCTTCCTGGCGAACGCGGCGGGGGAGGGCGCATGCGGCTTCGGCATCGAGGCCGGGGTCGGGGCCGATGGGGCTTGCTCAACCACTGTCTCCGCGGCTGCGGCCGCCTGTTCGACCGCGGCTGTTTCCTCGGGCGCGGGCGTCGTTGCCTGCTCGGTGACGTCGGTGGTGTTCTCGGGTGTGGTGACATTCTCGTCGGCCATGGCCAGCTCCTTAGGCTTGTCGTGAGTGAGCGTCAGGGAACGCAGCCGGAACAACCGGCCGTTTTCCCTAACCTCTATGTATTATAGGGAACCGTGGCAAAAGGCGCATCTATATCAGGATTTCCAGAGTGGCTCCCCTCTGAACGTGTTGTGGAGCAGCGTGTCATCGACACGCTCCGTAGGGTTTTCGAGCTCAACGGTTTCATCGGCATCGAGACACGTGCGGTGGAACAGGGCTCCAGTCTGTTGAAGAAAGGCGAGACCAGCAAGGAGATCTACCTGCTGAGCCGTCTGCAGGAGGTCGGTCAGGAGAACGACACCCCGGTCGAAGACCGTCTTGGTCTGCACTTCGACCTGACCGTGCCGCTGAGCCGGTATGTGGTCGAGCATTCGGGCGATCTGGCCTTCCCGTTCAAGCGGTGGCAGATTCAGAAAGTATGGCGTGGCGAACGTCCCCAGGAGGGGCGTTTCCGCGAGTTCGTGCAGGCCGACATCGACGTGATTGGCAACGGGGAACTGCCCGACCACTATGAGGTCGAGCTGCCGTTGGTCATGGTCTCCGCGCTGGAGCGTCTGCGTGAGTTCGGACTGCCGAAGGCCACCGTGCACGCGAACAACCGCAAGCTGTCCGAAGGCTTCTACCGCGGTCTGGGACTGACCGACATCGAAGGCGTGCTGCGTGAGATCGACAAGCTCGACAAGATCGGCGCCGATGAGGTGTCCAAGCTGCTGACCGCCGAATGCGGCGCCAGCGAGGCACAGGCCGCCGCCTGTCTGGAATTGGCCAACCTCACCGCCTCCGACGGCAGGGAGCTCGCTGAACGGTTCGACGCGTTGTGCGCCGCGCACGGCATCGACCTTGGCTCCGAGGCATACGCGCTCGCCCGTCAGGGCCTGGACACGCTGGCCATGATCGTGGACGAGGCGGCCCGTATCCGTCCCGGCTCGGTGATTGCCGACCTGAAGATCGCGCGCGGCCTGGATTACTACACCGGCTCCGTGTACGAGACCTTCCTCGACGGTGCCGCAGACCTCGGTTCGATCTGCTCGGGCGGCCGCTACGACAATCTCGCCTCGCAGGGCAACCGCAAGTATCCGGGCGTGGGTCTGTCGATCGGACTGTCGCGACTGGTCTCCTATATGCTGCACCGGGCGGGCGCCAAGGCCTCCCGCGTCTCCCCGGCGGCGGTGCTCGTGGCTGTGTGGAACGAGGAGGACCGCGCCGTATCCAACGAGATCGCCAACCAGCTGCGCGCCCGCGGCATCGCCACCGACGTGGCCCCCACCGCGGCCAAGCTGGGCAAGCAGATCAAGTACGCCGACAAGCTCGGCATCCCGTACGTGTGGTTCCCGGCGGACCGCGCCGATCCGAACGCCGTGGACGAGGTCAAGAACATCGTGTCGGGCGCTCAGGAACCGGCGGACGCCAAGTCGTGGGAGCCGGATACGCTGGTTGCCCGGCAAACCGTGGAGATTCAAGGAGTGGAAGCAGCATGAGCCAGACGGCTTATAGAACACATCACGCCACCGAAGTCACCGAGGCCCTGGTAGGCGAGCAGGTGACGCTCGCCGGTTGGGTCGACCGTCGCCGCGACCACGGCGGCGTGGCCTTCGTCGACCTGCGCGACAGCTCGGGACTCGTCCAGGTGGTCATCAATGACGAGGAGATGGCCCGTCCGCTCAGGAGCGAGTTCGTGATCCGCGTGAACGGCACCGTGCGCCTGCGCCCGGAAGGCAACGAGAACGAGCATCTGGCCACCGGCCGGATCGAGGTCGTGGCCAAGTCCATCGAGATCCTGGCCAAGTCCGACGCCCTGCCGTTCCAGGTCTCCACCGCGCTCGAGAACGAGTCCGAGAACAAGCTGCCGGGCGAGGACGTGCGCCTGAAGTACCGTTACCTGGATCTGCGTCGCCCCTCCATGCAGCGCAACATCAAGCTGCGTTCCGACATGGCCAAGGCCGCCCGCCAGGCCCTCGACGAGATGGGCTTCACCGAGGTCGAGACCCCTACGATGATCAAGTCCACGCCGGAGGGCGCCCGCGACTTCCTGGTGCCCGCCCGTCTGGTGCCCGGCTCCTGGTATGCGCTGCCGCAGTCCCCGCAGCTGCTCAAGCAGCTGCTCATGGTCTCCGGCGTCGAGCGCTACTACCAGATCGCCCGCTGCTACCGTGACGAGGACTTCCGCGCCGACCGTCAGCCCGAGTTCACCCAGCTCGACATGGAGATGGCGTTCGTGGACCAGGAGGACGTGATCGCCATGGCCGAGAAGGTCATTGCCGCGATCTGGAAGGCCGCCGGCTACGAGGTCAAGCTGCCGATCCAGCGCATCACCTGGCAGGAGGCGATGGACAAGTACGGCACCGACAAGCCCGACCTGCGCTTCGGCAACGAGCTGATCGAGCTCACCGAGTACTTCAAGGACACGCCGTTCCGCGTGTTCCAGGCCCCGTACGTGGGTGCCGTGCTCTTCAAGGGCGGCGCCGCCACGCCGCGCCGTCAGTTCGATGCATGGCAGGACTGGGCCAAGCAGCGCGGCGCCAAGGGCCTGGCCTACGTGGTGTTCGCCGAGGACGGCGAGCTCAAGGGCCCCGTGGCCAAGAACCTGTCTGAAGCCGAGCGCGCCGGCCTGAAGGAGGCCGTTGGCGCCGAGGACGGCGACGCCGTGTTCTTCGCCGCCGGTCCGCGCACCTCCTCCCAGAACCTGCTGGGTGCCGTGCGCGTGGAGCTCGCCGACCGCGCCGGCCTGCTCAAGCCCGACGACTTCGCCTTCACCTGGGTGGTGGACTTCCCGCTGTTCAAGTCCACCGAGGACGAGGATGACGACGATGTGGCGGTCGGCCACTCCAAGTGGACCTCGATGCATCACCCGTTCACGATGCCGTCCGCCGATTGGATCGACACGTTCGACCAGGATCCGGAACACGCGATGAGCGACTCCTACGACATCGTCTGCAACGGCGAGGAGATGGGCGGCGGTTCCGTCCGTATCCACCGCGACGACATCCAGGACCGCGTCCTCGACGTGCTCGGCATCTCCAAGGAGGAGGCCGATGAGAAGTTCGGCTTCCTGCTCGAGGCATTCAAGTACGGCGCCCCGCCGCACGCGGGTATCGCCCTGGGCTGGGATCGCACCGCCTCCATCCTGGCCGGCACCGATACGATTCGCGACGTCATCGCCTTCCCGAAGGCCGGCGGCGGCCGCGACCCGCTCACCGGCGCCCCCGCCCCGATCACGGACGAGCAGCGCGCCGAAACCGGCGTCGACTACGATCCGGATGAGGACGAGGACTGACGCACGGCGTGCGATATAGCGTGGGGAACCCCGGTTTTGGCCGGGGTTCCCGCGTATGCGGGGTCTTGTTCCACGGACGGCGGCGGGCGGCTCGTATCGACACCTCGGTATAATGGGCCCTTATGTCAGAACAGAACGAAGCAACAACACAGGTACGCCGGCCGAAGCCGTTGGCATCGGGGACGGAGCAGGCGGGCCAGCCGCTGGTCGAACTGTCCCACGTCGACAAGCACTACGACAAGCTGCACGTCCTCAAGGACATCAACCTGACCGTGAACAAGGGCGAGGTCCTGGTCGTGGTCGGACCGTCCGGATCCGGCAAGTCCACGATGTGCCGCACCATCAACCGCCTGGAGACCATCGACTCCGGCGTGATCCGCATCGACGGCCAGCCGCTGCCGCAGGAAGGCAAGGAGCTGGCGGAACTGCGCGCCGAGGTCGGCATGGTGTTCCAGTCGTTCAACCTGTTCGCCAACAAGACGATTCTCGACAACGTGACCCTCGCCCCGATCAAGGTCCGCCACATGGACAAGAAGGAGGCCGAGGACCTGGCCATGGACCTGCTCGACCGCGTCGGCGTCGCCTCGCAGGCGAACAAGATGCCCTCGCAGCTGTCGGGCGGCCAGCAGCAGCGCGTGGCCATCGCCCGCGCCCTGGCCATGCGCCCCAAGGTCATGCTGTTCGACGAGCCCACCTCCGCGCTCGACCCCGAGATGGTCAACGAGGTGCTGGATGTCATGGTCGAGCTCGCGCACGAGGGCATGACGATGATCTGCATCACCCATGAGATGGGCTTCGCGCGCAAGGCGGCCGATCGCATCGTGTTCATGGCTGATGGCCAGATCCTGGAATCCGGCACGCCGGACGAGTTCTTCGACCATCCGAAGACCGACCGCGCCAAGGACTTCCTCTCGAAGATCCTGACCCACTGACGGCGGAGGCGCGTATGAAGAAGCACATCATCACACGTGCGCTCGCCGCCGCGTGCGCCCTGGCCTGCGCGGTCTCGCTCGCCGGATGCGGCGCGAGCGAGGAAGGCAAGATCCGCATCGGCATCAAGTTCGACCAGCCGGGCCTGGGCTTCAAGAAGTCCGGCACCTACGTCGGCTTCGATGTGGACGTGGCCACGTACATCGCCGAGGAGCTCGGCTACACCCGCGACGAGATCATCTGGAAGGAGGCGCCGTCCGCGCAGCGTGAGGCCATGCTGCAGAACGGCGACGTCGACATGATCATCGCCACCTATTCGATCACCGATTCGCGCAAGGCGGTCGTGGACTTCGCCGGCCCGTACTTCGTGGCCGGCCAGGACCTGCTCGTGCGCGACGACGAGACCGAGATCAACGGCCCCGAGGATCTCAACGGCAAGCGCCTGTGTTCGGTGACCGGATCGACCTCCGCCGTGACCGTCAAGGAGAAGTTCGCCGACGAGGTGCAGCTGATGGAACAGCCCGGCTACGCCGAATGTGCCACGGCGCTGTTCTCCGGCATCGTCGACGCGGTGACCACCGACGACATCATCCTGGCCGGCCTGGCCTCCGCGGCGCGCGGCCAGCTCAAGGTAGTCGGCAAGCCGTTCACGCAGGAGTACTATGGCGTCGGCATCAAGAAGGGCCGGTCCGACTTCGCCGCGCAGATCAATGACGCGATCGAGAAGATGATCGAGGACGGCTCCTGGGACCGTGCCATCGAGGTGAACACCGCGGGCACCGACTATCAGCCGGATTCCGAGTACAATCCGCCGACGCCGACGGAGGGGGAGTGAGATGGATAACTTCCTTGCCCTGTTCAGCGAATACGACGTATTGGGCGCGTTCCTGGTGAACATCGAGCTGACCCTGTGGTCGGCCCTGTTCTCGCTGGTGCTCGGCGTCGTGCTTGTCATGATGCGCATCTCGCCGATCTCATCGCTGCGCGCGGTGGCCGGCGGCTATGTGGAATTGTTCAAGAACATGCCGCTGACGATCATCATGGTGTTCATGGTGCTCGGCGCATACGCGCAGTTGAAGCTCACGTTCTCCGACACGTTCGCCACGAACTTCTTCTGGCTCGCCGTGACCGGCCTGTCGCTGTACACGGCCGCGTTCGTGTGCGAGGCGCTGCGCTCCGGCATCAACACCGTGCCGCTCGGCCAGGCCGAGGCCGCCCGCGCCCTCGGTCTGAACTTCATGCAGTCGGCCGGGCTGATCATCCTGCCGCAGGCGTTCCGCGGATCGGTGGCGCCGCTCGGCAACACGCTGATCGCGCTGCTGAAGAACTCCACGGTGGCCGCGGCGGCGTCCGTCTCCACCGAGACCTCGTCGCTGATGAGCGAGATGATTGAGTTCCACGCCGATGCGATCATCGAGATCTTCCTGATTTTCGCCATCGGATACGTGATCCTGATCATCCCGATCGGCGTGCTGACCACGTACCTGTCCAACAAGCTCGCGGTGAGGAGGTGACCGCCATGGCATCCAAGAAGAACGAAAGCTCGGTGCTGTTCGACCAGCCCGGTCCCAAGGGCCTGCGGACGATCCGCATCGCCAACATCGTTGCGGCCGTGGTGTTTGCCGTGGTGCTGGTGCTCATCCTCATGCGGCTGGCGGCACCGCCGGACGGCGAGAACCAGTTGAGCTGGGAGCTGTGGAAGCCGGCGCTCGAACCCGAGGCTTGGACCGACTTCTACCTGCCCGGCCTGTGGATGACGTTGCAGGCGTCGATTCTGGCCGTCATCGGCGCCGTGGCGTTCGGCCTGGTCTTCGGTATCGGCCGACTGCTGCCGAACCCGGTGCTGCGGGGCATCTCCGCCGTGGTCGTGGAATTCTGCCGCGCGGTGCCCGTGCTGCTGCTGATGATCTTCTTCTGGCGCGGCTTCGCGTTCCTGGGCATCGGCAACTCGTCGTACTGGGCCGTGGTGCTCGCGTTGGTGCTGTACAACGGCTCGGTCGTCGCCGAGCTGGTGCGTTCCGGCGTCGGCAATCTGCCCAGCGGTCAGCGTGAGGCCTCCCTGGCGCTGGGTCTGACCGAAACGCAGTCGCTGATGCAGATCGAGGTGCCGCAGGCCGTGTTCGCCATGCTGCCCGCCGCCGTGACCCAGCTGGTGGTGGTGTTGAAGGACACCGCGCTCGGCTCGATCATCATGTACACCGATTTGCTGCAGGAGTCGCGCCGACTCGGTTCGATGTACTTCAACATCCTGCAGACGCTGGTGGTGGCCGCGGTGATCTACTTCGTGTTCTGCTGGCTGCTGTCCCGACTGGCCGAATGGCTGCCGGAGAAGATGCGCCAGCGCACGGCCGCGCCGACCGAGGCCGAGGCCGTGGCGCCGATCGCGATCATGGACCCCTCCAACATCAACCAGATCGCCGTGGCCAAGGAGGTGGACGAGAAGATGTTCACCGCCGGCGCCGGCCCGCGCCAGTACCATGTGCACCACCGCGGCTCGAACGCCTCGATCCGCGAATGGCGTCGCACCCGGTACATGCAGGGTTACGACGAGACGCATCCCGAAAGCCAGATCGACCCGCCGACCATGGAGTTCCCCGAACTGTTCAAGGCCAAGCCGAAGGATGCCAAGGGATCCGATTCCGGAACGTCCGGCAAATCGGCCAAGGGGGAGTGACACGCATCTGCTTGGTTCCCGTTGACTGATGTCTGTGGGGCGGTAACCGCCCTCCGACGTGCCGTCATCGGGTGTGCCTTCAGTTACGCCTGCCGTATGGGATCGGCGCCCGCCATCCCATACGGCAGGCGTTTTTCACACCCCCGTGGATTCCGCGGCTGGCGGGGACACGGATAGACTGGTCCTATGGGCAAGGACAGCAAGGACGCCAAAGACATCAGGGACGGCAAGGAACGCAAGGAGGGACGCGACCGGCGTCTCATCGACAGGGCGTTGGATGCGGCGCTCGACAGCGTCAGCAGCATCGACAACAGCGGCACGCTCTCCGAACGCATGGCCCGCGCCGCCAAATCCAGCGACCTGCTGAGCATGGTGTGGTCGCTGCCGCCGGCGCAGCGGCTCATGTTCCACAAAGGTGTGCGCGTGGACGGGATCGACACCACGGACACCCCCGGATTCGAAGGCGACCGCGAGGACGGCGAACGGTTCATCGACATCAGCTCCAGCGAGATCGCACGCTTCCAGAAACTGCTGTATGCCAACGGCGTCAAGGGCGTACGGCGTCGGCTGCTCATCGTGCTGCAGGGCATGGATGCCTCCGGCAAGGGCGGCATCGTGCGCCATGTGTTCCGCCAGGGCGACCCGATGGGCATCCACTACCACGGATTCGGCAAACCCAGCGAGGAGGAGCTGAAGCACGACTTCCTGTGGCGCATCAGGCGCGAGTTGCCGCAGAACGGGTGGATCGCGGTGTTCGATCGCTCGCATTATGAGGATATCGTCATGCCGCATGTCTACGGCACCTATCCCGAGGAGGTGTGGCGTGCCAGGTATGACGAGATCAACCGGTTCGAACGGGATCTGACGGCCGATGGATGCACGGTTCTGAAGATCTTCCTGGTGGTGGGCCGCGACGAACAGAAGCGGCATTTCCTGGGGCGTTTGGAGGATCCGACCAAGTTCTGGAAGTTCGACGAGAGCGATCTGGACGCCCGCGAACGCTGGGACGATTATATGGCGGCCTGGCAGGAGGTGTTCGAGAGGACGTCGACGCCCGCCGCCCCCTGGTATCTGGTCCCCGCCGATAACCGCTGGTATTCGCGGGCCGTGGTCTCCGAGCTGCTGCGCACCACGCTGAAGAACATGAACCTGACCTGGCCGCCGCTCGAGGTCGATCCCGACGCCGTGCGCCGCCGTCTCGAAGCTGAATAGTTTATGGTCGCATCGCTGGCACCGGACCGTCTGTTGTCGTGATTCTCCATAGTTCTTGTGCTCTATGGAGCTGTCGTTATGTGACCGCCGGTATGTGATTGTTTCAGGTATGCGGGTAGCCTAGCCTTTATCGCAGCAGTCACCTTTTACTTGACTATGGTCAAGTAATGGCGTTTGTCGGGCTAGGTTGCGGATGGTTTCTGGAGGTGGCTATGCGGTCCCTTGGCTATGTGATTCCTGTCGTTTGCTGGGTTGCGTTGTGGATGTTTTCTGGTTATGCACGCAGCCTGAACCGTGCTCGGGTGTCTGCCGGTGCAGGACATGATCGCCTCTCACGGTAGTTGGTTGCGGGGAATCAGTACGTTGAATTGCAGGAATCCTGGAATCAACGTCCACTTGGGAATACGTAGCTGTTGCTTGGGTAGCCAGACGCTCGGTTCTCTGGTGGGTCGTCTTGTGGCGTTGCCGGATAGCCAGTCGGATAGCTCGGGAACCGGTTCAAAAGAGCGTGTGGGAAGAGGTGTCCACATGGTTTTGAGCCGACATGTCGTTTGTGACTGCTCCCATCCGGGACGATCTGTGTGCATCGGATCATCGGTCCACCCCAAATACACGTAAAGACCAGCTAAGAAAGCGCGCCAGCGAGTATCTTCCACCCTGTACAATGCGCGAAGGAAGCCGATTCGTTCATCCCGTTGCACATACTGTTCTCCCAATAACCATATTGGGGTTTTCAACTGATTCCACAGACTGCCGTCTTCGATGTCATGCTCGTTGGGCGGATCATGCATGATGGCAAACAGGCGATGCAAAAGATCACGCGGATTGTCATGACTCTTTGACGTAGCTGTTTGCATCACGGACGGATCTGAATCGGACTGCGAAACGAGGCTGCCGTTATCTACTCCGGATGAATCGGACTGCGAAACGAGGCTACCGTTATCTACTCCGGATGAATCGGGCAGATTGCAACAATACGGTAACTCCAACAGTGTTTCAGGAACTTCGCCATCGCTCAGCGAGGGGTCGGAGTGCGTTTCACATTGCGGAGTGATTTCTGTCAAGGTTTTCCCTTGCAAGGTCGCTTGCCGCGGATGCGGCACAAGTTTGAGTTGGAATCCGGCCTGTTCCAAAGCATTGGATAATCGGTTATAGGAGATATCCCGTTTTCCCGCTCGAACCTTGGAAATCGTGGCCTGATCCAAACCGGTATTCTGCGCGAGTTCGTAGGCGGTCCATCCCCTCGCCGCCAACATTTCTTCGATAATCTGTGCGCTGTTCCCCATACATTGACTGTAACGGCAATGTCGTCGGATTCGCTTTCAAGCGTGTCGGAGGCACGGGCGTCGATACTCAACGAATTGATCGGGCGTCGATCGTGGGAATGACGGGGCTGTATGCGAAGGCGGGATACTGGTGCGGGTATGTGTCTGCACGGTGCTGGTCTCGGCGTCGAACCAGCCGATCAACGCCACGATGGGTGCGGGTGTGTCTGCACGGTGCTGGTCTCGGCGATAATTGTTGCTTGGACAGGACTTACGGCGGCTGGGATGTGTTCGCAATCACTGCTTATTTGACCAACGTAGCGGCTTTCGTGATGGCGATAGTTGCTGGGTGCGTCTGTGCTCACATTTTGCTTGACCGACGTCAAGTGGATAACTTCCTCGCGATCCGATGTGTGTTCTTGTGTCCGATGGGTGTTTTGCGTCCGGTGAATGTTTTTGCGTCCGGTGAGTGTTTGCGCCGCGGGTATATCTGTACTCGCTTTTGCTTGCCTAACGTCATCGCTGATGGATGTGTGCGCTGCTGGGCGTTTTTGCTTGACCGACGTCCACCGATGACGCTTGCGTTGTCACCGTGTGGGTGTCTGTGCTCACTTTTTGCTTGACCGACGTCAAGTACTTGACCATAGTCCAGTAAAAGGTGAGTAAGAGATACAAACATCCTCTTGGTCAACTTCAAAAACAGGGCCGGTCGATCAAAGACAGTTGCGCACTGAGAAACGCCCACTCTGAGAAGGTGTGTAACGGCCGACTAGAAGGGGAACGTGCGGTGTTTGTCGGGTGGTGGGGTTGTCGGGTGGTGGGGTTGCCTGGTGGTGGGGTTGCCTGGTGGTGGTTTTGTCTGGCAGTGGTGGTTTTGTCTGGCAGTGGTGGGTTTGGTGAGGAGTGATGAGTTTGCCGGTAGAAGCCGATGGATAGACTCGAGGATATGACAGACGGACAGGGATGGATGCAGGGACAGATGCAGGAACAGGGAATGCACGTGCAGCCGACCGGGGACTCGGCGGAACGGGCCTACGGGTCGTTGGGGGCGTTGGCGCCCGACTGGTACGACGGCGACCGCAGCGTCGACACCGATGAGATCTATGAACGCTTCTTCGGATGGGTCGAGGACGTCAAGGGCGTCCAGCCGTGGCCGCACCAGGAGGAGGCCATCATGGACCTGCTCGCCGGCGACCATGTGATCCTCAACACCCCGACGGGCTCCGGCAAGTCGCTGGTGGCGCTCGCCATGCACTTCGCCGCGCTGTGCACCGGCCGGCGCTCCTACTACACCGCGCCGATCAAGGCGTTGGTCTCCGAGAAGTTCTTCGACCTGGTCGAGGCGTTCGGGCGCGACTACGTGGGCATGATCACCGGCGATACGCATATCAATGCGGACGCGCCGATCATCTGCTGCACGGCCGAGATCCTGGCCAACCAGGCGCTGCGCGAGGGCCGTCACGCCGACGTCGGCTGCGTGGCCATGGACGAATTCCACTACTACGGCGATTCGGAACGCGGCTGGGCCTGGCAGGTGCCGCTGCTGACCCTGCCGCGCACCCAGTTCCTGCTGATGAGCGCCACCCTCGGCAACGTCGACGCCATCGCCGACAAACTCGAGGACATGACCGACACCGACGTCGACATCATCGCCGACGCGCCCCGGCCGGTCCCGCTATCCTACGAGTACACCGACAAACCGCTCGAACACACCGTCGAACTGCTGTTCAACCGGCACGAGACTCCGATCTACGTCGTCCACTTCTCCCAGGACGCGGCGCTGGCCACCGCGCAGGCGCTCGCCTCCACCGGCGTCTCCAGCCGCGAGCAACGCGAGGCCATCGCTGAGGCGATGAAAGGCACGCGCTTCACCACCGCCTTCGGCAAGATTCTGCAGCGGCTGCTGAAGACCGGCGTCGGCATTCACCATGCCGGCATGCTGCCGCGCTACCGCCGGCTCGTCGAACAGCTCGCCCAGCAGGGGCTGCTGCCCGTCATCTGCGGTACGGATACGCTCGGCGTCGGCATCAACGTGCCGATCCACTCGGTGGTGCTCACGGCGCTCACCAAATTCGACGGCTCCAAGATGCGTCGCCTGCGCGCCCGTGAATTCCACCAGATCGCCGGGCGCGCAGGCCGCATGGGCTTCGATACCGAAGGCCTGGTGGTGGCCGAAGCCCCCGAGTTCGAGATCGAGAACGCGCGCGCCGTCGCCAAGGCCGGCAACGACCCGAAGAAGCTCAAGAAGATTAAGCGAAAGAAGGCGCCCGAAGGGTTCGTGACGTGGAACGAGAACACGTTCGACAAGCTCATCGACGCCGCGCCCGAAACGCTGGTGCCGCATCTGCGGATCACCCACTCGATGGTGCTCAACGAGGTGGCGCAGGGCGGCGACGCACGCCGCCGCGTGGACCGGCTCATCGACGACTCGCAGCAGACCGCCGAGCAGAAGGAGCAGCTGCATGGGCGCGCCGACGAGATCTTCGCCACGCTGTTCGACTCCGGCGTCATCGAAACCGAGGACCGCGACGACGGCGGCAAGGACTACTTCACCACCGTGGACGTGCCCGAGGATTTCGCGCTCGACCAGCCGCTGAGTCCGTTCCTGCTCGCCGCGCTCGAACTGCTCGACCCCGAATCCGAAAGCTACGCGCTCGACGTGATCTCCATGGTCGAGGCCACGCTGGAGGACCCCAAGCAGGTGCTGCGCGCCCAGGAACGCCAGGCGCGCGACGCGGCCATGGCCGCGATGAAGGATGAGGGGCTGGATTACGACGAGCGCATGGAGCGTCTGGCCGAGGTCACCTACCCCAAGCCGCTTGAGGACCTGCTCGACGCCGCGTTCCGCCAGTACCGGCACGACGTGCCGTGGGCCAACGACTACTGGCTGAGCCCCAAGTCGGTGGTGCGCGACATGGTGGAGACCGCCTCCGACTTCACCGGATACATCGCACGCTACAACATCGCCCGCTCCGAGGGCACGCTGCTGCGGTACCTGTCGGACGCGTACCGCGCGTTGTCCCGCACCGTGCCGTTCGAGAAGCGCGACGAGCAGTTGCGCGACATCATCGCCTGGCTGCGCGTGGTCGTCCGCTCGATCGACTCCAGTCTGGTCGACGAATGGGAGAACGCTGGCGCCGCGGCCGATGCGGAGACCGCCGCGCTCAGTGCGGCCGCCCCGGGTGCCAGGGACGCCGTGGTGGAGGACCGCCGAGGACTCACGGTGCTGGTGCGCAACGCGATGTTCCGCCGCGTGCAACTCATGGATCTGGACCGCCCCGAGGAGCTCGGCGCGCTCGACAAGGACTGGGGCTACGGCGTGCACGAGTGGGAGGATGCGCTCGACGACTACTATGACGCGCACGAATATGTGAACACCGACGCGCAGGCGCGCTCCGCTGAGCTGTTCATGCTGGACGACTCGCATGAGCGTGACGAGCACACCTGGAAGGTGCGGCAGATCATCGACGACTCCGACGGCGACCACGATTGGGCCATCGAGGGCGTTGTGGACCTGGACGCCACGCAGGAATCCGGCGAGGTGGTCTTCCATGATTACCGCGTGGGCGACTGACGCGCCGCCGACACGTATTCGAACAACAGTTCGAATGATGCGAGTACACTGATGGCTATGACCGATGACGCCGACCTGTTCGCCGCGACCGACGCGCCCGGGGATGTGACCCGTCCGCTCGCCGTGCGCATGCGCCCCGCCACGCTCGACGAGGTGGTGGGGCAGGACCATGTGCTGGGACTGGGCTCGCCGCTGCGCCGTCTGGCGAACCCCGCATCCAAGGGGTCGTTGACCGCGCCGAGTTCGATCATCCTGTTCGGTCCGCCCGGCGTGGGCAAGACCACGCTGGCCTATATCGTGGCCAAGCAGTCCGGTCGCGTGTTCGAGGAGCTGTCGGCGGTGACCTCCGGCGTCAAGGACGTGCGCGCCGTACTCGACCGTGCACACCGGCGGCTCGTGGCCGAAGGCAAGGAGACCGTGCTGTTCATCGACGAGGTGCACCGCTTCTCCAAATCCCAGCAGGACGCGCTGCTGCCCAGCGTGGAGAACCGCGACGTCACCTTCATCGCCGCCACCACCGAGAACCCCAGCTTCTCCGTCATCAAACCGCTGCTCAGCCGGTCCGTGGTCGTCAAACTCGAATCCCTCGAACCCGACGACCTGAAAACCCTCATCGACCGGGCCCTGAACGACGCCCGTGGGCTCAAAGGCGAGGTCAAGGCCACCGATGAGGCCATTGACGAAATCGTACGCATGGCCGGCGGCGACGCGCGCAAGACCCTGACCATCCTGGAGGCCGCCGCCGGGGCGATGACCGGCGACACGGCGCGAAAGAAGGGCGCACGCCGCCCGATCATCACCCCCGAGGTCGTCAGCCAGGTCATGGACGTGGCCACCGTACGGTACGACAAGGGCGGCGACGACCACTACGACGTCATCTCCGCGTTCATCAAATCGATGCGCGGCTCAGACGTCGACGCCGCGTTGCATTACCTGGCCCGTATGATCCGTGCGGGGGAGGACCCCCGGTTCATCGCCCGGCGCATCATGATCGCCGCCGCCGAGGAGGTCGGCATGGCCGCCCCGCAGATCCTGGAAGTCACGGTCGCCGCCGCGCAGGCCGTGGCCATGATCGGCATGCCCGAGGCACGCATCATCCTGGCGGAAGCCACCGTGGCCGTGGCCACCGCGCCCAAATCCAACGCCAGCTACCTGGCCATCGACCAGGCGCTCGCCGACGTGGACGCCGGGCGCATCGGCGAGGTGCCGTTACATTTGCGCAACGCGCCGACCAAGCTGATGAAGGACTGGGGCAACCATGAGGGCTACCGGTATGCGCACGACTGGCCGGGCGCCGTGGCGCCGCAGCAGTACATGCCGGACGAACTGGTGGGCCGCGAATACTATCATCCGAACGATCGTGGCTATGAGCATGAGGTGAAGCCGCGGCTGGACCGCATCCGCGCCATCCTGCACGCCGAAGGGCCGAAGCCCGGAACTAACAAGGAGTGAGTATGAACAACCGACCCCTGATCGGCGTGGTGCCGCTGATGGACTACAAGCTGGAGAGCCTGTGGATGCTGCCGGGGTATATGGACGGCATCACGGAGGCGGGCGGCACGCCCGTCATGCTGCCGTTGACCGAAGACCCGGACGTGATCTGCCAATTGGTCGCCCTGTGCGACGGCATCCTGGTCACGGGCGGGCAGGACGTGGCACCGGAGATGTACGGCGAGACCGCGTCGCCCGAATACCTGGCGATGAATCCGGAACTGAGTCCGGAACTCGACCGTATGGAGGCGCTGCTGATTCCCGAGATCATCGCCACGGACACCCCGATGCTCGGCATCTGCCGCGGCGTCCAGGTCCTGAACGCCGTGCTCGGCGGCACGATGTGGCACGACCTGCCCACCGAACTGCCCAGCGACGTGGAACACCACATGCCCAACCCTCCGTACGACCTGCTCGGGCACGAGGTCGATCTGGTCCCCGGCACACCGCTCGCCGAGCTGATGGAGGCTTCCGGAGAGGGCCGTCGCATCGCGGTGAACAGCTACCATCACCAGGCGGTGCGCGAGGTTGCCGACGAACTGGCCGTGATGGCCAAGGCCGACGATGGCGTGATCGAGGCGCTGTACCGCCCCG